>OBLU010003565.1_pt1 | contig 14108 bp, 19 predicted proteins | sample 1518681 | NCBI WGS metagenome assembly OBLU01 (sample SAMEA3539304, study PRJEB22396) | soil metagenome | biome: tundra; feature: field; material: soil | place: USA | collected 2010-05 | depth 0.15 m
GGGGCGCACTCGTGCAGGCGGGCGGGCCGCCGATCGGGGCCGAGTGGGCCGACCGGGATCACGTCTGGGCCGACATCGCGCCGAAGCTCTACGCCGCCGCGGCCGCGGCCCAGTGGGACCCGGCGACCGCCGTGGACTGGTCAGCGGCGGTGGCGCTGCCCCCCGAGGTGGAGCGCGCCGTGGTGCAAATCATGACCTACCTCGTCGAGAACGAGCAAGCGGCGCTGATCATCCCCGCGCGGCTGCTGAGCCAGATTCACCCGCACTTCCGCGAGGTCATGCAGCTGCTCGCGACGCAGGCCGCGGACGAGGCACGGCACGTCGAGGTGTTCAGCCGGCGCGGGACGCTGAGCGGCGGCCCGCTCGGCACATCGAGCGCCGGTGGCCGGGCGTCGCTGCAGACCCTGCTCAGCGAGCCGGACTTCACGACCGCCGGCTTCCTGCTCTCAGTGCTCGGCGAGGGTACCTTCCTGGATCTGCTGCGTTTCCTGCACCGGCATGCTCCCGATCCCGTCACAGCGGACGTGACCCGGCTCGCCCTGCGCGACGAGGCACGGCACGTCGCGTTTGGGGTGGCGCACACCGCGCACGCGGCCCGCGCCGAGCCGGGGTACCTCGGTGTGCTCCGGCAGGCGGTCGAGCGACGGCACGCTGCCCTGCTCGACACGGCCGGGCTCAACAGCGAGGTCTTCGACGCGCTGGTCCTGCTCGCGGCGGGCTCATGGAGACCCGACGCGATCAGCCGTGGCTGGCACGAGGTGCAGCGGCTGCAGCAGACGATGGATGAAGGCCGCCGCCGCCGTCTCGCCTATATCGGCTTCCCGGCCGGCGAAGCCGCCGAACTCTCCGCGCTGCATACCCGCAACTTCATGTGAGCCGTTGCGGGGGCCCGAGCATATCCTTGGGAGCAGTGTTAGCTGAGGCCGAGCCCATCGCCGGCCGCGTAGCCGCTGCTCCGGCGCGGACGGTCGCGGCTGGGACTGCGCGGCTGTACTCTGCCTGGTGCGTGGCCTCACCGGTGCCCGAGGCGCAGGACCAGCGCTGCGAAGGGGTGGCCGACCTGGCCGGGCGTCGCGCCCGCGTGTGGGAGGCGTCTTTGTCCGAGCGCCAGGCCGCGGAGTTCTCCGAGCGCAGGGATGACGATGCGCTTCGCCAGGCGCTCAGTGAGCCGCGCGAGACGATCTACGACGGCGCCAACGCCTACACCCGCGTGGCCGGCCGCTGGACTGGCTTCTTCCTCGGCGATCGCGAGGGCCCGCGTGGCGGCGACGACCCGCTGTGGCCGCTGGACGCGCTGTTTGGTGCCGGTGACGACGCCTGGGAAATCGGGCACGAAACCGTGCGCGACGTGGCTACGGCCCGCTGCCGCCTCACCGTCGACCTGGCGCGAGCGGACGGGGCAATGCCGGCCGGGGTGAGCGTGCCCGCCGGGCCGTACCGTGCGTTACGCCGGATGCCCGCCGAGGTGTGGCTGGACGCGAGCGGTTTAGTGCGCCGCGTCGCGGTGAGTCTTGAGTCGATGGCGGGCGCCGAGGACATGCAGAACTGGGTGATCGTCGAACTGTGGGACTTCGGAGTGGCCGCCGACATAACGCCGCCCCATCCCGATGAGGTCTCGGCGCCGCGCGAGGTCGACTGGGATACGCCCGGGTCGGGTGCCTGATCCAGCTATCACCCAAGGACACGACGGAGTCCGCGGTCTACCTCTCCCATGAGGGATGCCGGGAGGTACCCGGCCTGGGAGTCGAGGCCGGTCTTGTCGAGTGTCATCAAGGTGGTGACATTGACGATCGAGTCGCGTGGCAGCCCGGATATCGGCCCAGCAGATGTCGCAATCAGGTCCAGGTCACGGCCGTGGTCGTCGCACCTCCGGCCGGACGCTGCGGGGCCCACAGTCAGGACACGGCGCGTCGGCGCGTGCCCGCCGGTAAGCGACCGCGTCTTCGAATGCTTGCAGTCGCTGGAACCAGCCTCCCTGAACGGCACCGGAGTGGCCTAGGTGTCGTGGGGACGGCACCGGAGTGGCGTCGGTGTCGTTGGCGGTGGTGTGCGGGATGCCGGGGACGGTGCGGCCGTGATGGGCCACAGCTACGCCGGCGCGGGCGCGACGATCGGGCCCGCGATGACCTTCGGCTACATCGCCGCCCTCGACCTGGCCGGCGTCCTGTGAACACACGGCCGAGCCCATGGTTGCCACCCGCAGTTACCGTGGCCTGCCGCCGTCGGCGCGGGGACTCAGGCCGTGACCCAGGTCTGGCTGTGCTCCCATAGAACCCGGGCCAGGTCCGGGGTAGCTACCTGGCTGGGCTCGCGCTCGCGGGAGTTGTCGTAGAAGCGGCCGCTGGCCGCCGCCACCGAACCCGAGGTGGCGCAGTAGAGCGAGGTCCTGGCGCCCTCCTCGGGCGAGATCATCCGCAGCTTGATCAGCGGGCGGATCGGCCACGGGACCCGCCGCCAGATGTCGGAGGCCACCACTCCTGGGTGCAAGGCATAGGTCGTGATGCCCTGCCCGCCCGCACGCCGGGCGAGTTCGGCGGAGAACAGTACGTTGCACAGCTTCGACACGGCGTATTCGGGCATGCCGGTGATACTGGCGGTGGGCCGGCGCACCGCCCCGAAATCCACTCCGCTGGCCTGGTAATGGGAATCGCTCGCGACGGTGACCACCCTGGCCGGGGCGCTGGCCGCCAGGCGGTCGAGCAGGGCGGTCGTCAGCGCGAAGTGCCCGAGGTGGTTGACCCCGAACGCCAGCTCAAAGCCATCCCTGGTGACGCCGCGCTGGCCGCCCACACCCGCATTGTTGATCAGCACGTGCAGCGGTTCCCCCAGCGCCAGGAACTCCCCGGCGCACCTACGCACCGACGCCAGGTCGGCCAGGTCAAGCGGCAAGGACGCGACTGCTTCGTTCCCGGTGGCCGCAACGATATCCGCGACCGCCCGGCGGCCCTTCTCCTGCGAGCGGCAGGCCACGTAGACCCGGCCACCCCGCCTCGCCAGCCCGGCCACCGTGGCACGGCCGATCCCCGTGTTGCCACCAGTGACCATGAACGTGCGCCCTGCCAGTTCAGCCGATGCCGCAGACATGGTCACTTCTTACTGGATACCCCATGGTGACTTCTTACCGGATACCCCCGACGACGCCCGGGTGGTGTCCTTACCCCGGCCGACGGGATCGCGAGCTGAGCTTGGCCCAGCCTGCATACGCTGTTTGCCGCGCCCGGCCAGGTGAACCTGGAGTCCACGGGCAAGCTCACAGCCGGTATATGGGCCCACCTAAGCTCGCACTTCAGGTCTGCGGAGGGGCGGGGCCACGGTCTCGTCTCGGCGCACGCGGCCGGAAAACCAGAACGTGTTCTTGTTTTGCGGGATGCAGGGCCATAGAGTCCGGGGACCAGCCCGATCGGCCGCAGCCCAGCGGTCATCTCCCCCGTGTCCGTTGCGAGGACTGAATGGATCAGACCGCCGACTACGTCGTTGCAGGGGCCGGCAGCGCCGGATGCGTGCTGGCGAAACGTCTCGCCGAGTCTGGTGCCAGCGTCATCCTGCTGGAGGCCGGCGGGCCGGACCTCACGCGGCTGGTGCGGAAGCCGGGGATGATCGCCATCTTCCACAATGTCCCCGCGCTGAAGAAGCGCCTGGACTGGGGTTACTACACTGCCCCGCAGGCGACCGCGCTGGGCCGGAAGATCCCGCAGCCCCGTGGCCGGGTGCTCGGCGGTTCCGGCTCGATCAACGGCATGCTGTTCGTCCGCGGCAACCGCAAGAACTACGACGACTGGGCTGCGGCTGGCTGCGCAGGCTGGAGCTACTCCGACGTGCTGCGCAGCTTCAAGCGGATGGAGAACTGGGAAGACGGCGCCACCGCGCTGCGCGGTTCCGGCGGCCCGATCCAGGTATCCCGGCAGAAAGATCTCACGCAAGCCTCGCAGGCCTTCATCGAGGCGCTTGCCGCCACCGCAGGCGTTGAGAAGATCGACGACTACAACGGCGACTCACAGGAGGGCGCCGCGATCTTCCAGCAAAACGCCCACGGCGGGCTGCGGTACAGCTCATCGGTCGGGTACCTGGACAACCATGGCCTGCCGGACCTCAAGATCCAGACGCGTGCCCTCATTGCCCGGGTCGTGATCGACAACGGCCGCGCCACCGGCGTCGAGGTCATCACGAAGGCGGGACGGGCCACGATCCGGGCCGCCCGGGAAGTGATTCTCTGCGCCGGCGTGTACGGTTCGGCGCAGATCCTGATGCTCTCCGGCGTCGGCCCCGCAGCACACCTGCGCGAGCACGGCATCAACATCGCCGCCGACCTCCCCGTGGGCGACAACCTGCATGACCACATGTTCGTGCCCATGACCTATGTCATGAGATCGGCCCGCAACCGTGGCACCACGCCGTACTTCGCCAGCGCCGTGATTAGGGAGGCGGTCCGCGGCGACACCTGGATGGGCCGCACTGTATTCGAGGCCGTCGGTTTCGTCCGCAGCCCGCACGCCGGGCAGATCCCGGACCTCCAGATCCACGCACTGCCGTGGTCGTACCCGTCCCCCAACCAGGATTCGCCTGCCAGGCAGAAGGTCGACAAGCGCCCCGCGCTGACGGTCATGCCCACGCTGATCTACCCGAAGAGCCGCGGCACCATCCGGCTCGCCTCCGCCGACCCGGCCGCCGCGCCGATCATCGACCCGGCCTACCTGGCCCACCCCGACGACAGCAGGCTGCTGCTGGACGGGATGGAACTCGTCCGCGAGGTGATGGCCAGCAAGATCATCGCTGATGACGTCACCGCCGAGCTTTCACCCGGGCCTGGCTACCCGGACCGGGCCGCGCTGGCCAGGGAGCTTCCGAACCGCGCGACATCGGTGTACCACGCGGTCGGCGCCTGCCGGATGGGCGCAGACGAGCAGGCCGTGGTTGATCCGGCGCTCCGTGTCCGGGGCATTGAAGGACTCCGCGTCGCCGATGCGTCGATCATGCCCAGCATCGTCGGCGGGAACACCAACGCCCCGGCAATGATGATCGGCGAGCACTGCGCAAGCCTCATGCTGGGCGGCTGACCGTCGGCTATCTGAAGCTCGTGGCGGCGCTCCCGGCTGTTGGACGCCGTGGGCGAACGGACCGGCCCAATCAAGAATTAGAACATGTTCCATTTCTACGCCAGGATCTGTAACGTGTTCTCACACCGACGACGGGATCAGTGAGGCACTGATGCGAAGCGCTGACTACGCAGTCGTGGGTGCGGGCAGCGCCGGGTGCATCGCGACCCGGCGACTGGCCGGGGCTGGGGTGAGCGTCACCGCGCAGCTATGATGCGGAGCTGATCGGGATGGACCAGACGGACCAGACGGCCGCACGGACCGAGCAGGCCACCACCGGATCCGGCAGCTTCAATGTCGTCAATCCCGCTACCCAGGAGATGGTCGGCAGCTACCCGGTGCACACCGCGGAGGACGTCGCGGCGGTCGTGGCGCAGGCACGCAATGCCCAGCGCTGGTGGGAAGCATTGGGGTTTGAAGGGCGGAAGCCCTACCTGCGACGGTGGCTGCGCTGGCTCGCCCTGCACTGCGACGAGGTGTACGAGATGGGCCACCGGGAGACCGCGAGGCCCAGGGCGGACGTTCAGTTCGAGCTGTACGCCGGGCTGGAGGACGCCCGCTGGGCTGCGGCTCACGCCAAGCGGGTGCTCCGCAGGCGGTGGGTCGCACCGGGCATCGCCATGATGAACTTCGACGCGCGTTTGTCCTACCATCCGCTCGGCGTGGTCGGGGTGATCACACCGTGGAACGCGCCGGTCTACCTGACGCTGTCCGGCATGGCCGCCGCGCTCGCCGCTGGCAATGCGGTCGTGATCAAGCCCAGCGAACTCAGCCCGGGCTCTGCCATCATCACCATCGAGGCATTCCGCCGGGCAAACCCGGATGCGCCCGCCGGATTGACCGCGTGGATCACCGGCTTCGGGGAGACTGGGGCGGCGCTGTGCACCTCTCGCGTTGACAAAGTGGCCTTCACCGGCTCAGCGCCCACCGGGCGGCGTGTGATGGCCGCCTGCGCCCAGAACCTGACCCCCGTCGTACTGGAGCTCGGCGGCAAGGACGCCACCATCGTCGCCGCCGACGCCGACCTCGACGCCGCCGCGGCGGGGGTGGTCTGGGGCGGCCTCTTCAACGGTGGGCAGGCCTGCGTGGGTGTCGAGCGGGTGTACGTGGTTGAGTCAGTGCGCGACGAGTTTCTGGCCAAGGTGCGCAAGCACACCGGCGAGATCGCCGTCGGTGTCGAGGAACTGAGCGCCTACGGTCCGATGACGGTCGACGCCCAGGTCGACATCGTTCGCCGGCACATCGGTGACGCGCTCGAGGCCGGAGCACACGCGCTGGTCGGGGGGGTGGAGTCGATCAGGCCACCGTTCATCGACCCGATCGTCCTGGTCGACGTCCCGGAGGACTGCTCCGCGGTCCAGGAGGAGACCTTCGGGCCGGTCCTAGTGATCAACACCGTCCCTGACATCGACGAGGCGGTGCGCCGGGCCAACGGGACCGCGTTCGGGCTCGGCTCGTCGGTGTACTCGGCCCGGCGCGGACCCGCGATCGCCTCCAGGCTCCGGGCGGGTGGCACGACTATCAATTCCGTCCTGACCTTCGTCGGGATGTCGTCCATCCCGTTCGGCGGCGTCGGTGAGAGCGGCTTCGGACGGTTCCACGGTGACGCGGGCCTGCGGGAGTTCAGCTACGCCAAGTCGACCACGCGAAAGAGGTTCGACCTGGGCAAGGACCTTCAGTCGTTCCCCCGCACCCCGGACCAGTTCGATGTCGTCCGCAAGACGCTCAGACTCCGCTACGGCCGGTCGTTCCACTGAGCCATTGGGCGATACGCCAGGCGGCCCGGCAGCACGTCCGGCTGCAAGCCGGGGGTGCCCCAAGTGCCACGTTTGCCTGCTGTGGCGGGCTCTTGAGTGTGCCGGGGAGATCCTGGATCAGGGAGACTCCGCGACAACTCGACTAGGTCCGGGTTGTGAGCGGGTCAGCGCCGTCGCCCCATGGTGCTGAGCGCCGGCGGGGCGGGACTGGTTTCTGCCGGTCGATTTCGCGGAGGAGCGGAAAGAGCATGGCCTCGAAGGCCGTTGCGCTGTACTTCTGCCGGAGGGCACGGATGATGCCCTTGCCGCTGGCTTCCCCGAGCATGTCGCTGAGCACCCCGTAGGGGACTTCGCGTCCATCGGACAGCGATTCATACGCGGACTGCGCGGTTTTCGCGAGAGTCGGATGGGCTGCGGATTCGGCCAGGATCATGAGCGTCGCGTCCTTGAGATCCATATGCGGAAGTGTACGATCGGCGCCCGGCGACGTACGGGAGGTCCAAGCGGATGGCAGACTGCCTGCATCTATTTCCGGTGGAGCGCCCGCAGGTATTCGGTGGTCAGGTGGATCGTGCGCAGGTATTCGTCGATCAGGTCCAGGTCGCGGCCGTGGTCGTCGCACCTCCGGCCGGACGCTGCCGGTCCACAGTTAGGACAGGGCGCGTCGGCGCGTGCCCGCCGGTAAGCGACTGCGTCTTCGAACGCTTGCAGTCGCTGGAACCAGCCTCCCTGAACGGCACCGGAGTGGCTGAGGTGTCGTGGGGACGGCACCGGAGTGGCTTCGGTGCCGTTGGCGGTGATGAGCGGGATGCCGGGGACGGTGTTGTCAGGCATCGTCACTGCTCCGCTGGGGTGGGTGACTGGTAGTGCCTGGCGGGGTCGCTGGCCGGCGCGGTAGCGGCGTCTTGGCTGGCGGGGGGCGGCGGGCCGGACGGTGGCCAGTCGAGTATGGCCCATACGACCCAACCGGTTAACTGGTCGCCATCTATACCCCAGGCGGCCGCGACTTCGTTGACGATGTCGAGGCCATGCGGGCGGCCGTCACGGTGGGCGCGTTTGTCCCATGGGCCGCCGTTGTCTTCTACCTCGATCCATACGTAGTCGCGTTCGTGGACTTCGGCGCGGACGGTGAACGTGCCGCCGACCTTCCCGGAGTCGCTGTGGAGAACGCTGTTGGCCACTAGTTCGGAGAGGCACAAGATGGCCTCATTAGCGACCGGGCAGCCATTCAGGACGGTAGCCAGGAACCGGCGTGCCTCGCGGACTTGATCGGGGCGGGCAGGGAAGACTTGGTCGCGCGGCGCGGCCGTGGGCGGCCGGGCGGCGTTGGTGGGACTCGTTCCGGCCGATGTCATTTTGTCCCTCTCTTGGCTTGTGGCTGGCGATAACCAGCTTGCTGGGGAGAGCTACGCTTGCAAAAGGGAAATCATCCATGTGTGGCGCTGACTGCGTTGCGTTGTGGCAGGTCTCTTCAATGTGTGAGGACGTGTGACAGATGGCTTCCGGCCGTGACGGCGATCAGTCGGCGCTCGCGATGTTCGCGGGCGAGCTTCGGGCGGCGCGTGCTAGGGCGGGCATGTCGCGGGACGAGTTGGCTGCGCAGGTCAACTACAGCGGGTCACTGATCGGCATGGTCGAGAGCACGGCCCGGGTGCCGAGCCTTGGCTTAGCGCAACGATTCGACGACGTGTTTGGCACGACGGGGACGTTCGCGCGGATGCAGCAGCACCTGCGGGCCGCGCCGTTCCCCTCGTGGTTCCGGCCTTTTGCGCAGCACGAGGGCGATGCAACGTCGCTGCGCTCCTTCGAGCATTCACTCGTGCCGGGCCTGCTGCAGACGGCAGAGTGTGCCCGCGCGCTGCTCAGCACCCGCATGGGTGCCAGCGAGGACGAGGTGGACCAGCTCGTGACCGCCCGCCTGGAACGCCAGGCGATCCTTGAGCGCGATGAGCCGCCGCTACTGTGGGTGGTCATTGACGAGGCGGCGTTGCGCCGCCCGGTCGGTGGCCGGAAGGCCATGCGCGCCCAGGTAGAGCATCTGGCCGAGATGGCCCAGCGACCAAGTGTCCTGATCCAGGTGATCCCGCTCGAAGTCGGCGCGCATGAGGGCGTCAACGGGGCTTTCGTGATCGCAGAGTTCGCCAACGCGCCCAGTATCGTGTTCCTGGAGACGGCGCTGACCGGACTCGTCGTTGAGCGCCCCGAGGATGTGGCCGCCGTCACGCTGACTTATGAGACCCTGCGAGCCGAGGCGCTGCCGCGTGCAGGGTCGCTCGAAATGCTGAAGGAAGTGGCGAGGACATGGACCTAACCAGCGCCAGGTGGCGCAAGTCGAGTTACAGCGGGACCACCGGCGGCAACTGCGTGGAGGTCGCGCAGAACCTGCCGGGCGCTGTTGCGGTGCGTGACTCGAAGGACCCGGACGGCCCGAAGCTGGCCTTCGGGCCGGATGAGTGGCTGGCGTTCACTGCCGGGGTGAAGGCTGGCGAGTTCGACCTGCGCTGAGGTGCGCCGAGGCTCGGTAGTAGCGCAGAGCTACTAGGCCTGGCCTCTGCACGCCACTGTTTCTCGACAGGCGGCGTGTGGGCAAGGATGATGCGCCGCGAGCGAGCAGGATGATGGTTATTACCCCGCGTCACGCGAACCTACGTGTGCCCATCAGTTTCGAGGGCGGCGACGAAGCCGTCTGGGTCGGCGAGGCTCAGGGCGAGTGAAGTCACCTTCGCCTTGCGGAACAAGGTACTGAGGCCGCGCTCGGTGTAGCAGGGTGGCTCGATTGCGAGTTCCACCAGGCCGTCGGAGGAGCCGGTCACCAGCCACCGCCCAGAAGGCCGTGCACACCCCACCCCGCTTCTCCGCCCAGGGCTGGGTCCCGGCTGACAGAACGTACAGAACCCCGTGGTATGTCCAGCCTGAAGGCCGAGCCCATCCGAACCCGGATCTCGCCAGAGTCAACCTCCACACCAGATGAACGCGGACCCATGCCGATAACGGTTAGCAGCCAGGCATGGTCGTATCTGATCGCGAACCGTTTCGTGCCCATAACTCGCTCGCCTTCTTCACCGAGGCGGCCCACGGGTTAGCCTTCTATATATGTAGGCTACATGTGTAGACTCTATCTCGTGAAGCTAACCGGGCCCCTGGAACGCGTCCTTCGGGTGTTCCTGGCTGATGCATCCGCCCGCCAGTACGGCTACGACCTCATGAGGGCAGCCAAGCTTCCCAGCGGCACCCTCTACCCCATGCTCGCCCGCCTGCATGACCAGGGCCTGGTCACCTCCGAATGGGAACCCAAGCCCGACGACGCCAGCGGACGGCCGCCCCGCAAGTACTACCAGCTCACCGGCGAGGGCATCCGCGTCGCACGCCTCGAACTCGCCGAGGCCTCCATCGCCGCCCGGCGCACGACGGCGGGCACGACGCGGCCCGCACCCGGGAGCGCGCGTTGACCAGGCGTCCCCCCGCCCAGCGCATCGCCGAGCACCTCATCCGCCGCGCCTGCCGCTACCTCCCCGGCGAAATCCGCGACGAGCGCTCCCGCGAATGGGCCGCCGAACTCCCCGCGATCCTCCACGACCCTGGCATCCGCTTCGCACCTCTGCGCTCAGCCCGCGCGCTCATCTACGCCGCCGACACCTTCAGAAGCACTCGCTACCCACTCGGGGCCCTCAAGAGCAAGCCGGACGGCGCTGCCGCCTGCGTCTGCGGGCGCGCGCCTGTTCATCAGCGTGGGCATCTGGATCGGCCTGGTTTCGCTCATCAACGCCTTCCCGCCACACGGCCCTGGATTCTCCTGGTCGTCGCGGCCAGCATCGTCAACGGCGTGTTCGCCGCGGTCCAGGAAGTAAGGCTCTTTTTGTGGCTCTGCCGGCATGACTGATGGCCTCCGCGCCGAGGCTGCCACTCAACCCGGGCCGAGGATGCCCTCGACCTGGCCGGCGCCCTGAGATGAGTTTCCGGCCGGCCCGTGGTCCTATTGTCGACGGGATCAGCCGGAAGCAGGGGAACGACGATGAATACGAGCGGGTACGCGCCGGTCAACGGGCTGAGCATGTACTACGAGATCCACGGCACCGGGCGGCCGCTGGTGCTGATGCACGGCGGGCTGACCACCATCGACCTGTCGTTCGGGCGGCTGCTGCCCGGCCTGGCGGCTTCCCGCCAGGCGATCGGCGTCGAACTGCAGGGTCACGGTCACACGGCCGACACCGGCCGGCCGCTGAGCCTGGACAGCCTGGCTGATGACATCGCCGGGCTGCTGGACCTGCTCGACATCAAGCGCGCGGACCTGTTCGGGTTCAGCCTGGGGGGCCTGGTCGCCACGCAGCTCGCGGTGACCCGGCCGGAGCGGGTGGACCGGCTGGTGCTGGCCGCCTCCCATTTCCACCCGGACGGCTACCACGACGATGTGCGCGATCCGGCCCTGTTCGCCACCTCGACACGGATGCCTACCGAGCAGGACTTCGCCGCCATGCGAGAGGCGTATGCCCGGGTCGCGCCGGACCCGGCCCACTTCCAGGCCTTCGCAGAGAAGGCATCGAAGACGGTGGGCAGCTTCACCGGCTGGTCAGCGGAGGAGCTGGGCTCGATCAGGGCGGCAACGCTGATCATGGTGGGAGACAACGACTTCGTGCGGGTGGAGCACGCCGCAGCGATGCGCCAGCTGATCCCGGACAGCCAGCTGGCGGTGCTCCCGGATACCACGCACATGCAGCTGACCCAGCGGGCCGAGCTGGTGATGCCTATCATCGAGAGGTTCCTGGACCAGGGCCGCTGACTAACCGGGGCCCGGCGTGGTGAGCCAGCTACAGCCGAGGACGCGACGGAGCCCGCGGTCTACGTCGTCCATGAGGGATGCGGGGAGGTGCCCGGCCTGGGAGTCGAGGTCGGTCTTGTCCAGTGTTACCAGGGCGGTGACGTTGACGACCGAGTCGCGGGGCAGCCCGGATGCGGCGGCCGGGAGGAATACGTTGCCGGGCATTGCGGCCAGGCCGGTGTTGGAGGTGATCACGGCAGCCACGGTGGTGCTGAGGCGGCTGACGTTGAAAGGATCGGACTGGATCACCAGGACGGGACGGCGCTTGGCGGGCCTGCTGCCGTGGACCTCGCCGAGATCGGCCCAGCAGACGCTTCCTCGCGCGATCACCACTCGTCCTGGGTGGTCAGCCGTCGCCGGCCGACGGCAACCGCGTCGGAAGTGGATTCGTCCGTACCGGTGACCTGGAGCGCCTCGTCGATCTGCCGCGCCAGCGAGTGGCTGTCCAGTTCGTCCAGGTACAGCTGGGCAGCGCGGGCGAAGAATTCGGAGCGGCTCATGCCGAGTTCCCTGGCACGCCTGGTGGCCTGCTCGAAGGTGTGCTCAGGAAGGGAGATCGCCGTTTTCATGCCGCCAGTATAACCCGGTATTACCGTCCCACCTCGCTCAGCCTGGGCCGAGGATCAGGCCGCTGGTAGGGACGCCAGTGCCGGCGGTGACGAGCGCGGGGCCGTCGCCAGGGACCTGGTTGACCGACGTGCCGCGAACCTGACGCACGCCCTCGGCGATGCCGTTCAGGCCGTGGATGTACGCCTCGCCGAGCTGGCCGCCGTGCGTGTTGAGGGGCAGCCGGCCGCCTACCTCAATGGCACCGCCGGCGATGAAATATTGCACACGCCCAGCGCAGCGCCGAGCACCTCATCCGCCGCCTCTGCCGCTACCTCCCCGGCGAAATCCGCGACGAGCGCTCCCGCGAATCGGCCGCCGAACTCCCCGCGATCCGGTGTGTCTGCTGCCGGCATGACTGACGGCCCCCACCAGCTATGACCCACCGCCAAGGCCCACCGCCCCTGGGCCGGCGCTCGGCCATGGCTGCGCGGCTACGCCTTTAGTGAATCTGCGTCCGGTCCTGGGAACCGGCGGCAAGGCTGGCCGATATGAGGTTGCCCCAGGGGCCGTTGCGAAGCCGCAACTTCCGGCTGCTGCTGGCATGCAACGTCATCTCCCTTGGGGGGACCGCCGTCGCCATCGTGGCGATCCCCTTCGCCGTGCTCGCCATCGGCGGCTCGGCCAGCGATGTCGGATACGTCGCCACGGCCTCCCTGGTTCCCGTTCTCATATTCCTGCCGCTGGGCGGCGTGGTAGCGGACCGGCTGCCCCGTCACCAGGTCATGGTGGCAGCAAATGCGCTGCAAGCGCTGGCGCAGGCCGCATCGGCAGTCCTCGTGCTGACCAGCAATGCCCGCGTCTGGGAACTGATGGCCCTGGCCGCCGCACGCGGGGCTGGGGTCAGCTTCTACTTCCCCGCCTCGATGGGCCTGCTACCCCAGACCGTGCCCGCCGACCAGCGGGCCCAAGCCAACGCCATAGACCGCATTGGCCGTAACGGCGCCGAGATCGGCGGCGCCGCGCTCGGCGGTGTCCTGGTCGGCCTGGCCGGGCCGGGCTGGGGCCTCGCGGCCGACGCCGCGAGTTTCGCCATCGCCGCAGTGCTGCGCGCACGCATGCTCTTTCCCGCCCTGCACCAAGGGCCGGTGACAGGCATGCTCCATGAAATGCGGGAGGGCTGGCGCGACTTCATTTCCCGGCGCTGGCTCTGGGTGATCGTCTTGCAGTTCGCCTTTGCCGTTGCGATCACCACCGCTACCGAGAGCGTCCTTGGCCCCCTCGTCGCCCACACCCACCTCGGCGGCGCGCGGAGCTGGGGGATCATCCTGGCCGCTTACGCGGCCGGGGCAGTACTCGGCGGCATTGTCATGCTCAGATTCCGGCCGCACCGGATGCTGCTGGCAGCAACCCTCTCGGTGCCATCCTTTTCCGTGTTTCTCTTCGCGCTGGCCGTGCCCCTCGCCGTGCCGCTGGTCGCAGCAGCCGCACTTCTCGCTGGCGGCTGCCTGGAAGTGTTCAGCGTCAACTGGGCCACCACGATGCAGCAGGAAATCCCGCCAGCCATGCTCTCCCGCCTCTCCTCCTACGACGCCCTCGGCAGCCTCGCCCTGTCCCCCGCCGGCACGGCCGCCGCCGGCCCGCTGGCGGCCACCTTCGGCGCCCCGGCCGTCCTGACCACCGGGGGCATCCTGATCGTCCTCCTCACAGCCGCCGTCCTCTTCGTCCCCGAGGTAAGGCACATGCAGCGCAGGTAACCGAGCGCACTGGCCACCCCGGCACGCTCGCACGCCCAGCAGGCAACAACCAGCACCCCCACCGCGATCACGCCGTCGGCTGCCGCTCAGTCCGGGCCGAGGACCAAGCCGCTGGTGGGGACGCCGGTGCCGGCGGTGA
>OBLU010003566.1_pt1 | contig 14105 bp, 12 predicted proteins | sample 1518681 | NCBI WGS metagenome assembly OBLU01 (sample SAMEA3539304, study PRJEB22396) | soil metagenome | biome: tundra; feature: field; material: soil | place: USA | collected 2010-05 | depth 0.15 m
GATCAGCGCGAGCTCCGGGCGCTCGCGCAGCAGCTCGGCGAGCTTCGCCTCCCCCACGCGCAGCATCAGCCGCGCGAGCGCGTAGTCGAACAGCACGTGGTGGGAAAACGCGAGCGTCTCCGCGCCGCTGGGGCCCTGGGCCTCCACCAGCACCCCGGCGCCCAGCAGCTCGACGATCGCCTGGTCTGGCACGCCGTCACTGGCGAGCTGCTCGCGCGGCGCGAACAGAGCGAGCGCGCGGGTTGCGTTCTCACACAGCCTTCGCGCCACCCGCTCGCGCGCGTCGGACCCAGCGTTCGGGGAGCGCACGCGACGCTTCCAGTAGACCTCAAGCAGCTCGAGCTGGGTGCGAAGCGGGCGAAGCTCGGCGGCCGGTGCGCCCTGATCGAGCAGCTCGGTCAGCCGCGCGAGGTTGAAGGGGTTTCTGACCAGCTTGCGCAGCGCGTCGGGGGCGGCATCGAGCAGCTCCCCGAGCCGTGGCAGCTGGCCGGCCACCTGCGCGAGCTCCTCGTCGTCCAGCGCCGGCACCTGCAGGTGATGGATCGTGGCGAACTCCGGGTCGCGCAGCTCCCCGGCGCGAGCGCCGGGCGTGAACGCGTCCTGCAGCTGCGGGTTGTACCGAAGGTCGAACGTACGGATCGAGGCGAGCACGGTCCAGCGGCCTCCGCGGGCGGCAACGTCCTCGATCAGCGACATGAACGCCGCCAGCGCGTCCCCGCCCCGGGCGGCGTCAAGCCCGTCGATCACGAGCACGCCCTGGCGCTCACCCGGCCACGCCGCGAGCACATCGGCGAGCCGGTGCTCAAGCTCGAGACGCGCCGACAGCTCGGCTTCGTCTGCGACCGCGTAGCCGTCTGCGAGCAGCGCCACCACATCCCGCCTCTCACCCTCCAGCTCGGTGATCACGTCGCTGATCACGCCGCTCTTGCCGCCCCCCGGCTCGGCGATCAGAAGACAGGGCGCCTCCTGGGCGCGTGCGAGCGCGGCACTCGCCGCCGAGCGGGTGATCTTCACCTCCGTGGAGGGCAGTCGGATCTCGCTCAGCCGTCCCAGCAGCCGCTGGCTGCGCCGCGTCTCCTCGCGCAGACGCTCGACATCCGCCCGGTAGCTCGGCGCAGCGAGCATTGACAAGCCGGCGGCGGCCAGCAGCTGGGCGAGGCTCTCGCGACGCAACCCACTCCGACCCGAGGCTGCGCTCAGCATCAAGCCCACCATCTGCCCCCACGCAGCGCCCGCCTGCGCGGGTTGCGCGAGCACGGCCTGCGCGAGCAGCGACTTGGCTTGCTCCATGTCGCGCTCTGAGCCCTCGAACTCGAACTCGCGCACGCGCATCAGCGAGAGCAGCCCGGTCAGCTCCTCCGGCTCCGGGGCGTGCCCGTCGCGCTCTTCAAATACGCGGCGCAGGCGAGCGAGCACCAGCGGCCAGATCTTGCGCTGGCCTGCGTTGGTCAGGCGAAGCTGATCCGGGGCGGCGGGCGGGTCATCGCGTAGCCGTTTCAGCAGCGCCGGCAGCTCGAGCCGCACCGACTCGGCGCTCTTCGGTCCGCACGCGAGCAGCAGCCGGTCACGGTCAGTGCGCATCGGCCCGCGGGCGTCCAGTCCATCTCGCGCATCGATCCACGCGCGCGCGAACTGCGCGAGCGCCGAGCCCAGCGCCGACTTCTCGCGGGAGCTCGCGTTGAGCGAATGCTTGGCCTGAATCGCCACGCGCCCATCACCCGATAGCGCCAGCTGCGTGTCGTCGACTGCCTCGTCGACCTCACAGCGGACCGCCTCGATCCGCATACCGCCACCGAGGTCAAACGGCGCAGGGACGAGTTCCTCACACAGCATCGCCACCCCATAGAACGCCGCCACCCGCGCCTGAAACTCCACACCGGCAGAAGTCGCCGCGCCACCACCCGAACCCTTCCCGAGCGAGTCGGCTGCGCGCGAGCGGACTGTCGAAGCCTCTGCCATCCAGCAGAAGTGTGACGCAGGCGAGGACGCATTCTCCCTGCCTCGAGCCTACAACTGCGTGCCTGGCGGGCATGGGCGAGCCGCGCGCGGTCCGCAGGCGAACTCCACGACGTGGAATCCTCACTGACTTCGGCGCCACGAGTGCCGCTGGGCGCTACTGACGCTTGCAAGAGCCTCCGGCGCCTATTTCGTAGCTGTGCTTGGTTCGAGGGCAGGACCGTCCGTGCCGCAGAACCGCATCACCGCCTGCGCCAGCTGAGCCATCTCGTCCTCCGCAGGCAGGTGATCGAGGTCGAGCCCTTCGACCAATCCCACGAGATTTGCAGCATTGTTGCGCTTCTTGGTTGTGCCGAGCGCGGTCTCGATGTCCTCCGCGAACCGGAACATGCGACCCGTCGCGGCCTTCGCGACCGCTTCGACGTTTTGCGCGGTCCCATCGTCCTTCTCCGCGATTTTGCTGGCGTCTCCATCCGTTACGACGAGCAGCTCGATATGCAGCTGGTCGAGCAGCTTCATGTAGTCGGGGAGGTTCTCCCGTCCGCCGCAGTCGACCACGCTGATGCTGCAGCTATCGACATCAACGCCGAGGCGGTCGAGCAGTGTCCGTGTGACCGCGACGTCGTCGTGGCCCTCACACAGGATCGCCTTCTGCGCGAACAGCACCTCCGCACTGCTCCCACGACGGAGCTTCTCGGCAACCCGCTCGTAGGAGAAATCGAGCTGGGCGGTACAGCGATAGACCTTGCTGCAACCCTTCTCCTTCGCGACCCTCAGCACACTGAGATAGTCGGCAATCGACACGAAGGCAGCGTCGTGCGTCGTGACCATGATGTCGTTGCCTACCTCCGCGAGATTCGTGAGCGTCGCGGCAAAGACGCGGCGGAGATGCGGGTTCAGATACGCCTCGGGCTCCTCAATGAAGAATACGGCGGGTCGTGTCTGCTGAGCGAAGTCGGCATAAGTGCGCAGGATCGCCAAGCGAACCAAGCTCCGGTATCCGTCACCAAGCCGCTCAACTGCAAGCACCGGACTGGCTGCATCGTCCTGGACATGCAGCGTAAGGATGTCGGCGAGCAGTTCCTCCGCCGTTGGCATCGAGAGGCTCACCGCAGCTCCCGTTGCCGTGGGGCCAAGCACCGCTCGCAGATTCTCGCTCAGTGACTGCTCGATCGACGCCAGCTTGGGAGTGCGGAGGATCTCCTCCATGCGACTGGCGAAGCGCTCGTATGCCGTCTCACGCGGGACCGCAGTACCGTCGGGCAGCTCGTATGTGTTCGCTGCCGAGCGGAAGTCGTCCCGATAAAGGTCGAGAAGCTGAGCGAGGACGCCGTAGCCGCTGGTGCTAAAGGCTCGATAGAGGTTCGGGGTCAGGTAGTGGACGCGCCCAAGGAGTGGGACGATCCGGCTTGCAGGCGCGGGGAGGAAGCGGATCGGATCTGTGTCGGGGTCGACGGGGCTGGTACCGCGTTTGATCGCCGCCGGTGGCCGGTAGGTGCCGCCTGATGCGTCCAGGCAGTAGTTCTCGAACTTGAGCCGCCCCTTGTCCTCTCCGCGATCCCCGCGCCACGCACGGTAGAAGAAGCCGTGGATCTCGTCTGTGGTGCGAAAGATGTTCTCCTTCTTAAGCGGGGCGCGGAGGTGCACGTCGACACGCACTTCCTTCGTGATGTCGAGCTGATGAAAATCAGCCGGGTCAAGGTCGGCACGTCTGGCGCCGCCGAGCGCGAGTCGGAGGGCGGCCATTAGGTTGGACTTGCCGGCGTTGTTGGCTCCCACGACGGCGACAAGGTTGCGGTCGGCAGGGAGCTCCACGACTTCCTTCGCTGGACCGAAGCTGCGTAGGTTCGTGATCTCGATTCGCTCGATCCTCACAAGGGACATCTTGGCGCCATGCCGCGTGAGGTGCTAGTTCGGCTCCGTTCCCGGAAGGTGGCCGCCCCGAGGCCGATCCGTGGGTATGGGCCGTGAAGCCTGCGAGTGCGCGACACGAAGATTCGCTAGAACGGTCAGGCAGTGTCCTGCTTGCTGACTCTCATCGGCTCGGCGCACACGACGCGCGACGACGCGGCGATCACCGATGTGGTCGACTGGCACCTCGAACCAGCCCATCAAGCGGTGTGGACCAATGTCAATCGCCCCCGTTGGGCTGGCGGGACGCGGTTGGTGGCGAAGATGGCGGGCGCAAAGGTGCTCGCTCTCACCGGCGTCCTGGTGGACGGTCGTACACGCGAGGATGATCCGATCGAAGTCGATGGCCGCACGCTTCGCTTCCGATACGACGTCCGCTGGGACGCCCGCCCGCCCTCGTGGGTTGCCGTCGAGGATCTTGGTGAGCCCTTCGACAAGGCAACCCGGACGGCGCGATTCATTGCCTTCGATGAGTTTCGGCGCGCCTATCGAGCACTTCACGCCGAGGACCCGCCACGTCAGGACGTCGACCACTGGGCGGTCTGACACGTCCGCCGCCAATCGCGAGACGGGGCGCTCGGACGCCCCGTTTCTGCGAGCACGTCACTCGGCGAGGCTGTCGGCGTACGGGCTCGTGCTCCGGCACGACGTACCCGTGCTCGACGAGATAGGCGTCGAACATCTCATCGCCCGGGGGTGCGCTGTCCCATAAAGCGAGGGTACAACGGGCACGACTCGGAGTCTCAACGTACGTCTGTTCGGCATGGCATACGTCCGGTCTCGACTAGCGTGAGGACCGGTATGAAGACGGGCGACCAACGCCAACCGACCGCGCGCTAGACACAGAAGGGGGTTTCGGCCGCGGCGGCCACCTCGGCTAGCGTTCGCCCACGATGATCGAGTTTCCGACCGATGAGGAGATCCTCGAGTTCGCCGGCGTTCAGCAGATCGGCGAGGCAGATGTGGTCCTCCGCGATCTGGCGCGGATCGCGACCATCTTCCACCTTCAGGACGCTGGATTCTTCGATCGCGACACCGTGCTCGCCGGGGGAATGGCCCTGCGCTGTTACGGCGGGCATCGCTTCACGGTCACCGACGTCGACACGTCGACAAACGAGCGCGTTGCCCTCGGAAGACTCGATGCTCATCTCAACTGGGAGATAGAGGGCGAGCTCGTCGTCAGGACTAAGGGCGTTGGCTGGTATCAGAAGGCGGTCGACCTCGAGAAGGCCAAGCCGATCCTGTTTGAGCCGCTGTTCTCGGAGATCGCGCTGACCGAGGGTCAGGCGCAGTTTGAGCTGACGGTGAACATGCGCGGTCTCGATCTTCCGCCCGTCGAGCACGGCTTTCGACACGACTTTCCCTGGACGCTCGGCATCGAGGGCCGCGACGTGCCTCTCATGGACCAGCGAGAGATGCTCGCTGAGAAGGTCATCGGCTACTGCGTCAACGTTCTCGGCAAGCACTACGCGGACGTAGCATTCCTAGCCTTCGCGTTTCAGGGCCTGATGCCCGCGCAAAAGGCCTCTCTGCGCAGCCTCGTTGAGACCAAGCTCGAGCGAGGTCGCGCAGCGGCTGCGCGCGGCGGCCCCGCCGGCCAGGCGCTCTACGAGCGCGTGCCCAACTACGCGGCCCTGCGTGCACCGCTCGAAGAGCCCGAGCGCCACCTCGCTACCGCGGAGTTTGGGCGCGAGGTCCGGTTTGTGGTCTCCGAGGACGGCAAGGGCGCGATCCGCCTGCAGCGTGCCAAGCAGATCGTCCGTCAGCTCGTCATCCCTTGGCTCTTTGACTAGAGCCAGCCCCTTGCTACTTGGCGTAGCCGATCCAACCGGCGTAGGCGTGCTCAGGAACGTTGACGACCACGCCCCATTGACGGTCGACGGGCCACGGCCGCTCGCCGTAGTGCTTCGATGCATCGAGCAGAACCGGCACCGACAGGTTGCCGAGATCCTTGTGCAGCCGCGCGGCCGCACGATCCTGCTTGAGTTGCGTTAGCCAGAAGCCGGCCCGACGCGCGACGCTGTGGCTCATTCGAGGAGCGTCGGCAACGAGCTGGCGCACATTCATGGACTTCTCGCGCGCCGCGCGCTCCCAGGCCCGGACGACGATCTCAGGCGACCCGCAGAGCTTGGGACGATCGAGCGTGTCCAGCAGCGTCCGCTCCAAGGTCGCACGGAAGTAGTGCGGTGCGCGGCGGCCTTCCCCGACGCGGACCGTCTCGACACCGAACCACTTACGCTCGGTCGTGATGCGCGCGAGCACGACGCGACGTCCGGCGACTTTGACCTCTCGCAAGCTGCCACCACGAACTGCGGCATAGAGCGCGGACTCATCTAGGTCGGTCAGCCGGTGCTCAATCAGACCACTGAAGTAGCTGATGAAGTACTCGGTGTAAGGCGAAAGCCGCGCGTGGAGCGCAAGCTGGATGGGAGCAGCTTGCTCGAGTCGCCGACCGCCGGTCGCCGGAGCGATGAGATAGCTGCCGCTCGCGACTGGAATGAGCAGACCCTTGGACGCCATCCGGTGCACCATCCCGTACGGGTCAGCCGAATGTTCACGCAAGAGCCCAGCGTCCGCTCGCTGGCTAACGTGTCGCTCGCCTCTGCGCTCCTTCGTGGCGAGGAAGGCGCGCTCCTCCAGAGAGACTGGTCCCAGTCGAGTAGCGAGCTTAGCCGTGGGAGGCATAGGGCTAAGCCTAGCAAAATTATATGCGTCTATATTGGCCTTTCGCAAATATAAGCGCATCTTTTTTTTGCGGCTCTCGTCGCGGCGCGGATCCGGAGCACTGCCTTTTGTGCGTTTCTATGCAGATAACACCTGGCTTATCTGCGCCGGTTTGCAGAAAAGCCATAAGATTTCTGCGTTATTGCTAGACTGGTGGTCATGAACGAAGGCCAGTTGACGCGCGCCCTGGCGGCCGGCAACACGTGGTGGCGCGACCCTCAGTGGGAGCGCGACGACCGCGATCTGCGCCCTTTGGAGGCCACGGCTCTTGACTACGAGCCCTCGCCGCTAACCGACATCGTGCCCGACGGTCTGTATGTGTTGCGTGGTCCGCGTAGGGTCGGCAAGAGCCTGGAGACCAAGCGAGCGATCTCGCGGCTGATTCAGCGCGGAGTCGAGCCTCGCAGCATCATCCACTTCGCCTGCGACGAGCTTGGCCGTGGGGATCTACAGCGCCTAGTCAACGCGGGACGCGGGGTGCTCACCCGAGGGTTGGAGGGGGCGCGCTACTGGTTCCTGGACGAGATCACCAGCGTCCCCGCATGGCCCGAGACGATCAAGTGGCTGCGCGATAACACCGCGTTTGGGGAGGACTGCGTGGTCCTGACGGGATCATCGGCGCGTGACCTGACCGATGCCCAAAAGCAATTGGCCGGGCGGCTCGGGAGCGCAGGTCACTCAGACCGTCTGCTGCTGCCGATGGGCTTTCGGCGATTCGCGCGGGCGATGGGCCTGGATGGACTGCCCCAGCCGGATCCGGTGAGGGCTCGCGACTTCATGTCGCCCGGCGTCGACGCAGCCTTCATGGAGTTGCTTCCCTGGCTGGACGCACTGCTGTCCACCTGGGAGCTCTATCTGCGGGTGGGCGGCTTTCCCCGCGCGGTCAGCGACCAGTTGGCACACGGTGATGTCCAGGACGACTTCATTCGTGCGCTGTGGGACGTGACGGCCGGCGAGGCAGTCCGAGGCGCCGGCACCACACCAGCCCAAGTGCAGGCCATGCTCGCGCGGCTGACGCGAAGCTTGACCAGTCCGCTGGCGGTTGAGTCTCTACGACAGGACATCGGCGTCGAGAGCCCCCATACCGCCAAGGCGCGGCTAGGAGACCTGGTCTTCGCCTACCTGGCATGGCCCTGCCACCAGCGTGACGGCAACGGGCCGAAGCTCTCAGCCCAGTCCAAGTACTACTTCATTGACCCCTTGATGGCGCGCCTCGCGCCGCTGCGCAGTTCGGGGATGCTTGCCGAGGCCGACGCCTCGGCCGTCAGCGAGCAGCAGCTCGGCATCGAGCTGCTTCGCAACATGGAGCGTGAGCAGCCCGGCACGTATGCGCATTTCAGCGACGTCATGTATCAGAAGACCTCCGGCAAGGAGGTGGACTTCTGCGGCCCGCGTATCGGGAAGCTGGGCTTCGAGGGCAAGTACGTCGACTCGGGCTGGAAGCGGGAGGCACTAACCGTCCGAGCAGCCTTCGGCGCGGGAGTGCTGGCCACCCGAGGCCTGCTGGACACCGGCGGCGATGTGTGGGCCGTCCCTGCGCCCTTCATCGCCTGGATGCTCAACGACTGAAGCACCATCGTTGCCGGGTGGGTACCTTTGAGATCCTCGGGGTCTACCTTTTGGGCGGATGCGGCTCCTCTCCAGCATCCGAGTGTTACCTTTAGGTTGAAGGTGAGTGTAAGCCTCAACCAGTGGCTGAAGGTCTCCCATCGCGGTGAGACACGGACGAGGTCGTGGTCTCCTCGTCCATCTGGCGGAGGGCCTGGTTCATCTGGAGAGCCGCCGGTCCGACGATGGGCTCAATATGTACGCAGTGCGAGCTGATAACCGGCCATGACAGCTCAACTGACATCCCGCCCATACGGCGACGGCTACGAGCTCGTCGCCGAGGACAGGATCGTCGGTAAGTTGGTGTGGGTTGAGGCGCGCTTGCCAGAGCGCGAGGCCGCTGGATGGTGGCTCAAGATTCCGGGCGCGGGGGACGAGCTCATCTACAGGGTGCCCGCGAAGCTGGCCAGTGAACCGGACCGGGCGCGAAGGGCCGGCGAGCCGGCATCGCTCGGTCTTGCGCTCGCGATGATGGCCGACCGCGCGGAGGGCCTGCTCGACCGCGCTTCACCGCCCCGGCATCCAGAGCCACGCCCATAGCGTCGCTCTGACCGCGCGAGGCGTGGGCGAAACTCGCTGGTTGCCTACACCCCTGCGGCATGATCCCCCGGATGAACTATCCGCGGATCAACCAGTATCGCCATCTTCTCCGGGCCGGACGCCGCGCGATACTCGCGGTCGTCCTTGGTGGGTGCGGCGCCCTGCTCGCGCTCGCCACGCTGGCGAGCACCTGGTGGTTCGCCGCGACGGGCGCACCGGTAGCGGCGATAGGGGATTTCATCGTGCTCGGATCGCTCACGACTGGTGTGGTTGCCGGTTCGGCCTACATGCTGCTCGGGGTGCGCCGGGGGACCGCGCTGGCCGCGCGCAACCGGATCGGCGCGGAAAGCGAGGATTACGTCACCGCGACCCTCGAGGTGCTCTCACGCGATGGGTGGAGCCGGAGGGGATCCATGAACTGGCCCGGTGTTGGGGACATCGACAATGCTCTGCTGTCCCCGGACGGGGAGGTTGCATTCGCCGTGGAGACGAAGACCCGCGTCTACGTGTGGGAGCACCTGCAGCGTGTCTACGAGCAGGCGAGTTGGCTCTGTCGTCGCCACCACTGTCGCGGCGGGGCGGTCCCGGTGCTTGTCCCCGCGCGAGAGCGCGGCCTTGAACGCCTCGAGCGGGGTGTGCTGGTCGTGTCCCCCGACCGGCTCGTCCCGGCGCTGCGGACCGCGTATGAGACCGCGAGGTCCATGGCCCCATGAGCGCAAGGACAGTCCTAGGTTGCCTACACCTCCCGCGGATCGTCTGATCTGATGGGTGCCGCGGGTAGGAAGCTCCACGGACACGGTGCGCGGAGGAAGGCGAGGAGTCCCGCCGCGTCGGTCAGCGACGGCGGATATGGCACTCCGCCACACTCCGTGCGTATCCGGGCGGGACAGCGGTTCTGGCCCCGGTGCACCCGACCAGCCTGGAGGCCCGTGTCGTGAGCGTGCCTAGCGAGCGTCATTCGCAGACCCCGGTCAGGCGCAACCCGGATCGCATGCTGCGCGACTTCGGCCGCCATCTCGGCTGGCACGGCCGCACGAGACAGGTCAACGACGAGCTCGATCGTAAGCTGCGGGGCCTCGACGGGTTCGCGTGGCACATCGAGCGTGACCTGCTGCTCTGCTCTGTGCCGATCCCGTTTGTCCTGTTGGGCCCGAGCGGACTGTTTCTCCTGCAGGCCAGCCGTGGCCAGCGGACGGTCGAGGACATCGCTCTGATGAGCAGAGCGGCGAGGACCCTGAGCAGCGTCCTCTCAGACTACCCCGATGCGACTCACCCGGCGATCGTGATGCTCGAGGACGATCAGCCACCGCGACAGCACTTCACCGGAGCCGGCGAGGGCCCGTGCTGGGTACTCGGGGACGACTCGCTGTCCGGCTGGCTGCATCGCTTCCGTGACCACGGCCTCTCAGAGGCCGACATCGCCGTTCTGCGGGATCACTCGGACCCCGCCAGGATACGCGAGCGCCAGCTAGCGCTCGTTCCGCGAGGGGAGGGCTAGGCTCTTGACTTCTCCGCTGTTTGGGGCAACATCTCCGCTGACCGCAGGGCGAGAGAGGCGTATCGGGAGGAGCCGCCAGTGCACTCTGCGCAGCATGGAAGCGCATCGCCCGCTTTGACCGGGCTCATGTCTCAGTCGGATCTGGAGCAGCTGTCTCCGTATCTCAGCGAGCACATCATGCGCGAGCTGTCGCTTGTGCTGGCGGCGTGCGAGCCGCCGGCGCGCGAAGCGATCTTGCGAGTACTCCGGGAGGAGGCTGAGGCGTTCGGGGACCGTGCGCTGATCCTCGCCCTGGCACGGGTCGACCACGCCGCCGGCGATCCCGCGCTCGAGCGGCCAGAGGCCACCGGATGAGCGTCCGTATCGTGCGAGGACAGACCCCGCAGCAGCAGGCGGATGCTCTAGCCAACGCCAACCTGAAGCAACTGGAATCTCTAGTCCTAAGCGCGGTGCAGGGGAAGCTGCACGCGGGCAAGATCAGGCTCGACACGCGCGACGTGGAAGCTGCCTACAACCTGGCGTGGCATGGCGTCTGCCAGCACGTCGTTCAGGGCCGCGAGGTCACCAACCTGACCGGGCTGCTGATCAAGATCACCCACGAGCGTTCGATCGACATCTACAGGCGACGGCACGAGGCTCAGCACTCCGATGCAGACCTCGAGGAGCGCGGTGTGGAGGTCGATCTCGCCGAGCAGCTCGACGACCAGCTCAAGCTCCAGCGCCTGATCGCGCGCTTGAAGCAGCGTCTCAACGAGAACGAGCGTAAGGGCGTGACCCTGTGCCTGCTGCATGGTTTCAGGCGCCCCGAAGCGGCGGACATGCTCGGCATCGAGCAGGCCGCGTTTCAGCGCATCATGGACGGCGCGACGAAGAAGCTTGCCGGCGTCGTCGCGGGGATCGACGCGCGTGGATGCGGCGGAGAGGAGTGGGCGCGACTCCTTCGCAGCTATGCGCTCGGACTCCTCTCAAAGACAGATCGGGACTACGCCCGCGCGGTGGAGCACATCGACGAATGCGAGACGTGCAAACGCTACGTGATCGGTCTACAGGGCCTGGCGGCGGTCATGCCGCCCGTCGGCCTTCCATTCATGCCGCTCATGGGGCATGAGCAGGCGATCCTCACGCACCTCTATCGAATGTTCGGCGGCGGCCACGGCGCGAGCGGAGCAGCCGCCACCCAGACGGGCGCTGGGACGGCCGGCGCGGCGACTGGTGGAGGAACCCTGGTCGGCTCGATCAGCACCGGCGCCGCCGCGAAGGGCGTCGCCGTGATCGCCATCGTGGTGGTGGCCGTCGGTGTCGGGTCCGCTCACCACGGAAGGTCCCATCGGCTCGCCCCGCGGCCCGCCGTCGCGCGGCCGACACCCGCTATAGCGCCCCCGACGGCGGTCGCCTCCGAACCGGTCACCTATCCGCCTCGCAACGCCGTCCGCGGACCGGCTCGCCGTATCACCCACTCAGCCCGTCACGCCACCGCTCCAACGCAGACCAGCATGCCCGTAGCGGGCCAGGCGGTGCAGAAAGAGTTCGAAATCGAACCGTCGGCGCAAGGCGCGTCCTCCGCGGCCCCCGCCGGCATCCAGGGCTCGTCCGGCAGCGCCCAGTCGGTGGAAGCGACCGAACGCGAGTTCGGTCCAGAGCGGCCGTAAACGCCGCTCCGCGGCCGATGGTGGCCGCGGGCGAGAATCTCGTCAAACCCGTTAAGGGGTAAACCGCGAAGTCACTCGACGCCTTTCCAGAACCGACCTGGAGGCGTCGTTGCTCGACCGCTCACAATCCGCGAATCTGTTTGACCCTGCGCGCCCCGCGTCCGAGGCTGCGCGCGACTCGACGCAACCCCTACCGCGACTCGAGCCGTCCTTGCCGCCTCGACCCAGGCGACCCCGCGCACCGCACACGTCCCTACCCTCACGGTTTCAGGGGCCTGGGAGCCCGCGGATCGCGGCGATCGCCTCAGCGGTTCGCCGGCAGGCGAGATTTCTCCCAGGGGCGATCGTAGTGCTGGTCCTCCTGACCCACCCAGGCGGGTGTGGCCGGTCCTCCACCGCCACCCCGGCCCCGCGCGCCGCTGTGTCTCAGTCACGGCCGGCTGCGCCGATCGCGATTGTCAAGCAGCCACAGGCCGTCCCGCGCGCTCGACCCCACAGACGCCGGGCACCGCGAGGGCTGGCTCATCGCCGCGCTCGTGTTCTCTCCCACGATTCCCCGGCCCCGGCCCCGGTGGCGAGCAGCGCCCACGCGAGTACGCCCGTACCCACCTACGTCCACGCGGCCCCCTCGCCGTCGTACGCGCGGCCGGCGCCTTCATACACGCCACCGGAGCCTTCAGCGAGCCGAAGCGACCCGAGTGGCGAGTTCGGCTTCGAAGCGCAGGCAGCCCACCAGTGAAAACCAACACGACCTCTGGAGGAAACCGAATGACCCCGAACATCCGAGCCGTGCGCGCCCGGCTCAGGCGCGCACTGACAGTCACAGCAGTCGAGCTCGCCGTGATCCTGATCGTCAAGGCTGGCGTCGTCCCGCTGCTGTTCAAGTCCGACCTGGGGGTGCCGGACTCCTCCAAAGTGGAAGGCATCGACAAGTTCGCGCAGTTCATGGCGTCCCTGTCGACCCCGCTGTTGATCGCGCTTGCGGCTGTCGCGCCGCTCGCGTTGATCTTCGGGGCGGGCGCGTTGATGATCGGGAACCGGAGGGCGCTGACGATCATCGCGTCCACGATCGGTGCGCTCGCGCTCGCCGCATCCGCCACCGGACTGGTCAATTAGCGCCGTCGTGTCCGCCCCGTTTCACATCACGGCGAGTCGCGCTGTCCTGCCCGCTGGCCGCCGCCACGGTCCTACCCGCTGCAGGGCGGGCTTGGTCGCCGCGGCAGCCGGCGTGGGGATCGTGCTCGCCGCGGTCCTCGCCGCGTCGCTTGCGGACCCGACCTCGGCACACGCGGAAATCCCGGTCCTCGGCCCAGCGGTGAAGGCGATCGGCGGTGTGGGGCACGCGATTCTGCATCCGCTGGACGCGGTGGTCGAAGGGTTCGTGAAGATCCTCCAAGCGATCTTCGGCGGTATTGAGGCGCACTTGATCGCCGGGGTGATCAACGCGCTGCTGACGATCCCCAACTTCGACAGTGGGCACGTCGCCACATTGGAGAGCACGACGGTGGCGATCGCGGCCGGGATGCTCTCGGCGGTCCTGTCTCTGTCGATCCTCCGTTACTACCTGGCGGGCTTGACCGATAGCGGTTCTGGGGGCTTTGAGGCGCTTCAGGGTCTGTCACGGCTGGTGGGGGCCGTGGGATTCATCATCCTTTGGCGGGGCCTGTTCAACACGGTCGTTGAGATCCCCAGGCTGTTCAACGAAGCGCTGTTGGGGGGCGGCAGCGTGCAGCACAACGTGGCGTTGCTGTTCGACGCGGCGCTCGTCGTCGGATCCGGTGCGTTCGCGCTGAACGCCGGGATTGGCCTGATCTTCGTAATCGTTATCGGGTTCATCGCGGCGCTCGTGTTCATCGCGCTCTTGTGGATGAAGGTGCTGCTTTCGGTACTGCTCATGTTCCTGTATGTGAGCATGCCGCTCGCGGTCGTGGTGTGGCCCATCCCGGAGCTCTCCTGGCTCGCCGCGTCCGCGATGAAGACGTTGTTCGTTGCGCTGATCGTGCCGTGTGTCTGGGCGATCTTGTTCGCGCTCGCTGCCGCGATCAACGCAGACGTGCTGACATGGGTGCCGACCCACAGTGTCATCGACACTGTGATCGTGCGGCCCCTGGCCGGGATCACGCTGATGATCCTTTGCCTGACGATCCCGCGGTTTCTGGTGCGGACCGCGATGATCGGCCCGCACGGCCAGCCCGGTCGCGGTCGGCTGTGGCGGACTG
>OBLU010003567.1_pt1 | contig 14103 bp, 9 predicted proteins | sample 1518681 | NCBI WGS metagenome assembly OBLU01 (sample SAMEA3539304, study PRJEB22396) | soil metagenome | biome: tundra; feature: field; material: soil | place: USA | collected 2010-05 | depth 0.15 m
TACACCAGCATGTCGTATTGCGGAGCGAGGAACACCGCACCCGCGCCAATTACCAGCACTGTTCCGTGCTCCGCCGCTTCAGCAACTTCTCGGCGGAGTCGCCGCAGCGATTCATCCTCGAACCATTGATCCAGCGTCAATCCATTCATGCGGCCGAACACCCGGTCGTCTCCGAGGTGCGGTTCCAGCATCGCTCGTATTTCCGCTGCGGCTTTGTATCCGTCCGAAGCGAGGAATATCCGAACAGGCTGCATGCGCTGCTCGAGCTCAGTTACAAGGCGTTCCACCAGCACACCCGGGTAACATTCCACGCAAACGATCTTCCCTCGCCCCAGCCGCGCAGTGATCTCATCCCAGCCCACAGCACAGTCCTCTGCGGGACCACATGGAACGAAGGGGAATTTATCGTAGTTAGATCTGCGCGCCATGCATCTCCTCGCTCAACAGCGGAATAGCACCGAGGAACGCAGCCTCGTTCCCCAGCGCAGCTGCCTTCACTTGTGGCTTTCCCCAGCTGGACCACGTGTGCCTGTTCACATACTCCTGCACAAAGGACAGGATCAGATCCCCACTTCCCATCACACCACCACCGAGAATCAACATCGCTGGATCATACGCATGGATCAGGGACACCGCATTCGCCGACCAGACGCGGACGCTCCGGTCGCGCACAGCAACCGCAACGGGATCCCCTGCATCCGCATGCGCAAATAGCTCTCGGAAGCCAAAGGAGTCGAGCTTGCTCAGCGAGCTTTCCGAAAACCTGGGCTGCTCCCGAGCAATCCCAGGCATCGACCAGCCGGAAGCCTCCGCCTCCGCACACCCTATGTTCCCGCAATGGCATTCGCGACCATCGAACTTCACGGTGAGATGTCCACCCAGGCAACCTGCATGAGCGTGCGCGCCCCGGAGCAGGCGGCCATGCAGGATGGTCGCGCTACCGATGCCCGTTCCCAGAGACATCATCACAATGTCCTCTATACCCCGTCCGGCGCCTGCAAACTGCTCACCCATCAACGCTAAGCGAGCGTCGTTTTCTATTCCTAGCCGCAATCCAAAGTTTTCGATGGCCCAATGGGCGAGATCGAGTTTTGGAGCATCCTCATATTTCTTGAGCGTCGAGTGGATCCTGCCATCGCGCGCATCAACAATCCCAGGGAAGCCAATAGCGATGCCGGCACACTGCGCAGCGGTCGTCCCCGTCTTCCTGAGCAGCGCATGCAACTCGTCTGTGAGCGCAGGTAGAAGCTCGCGAAGCCCCCTCGCGGCCCCCGCGTTGATCGATGTAGCCGCCAGCAGACGATCGTCCTCGACCACACCGCAACCGATGTGAGTTCCGCCCATGTCCAGCGCTAAAGCTCGCATCAGGCCGCCTCCGTCGTGTCGTACTCTCGAGTGGCGTGAAGAAAGGTTGCCGCCCCGCGGGCCGCCAGCCGCACCTCTTCCCGTTCATAGATCAGCACGATCTCGTCGCCTTCCGCTCGCACGTCCTCCACTTCCTTCCACCCACGCGGAATCTCCGCAAGAAACAGCATCCACGGTGCCCGCTGCGATTGCCGTGGTCCAAGCTTGAGCGATGTACTAGAACCAAGCACCGGTCCCGCAGCGTCCACAGCCTCATTCCCAAGGGGAAGCGGCGTTGTACCAAATTCCAGTCCGCGTGCCTGAACCTGCCCACTCCAGGGAGCATCTGGACGAGCGCGATTCTCTTCCCAGAGCGTTACCCACGGAAACACATTGGACGAAAAGAGATACCCCATCGCAATGCCGAGTTTCGGCTCAACCGCCGCGACAAACCCGTGCTCGCGACCCGCAGACTGGCGCGCAGCCGCCACAAAGCCGGTGCCCCGTTCGACAAAAAGATTGCGCAAATCAACTGCACTACCCCCAGAGCCAGGCGCAAGCGGCCATGTGAACTTCTTATCCTGCTTCAGTAGATTCACCCCTTCATAGTCGTTTGGCCAGGTAACGCCATCCCGTACGGACGACGTTACGCGACCACCTTTCGAGAAAATGGGAGCGCCCATCGTACCGTGTTGTACCCAATGCAAACGACGACTGGCGTCAGACAGGTTGGTCACACGCTCGTCTACTCGCAAAACACTCTCGCCTGGGAATAGGGAAAAATCTCGCTGCACGCGCAACCGGGCAAGCGGTAGATCGGCAATACCTGTAGCAGAAGTCTCCGCTCGGCTGGCAAATGTCCACATCCTGCAGGACGCTTCTCCGTGAAGGGAATTCCCCAGCGCAAGCTCGGCCGCGCTCGGCGATCCAAATCCATCCAGGCAGAGTGCGTGACCGGTGTACGACGCCAAAAATCGTTTCGTGCCCAGGTCCCCATCCTCTCCGACAAGTCTCGCGTAGTCGTCCATTTCCGGATCGAACGTCTGCCACGGAGCTTCCCATAGGACATTTGCTTGCGGCCGTCCATGCCCTGCGGTAAATCTCCACGCAGCAACGTGACCACCCCCTGGTAACAACGTCGCCTCCACCACGCCGTTCGTCAGCTCGACGGCAGAACGACCGCGCCAGCGCTTGAGCTCAACTCCTGTCTCCGGACGCATACTCATGGTCATTTCTCCGGCCTCGTCTCTAACCGTAAGGTGAGGATCTCGAAGGGCTTCATGTCGAACGCGACACCGTCATCGTGTACCGCCAGGTCCCCAGCGCAATCCTCAACTAGTGAGCACCGCTGCACCCGCTGCAGGTGCATATGCCGGGTGTTGAGGTGCACACCCTCGGTGTGTCCCGCGATCTCCGTCAGCCGCACAACGCTGCCCCGCCCATCCTCTGCGCGCTTCCACGTGGAAAGCACGACGTCAGGATTATCGACAGCCAGAAAACTTGCTGAGAAATCGCTGTTCGGAGTTACGCTCGCCGCAACCGTGTCGCTCTCGAGCGGCGTCATCTGCTCCCATCCGGTTCGCGTCAACTGCGCGGGATCAAACTTCCCCGAGCTCACGAAAGTGTAGCGGAAGGTGTAGCTTCCACCCTGCGACGACATAAAGTTCGTGCTCCAGTAGTTGCTCATAAGCCAGGAAAAAATGGTAGCGTGTACCGGCTTGAACTCCTTCGGCCACGCACCTCGAACCACATCCCCGAACGCAACCATCGGCCCATCTACGGGGATGATCGCGCCAGTCCATGTGTCATTGTGAATCGCCGCCCAGTGCTGCGTCGCATACCATTCCCGGCTACCGCCTTCCAACTCATCGCGGGCGGGATCAACCCAGCCGTTCTGCGTATCGTAAGCAAAGACAGGTCGATCCATGGACAACGGAAACGCAATATAGACCGCTTCCCGATGGAGCGTGGGAACTTTCTCGAAGGATATCTCGATGTCGATCCGTTTTTCGTCCGTGGGTAGAGTAATCTCCGTCCGGATGCGCGCGGTGTTGAGTGCCGAAGACTCCAGCGTGGCACACTCACCAATGGCACCGCGACTGATTTTAACAATCCGGCCACCGCCCGCCGGATGTGGCGTCAAATCTGGTTTTTGAAGCCCTGCGCCATATCGGTAGAGGCTGTTGTTCGGCATGTCGTCCGCGTCCGATACATACACATACTGGGCGAAGCGATAGGTCTCTCTTGTATCGACTAGCTCCCGGTTCAACTCCTTATCCCAAATGCTGCGAATGGACCCGGTACCTGGATCAAGCGTCACGCGGTAGTAGCGGTTCTCCAGTAGATCGCCCGCCTCGCTTGTAGTACGGATGTCCGACTTTTCCGTACCTGCATCCGCTATTGAGAGCAGCTTGTACCCGACAGCGGGAACGCCCTCGGCACGATAGCGCACCCGAAGCGGTGGTCCTCCAAATCCCGGAAGCGGTATGCCAGCCTCAGTCCGCAACACTTCCTGCGGTACAGCGTGACCGGTGCCCGGATCGACCAGCTGCTTTCCCTCTGGCAGATCGGTCTCGAGCCAGCCGCTTCGTGGCCAAGCGAGCGAGTTAAACACCATCAACGACTGAACCTTCGGTGCAACGAACGCCTCTAGCTGCGCAAAACTGCGTTCCGTGCTGTAAGTAATGTCTTCGTCCGCCCGCGTAACATAGGCTCGTTTGCTCGCCGACTGCCGCGTATTCTGATCACCCTCCGGTTGAGTCGACGCTGCGACTGACGTCCAGGTGTGCTCATCGAAAAGCAGCGAATCGTTCCACGCATCCTGCAGGAGCGAGGCATCGGGACGAAGATCGGGCCGCAGCAGCGACGGGATCGTCCCCATCACTTCCGCGGTGATCAGCCTCTGTTGATTCGCGCGATGCGCGGCGGTCGTCCTCGCATCGGAGGTGAAGCCGTCTTCCCAGTACGGACCAAAGTCGCCTCGGTATGTTCGGATCGTTCCATGAAATTCACCTTCAATCGAGGCCATCGCCTCCGCGAAAGTTGAGAACTGCAGCCGCGGGTACGTGTATCGCTTCGCCCACTCCTCGGGCAAAGTCACTTGGCCGCGATCGAGAGACGTATTCTCCAACTGGCTCCCGTAGAGAATGACGGAGTTGGATACATAATCATTGCGCCTGTAGGCCTGAAGAAACACAGGCAGCGCATCTTTCACGGCTTCCAGCGCAGGCGGTGTGCCGAACATGGAAGCAAGCTGCAGATAAGCTCGTGAATACCACATCAGCACGCGTCCTCCGTCCGGTCCCTCCCAATAGAAGGGCGACTTCTCATTCCATTGGCCCTCCAGCATAATCGGTGCACGCCACGAGTTGCTCGCTGCAGCGAAGTACTTCACTCCCGCGCTGTGCAGGATCGAGGCATAGGACCAGGAGTAAGAAGGCACGTCAGTGATGTTGGCGGCACCTAACGGGATATTGAATTGACGAGCTAACGCATGCGATATGTATAGAGACCGAACCAGACCCTCGAGCGAGGCGACCCCAGTATGCTGATTTGCATATTGAGGTGGCACGACGATCGCACCTGAGCGAACTGCCCCAAGAAATTTTTGCACGCGTTCCTCAGACCGCCCGGCAACATACTTTTCCGCCACCCAACTGCCATCCATGGTCCAGCGAAATCCCGGATGATCGGGCAGAAGATCGAGCACGTCATCGATGCTCTGCGACTGCAACTCCGCAACCTTTTCCCGATAATCGGTGAACCCGATATCCAAATGCTCCTGGGGAACAATCAGGACGTTCCATTTTTTCTGAGCCTCCAACTCGACCGAGAAGACTTGGCCGCCGGCATGAAGTTGCGCTGCCAGCGTCCCTTTCCAGTCAGGCACATCAAAGCTCGCACACCGTTCACCGAACTCAGCCGTTTCAAAATCCAGCCGTCTTGTCTCGGCGAAACCCTTACTGGTCCATCCAATGTTTGCAGGTAGAGGGCCTCCTGCGTTCGCCTGAACACAGGTCTGCACTACCTCGCGCAGCCCACCCTGCCCTTGCCGGTAGAACACTGTCGGCACAGCCGTAATGGCGACCTTACCGGCGAGGTACTCGGCCACTGAATTCTGCTCGAGAGCCAGTGCGTCGTAGACGATTCCACTCTCACCGGGCGCGATGTCTCCCAGAGAATTCTGCGGTGTATCCGGATCGTCAACTGCAGTCAAAACAATGCTGTTCTCCCCCGTACGCAGCCAGTAGGCAGGTACCTCAATCAATCTTTGAGCGGATGAAGTCTGGGGGACAAACGTTCCTTCCCAATCTCCCGCCGCGTAGTCAAGTGTCGGCGCGAAGCTGAATAAACCGGAGTGACCATTCACGTCAACGCGCAACTGGGAAAGTCGTGGCGTTTCATAGAGCACTCCGAACTTAAGCGTATATACGCCGCGAGGAGCATCCTGCAGCGTAAACCGGATACGAAACGGATGCAGCCGTCCGCCCGCAAGGCCATTCGCCGGCCCGGGCTGGAACCGAAGCCAATCCTGCAGCGTGCTCTTGCCGACAGTAAAGTCGACATCGGAGGAACGGCTTGCATAGTCCACGCCGAAGCTATCGTGAAACTCCCGTGATGATTGGTCGAACGTGCCGATCCGCCACACTGTCCGCTGCTGAGCGCAGAGTGCGCTCGGGAGCGAGGCGAGCGCCAGCAACCATGCGAGCGACCGCATCATCGATCCCCAATCTTCAACAGAGCGCAACCACAAATCGCCGCATTCATTAGACTTTGGCCTTCGATGTGGATTCTCCCGCCAGTAACTGCCCAGCATTGCCAGTGGTCAAACGCGTGATGTGCCACCGTCCCAGGTTTGCTACATAAAGATCCTTGCGATCCGGACCACCGAATGCTGCATTCGTCGGCCGTGCGAGGATCGTCCCCTCCGGGTCATAGGCGAACAGCTCCACTCTGCCATCCGTCCCCACTCTGTAAATGCAATCGGTGGCATAGCAGGTCACATACAGGTTCTGCGCGGAATCGAAGACAACGCCGTCTGGAATTCGGGCCAGCCCTGACGCATACACGGTCGCTTCTCCCGCCGTGCCATCTTTTCGAATCTCCAAACGGGTCACACAGTCTCGTTGACTCTCAACCACAAACAACGCTTCGCCTGTAGCGTTCAAGGCCAGTCCATTTGCAAACGCAAAAGGGCCGGCAAAGAATTCAACTAGGCCACTGGCGCGTAGCCGGTAGACACGCCCGTTGCTTTTGTTCCATTCTCCTGAGTCAGAGAAATAAAGATCGCCGTGCGCGTCAAAGACTGAGAAGTTCGGCGTCTGCAGCGGTTGTCCGTCGACTCGCTCAATCGTTTGCAAAACCCGGCCACGCTTATCGACTTGCTGAAGGGCATGTAAACCGACGTTGCAGACGAACAGTTCCTGCCTCGGAGAGAATGTCAGGCCGAGGCAGAATCCACCGACGCTCGCCACCTGTTCCAGCTTTCCACCGGGTAGCCGGTAAATCTGTCCAGCTTCGCCGCCCGCCCACAATACACATTCCTCGTCGAAGGCAAGGCCTTCAGGATGGTCGAGACCCTCCGCAAAGACGGTCATCTGCTGACAAGAGAAGGTAGGATTGACCGGCTGGGGAAAGAAATCCATCGTTATTGACCTCGCTCACCTGCCTGAACTGTCAGACAGCTAGTGAGCATAGAACGGCGATCGAGCAATCGTCAACCAAAGTTCTATTCGCGGGAAACTACAGGTATTTCCCTTTCAAACTACTGAAACTAGCTCTTGACAAACATAGACTCGTGCTCTTATTGTCTGACAGCTTGAGAAGCATATCTTATCTGACAGCTTTAGAAGCAAAAGCCCTGCCATCGCCGGCAACCTATGCCAACACGAATCTGGAAATCGTCCGCATCCCCATCTTCTTCACGCGACCGTGAAACTGTGATCGAGATGGTCGCTTACCGTATCGAATCTCTCGTGCGCTCGGGAGACCTTCGACGCGGGAGCCGCCTGCCCTCTGAACCACAGCTCGCCAAGATACTCAATGTAAGCCGCGCTTCCTTGCGCGAAGCCTTGAAAGGGCTCGTCTTCCTGGGTCTGCTGAAGGCGCGCACGGGCGATGGAACCTATTTGCAGCCGTCGCTCACCAGCATGGCGAGCCGGCATCTCCAATGGATGCTCCTACTGCAGGAGATCAAGTACCTGGAGCTATATGAACTACGAGAGCTTCTCGAGCCGGCGGCCGCCGCTATGGCAGCCCGGCGTGCAACGCACGATGACCTTGAGCAGATGCGCTCCGCTCTCGCGGGCATGAAGTCCTCGGTCGACGACCCCACCCTGTTCATCCGTCATGAACTGGACTTTCACAACGCCATTACCAGTGCATCGAAAAATGGCGCGCTGCAAAGCACCATGCAGATGATGTACGGAGCCCTCTCCGAAGGCCGCCATCGTGTGCTTCCCCTGGTACACGACCTGGCCGAACATTGCGCGCGTCACGAGCGCATCTTTCGACTCATTTCCGGGGGTGACGCGACCGGGGCGCGCCGCGCCATCATCAGCGACGTCCGATACGCAGAATCCCTGCTGCGAAGAAACTTCAAAGACTCAGAACAAGGGGATCCAATACGGCGCTCTACGAATACCGGCACGATGCCGGGGAATACCAGCGCAACGCCGCGGCCTGCAAAAGTCGCCGCGAAATCTGCTCGCAAGCCAGCAGCAAAGAAGACCAGGAAGAAAAAGAAAGCTCTCGGAGGAAGTAATGAATAAGCTAACTCGGATATGCAGAATCCTGTCGGCGTCTCTCTTGCTGATGATGAGCTCAGTAGCCATCGCACAACTCGATACAGGCAGCGTTCAGGGAGCCGTCCGCGACCCCACAGGGGCCGTCATTCCCAACGCAACTGTGGTCGTAACCAACCAGGGCACACAGCGTGCCGTTCGTGTCTCCACAAACAGCAATGGAGAGTACACGGTCACCACTCTGCCTGTCGGAGCCTACAGCGTGGCTGCCTCGTATAAGGGCTTCAACACAGAGAACGTCGTGGATGTCTCCTTGCATGCCTCTGAGGCCCATCGCGTTGATCTGACGCTGCACCCCGGCGCCGAAACAGCCTCGATCACGGTTAGCGCGAACCGCATGGAAGTGAACACCTTGACTGCGGACCTGGGAACAACCATCGACGCACAGCGCGTGGCAAACCTGCCACTGAATGGGCGCGATTTCAGCGACCTGCTTGCGCTGGTGCCCGGTTCGGTGACCAGCGGTCAATTCGGACAGACCAGTCTGGGTGGCGCGGAGACAAGCTTCGCAGGCGTGAATATCCTGCTCGACGGCGCCGATGCCACACGCATCGATACCAACGCCACTTCCATGCAACTTGGTCGTGGCGAATCCCGCATCACGCGCGCAAGCGTCGACTCCATCGCTGAATTCCACGTGCTGCAAGGAAACTTTTCGGCTGAGTACGGCCGTTCCATCGGTGACGTCGTCAACGTCATCACCAAGTCCGGAAGCGACGATTTCCATGGGGAAGTCTTCGAGTTCATCCGCAACGATGCGCTGGACGCCCGCAACTACTTTACTGTCCCTGGCACCAAGACGCCGCTGCGCCTCAACCAGTTCGGCGGCAACGCCAGCGGTCCGATTTTCCACGACAAGCTCTTCTTTTTCGCGAACTATGAGGGCGTTCGCCAGACCATAACCAACACCACTGTCTTCGATGTTCTCAACGTCGCCAATCGCGCCAAATTCATCCCCGCTATGAAACCCGTCGTCGCTGCCATCCCGGTCGGCAACCTCGGTCCCGACCCCACCGATACGACGAAGAACTTTGATCTTTACAGTGCAAACCTCGTCGATACCCTGCGTGAAGATACAGGATCTGCCCGGGTCGATTGGAACAAGAGTGATCGGAACAAATTCTACGTTCGCTACAACATCGGAAATTCGTTTACCAACACCACCTATGGCCCCGCAATCGGACAAACGGCGCCGACACCTGCGGTCACCCAGTTTCTCAAACTGAGCAACACCTTTATCTTCTCGCCCACGCTGCTCAACGAAGCCGGGTTCGGCATTAACTCCGATCATGTCGAATCCTACGGAGGCGGCGGAGCTTTTCCGGTCATCGCGTTTAGTTGCTTCTTCTGCAACTTCGGCGTTGCGCCCGGCCCCGCAGTCTTCGCCAGCGTCCGTCCCCAAACCTCCTATCAGTACATCGACACGGTCACCAAAACCTCAGGCAAGCAGGTGATGAAGGCCGGGGTGGACATCCGTCACAACGCCTCCGACGAACAACTCGGCCTGCAGGAGTTCCTGTCCTACGGCAGCATCTCCGACTTCGAGACCAACAACGGATTCGCCTTCGGCACACTTGGCAATCCGATGACGCGCATCCGCAACACCAACTATGACTTCTTCGTGCAGGACGATATCCGCGTCGCCCGCACCTTTACCCTCAACCTTGGCGTCCGTTACGAATACAACACCGTTCTTCATGAGAAGAATGGCCAGCTCGCAAACTTCGACATCGCCACCCAAACCGTCGGCTCCCGTGGCGCCTCCCTCTATTCACCCGACTACAATAACTTCGGACCACGAGTTGGCTTCAGCTGGGATCCGTACGGACACGGCAAGACCGTGGTTCGCGGAGGCTTTGGGGTGTTTTACAACCCGCAACTCACCGGCGCAGTCTTCTCGCTCACGGATAACACATCAACTAATCTCTCGGTGAATGTCTTCCAGGCTCTCTTTGGAACGGTTTCATGCACCCCCAGTTTCCCGCTCTCGTATCCTGTTGCCACCCTGCCGGTATGCACACCCCAGGTCCGCAATGTCGACCGCTTCGATCCGAATAACCGCGATAGCTACGCCTACCACTACAGCCTGGGAGTGCAACAGGAAGTCGCTCCCAACACCGTGCTGGAGATCACCTACGCCGCGGACCGGGGCCTCAAGTTACCCGCCGGTGCCGCCTTTGCCGGACTCCAATTCAACAATCAGAACCCCATCACTGGCACCTATCCGAAGAGCCAGAACTTCGCGAATGAACGCTTGCTCGGGGATTATCTGGATTCCAAATACAACAGCATGCAGGTCGCGCTGCGAGGCCATAACCGCACCATCACCTATGACCTCAACTACACCTGGGCGCACGAATTCGACGATACCGTCAGCGTATTCGGTGCCTTCGTAAACCCCACCAACCCGCAGAACGACTTCTCCAACGGCGACATCGACGTTCGCAATAACTTCACCGCCGACGCGTTCTTTCACGCACCTGACATTCACTCCCTGCCGCGTGTGCTGGGGAGCGGCTGGGAAATCGGCGCCATCGCTTCGGTACGCAGTGGCCTCCCCGTCAACATCACCACCAACGTCCCCGACGACTACGGCACGCCGCAACGCCCCAACTATGCGTCTGAAGCGAATCGATCTTCCATTCGCGCCAGGAACTACGGCGCTCCGAGCAATCAATTCAATGCAGCCGCGTTCATCACCCCGCCGTCGAGTTCTTTCGGCAATGTGCCCCGCAACGCCGGCGTCGGGCCGAGATTCGCCCAGGTAGACTTTTCCCTCGTGAAACAGACACCCTTAAGCGAGAAGTGGAACATGCAGTTTCGTACCGACCTCTTCAACATTGCCAACCATCCAAACTTCGCCAACCCGGACGGCAACACTACCGATCCGAACTTCGGGCGTAGCAGTCAGACCATCGGCAGTACCGTCGGCACGGGCACCTCACGCCAGATCCAATTCTCGGTCAAGTTGATCCGCTAGCCCCACCGGCCCGTTCGCATCTCCAGCGCGAACGGGCCCCATCATCTTAGGGAGTCTGCCATGTCCATTCACGATCGCGCGTTCTGGCCTGTCCTGGCACTTGTATGCTTCCTTTGTCCCGGCCTCCTCCACGCCTCAACCTGCACCCCAGGCTTCCCACTTGAAAAAGGCAAGACACTCGGATGGGAGGGCGCGGACGCAGCATATTCCATCCCTCTGACGGACGGTCGCGACGTCTGGATCTTCGGGGACACTCTGTATGGTGCCGACCGCGAAGTTGCCGGTCAGGACCCCCGCCAGGTCCACAACAGCCTCGGGATCTCCACCTGCGACGCGAGCGGGAACTGGCACCTCAAGTACGTCATCAAGCACGACGCCTCAGGTCACGCGCAAAGTTACTTCTCCCCCACGGATCCGAAACATTGGTATTGGGCGATGGACGGCTTCACCGCTCACGGTGAGCTTTACGTAACTCTGCTCTGCATTCGGCACGCCGCCAATCCCGCCCCCTGGGCGATGGACTTTGAGACATGCGGCTCAGACCTGGCCCAGATCAGCCACCTCAACCGCGATCCCCAGGATTGGCATGTCACCATTCATCCCCTCGTCCCAGATGGAGTCAAGGCCTATCCTTCTGCCACCACCGTGGTGCACGACGGTTACGCTTACCTCTTCGCTCTTTATGAGACTGGAACCAGGCCCCTGCTCGCGACGCGCATACTTCTAACCGGCCTTGACCATCCCGCCGATCACCTTGAGTACCTGGCATCCGATGGCACCTGGAAGCACGGGTTCGATCCCGCACACGCGCGCGAGGTAATGACCCACGGCGGAACGGAACTCTCCATCCGGTACCACCCTGACCGAAAACAGTGGCTCGCCATCATGCTCGAACCGAGTGGCTTTTCCGACAAAGTCCTCATAAGGACGGCGCCGGATTTTACCGGCCCGTGGACGGAGGGCGAGGTTGTTTACTACATCCCGGAAATGCAGCCCGGGCCCGCTCGCGACAAGAACGTCTTTTGCTACGCGGGTAAAGAGCATCCTGAGTTTGAAAAGACGGGAGATTTGATGTTTACCTATGTCTGCAACACCATGGACGTCCCATCCCTCGTCACCAATCGGAAGATTTACTTTCCGCAGATTGTCCACATCCCGATGCCACGCTGAACCGGGCTGCCGTTAGCATTCAGGACTCCACCGCAAGCTCAAATAGAATTAATTGGTCGGGGCGAGAGGAATCGAACCTCCGACCCCCTGGTCCCGTCCAACTGTTTATTGGAATTCAACGATGCCAACTGGTTTGGATGGAATGATTCACCGCCGACTCGTTGACGCTATAGTTTCGTTCTGGAGGCTCAGACCGCTACGATTTCGACTACACCTGCCACGATAGCCTTGCAAGACCTTGTCGAAGTTCAAGAATCAGGGTCTGGTCTCAACTCGGAACGAAATTTGACCGCCGATGCCTGCCCCAACATTTGTGAGAGGAGCCGTATCATTTCCGGTGACAATGGTTTTATTCGTGATGCAGAACTTGGGCGCGTAGTTTGGCGAACTCAAGGATTCATTCAGATTTCTCAGTTGTCAAGGTAAAGGGTTTCAGCCAGCCCAGACTGACTTGAGCTAGTCGATTTCAATTGTCGTACATGCAGGTTTGGTTGCGATTGGTGTCGAAGCCGTAGACGATAAATAAGGATTAGCTTGGCTTCTGTTCTGCCCGCAGGGACAGCCAGCGCGAGGTTTACCCGTTGGAAACGACTCGATGAAGGGCGGATTTTGTTCTCCCTTAGTCCGTTCTGTAGTGTGGAGAAGATCGCTCGAAGATACTCCATTCCTGTCTGCACACCTTTCAAATCTGCAATCCACGAGCTGAATTTGGCGCAATAAGACAATCGCAATCGATTGCAAACACCAGATTGACGATGGCTTTTTCAAAATTGGACCCGCCTTCACTGTTCAGAAAAGAAACGATGAAGAATTGGAAAAAGTTGGTGACAACGATCGTCTTACCGCCGCCCTATCGGTTTTGGACGCCGATATGGCCCAGTACGTCTGGTTGACTCATCAGTAAAGTCACACCTGGATACTCTTTAGCCACTCGCGTCACTGCGTCGTTGAGGCTCTCGAGTTGAGCATCCAGCATCGCCAGTAAGTTCAGTAAATCCTTCCTGCGTCGATCTGTCCATGGCTCCAGCGGTAGTGATGCGAGCGCTGCCCGGCCCTTGTGCCTCGCCAAAACTGCGATCCACCGCTGAATCAATACCGGGCGGCAGAACATCATCAGCTTCTTCGGCAGCTTCCATGGACGCACCATGGGCGCAGTGATGCGAAATGATCAACGACCTTTGTACAAGAACGCAGTTACTTATTGCCTGTCGTCGCTACCTATATGCAAGCGAACGGCGACGGCATTGGAGGTTTTCAGGGTTTGATGCGCCGATTGGATTATTTATAGGGTGTGATGGCGGTGTGGCTGATTTCCTTTCAGCTGTCTGAGGGGAAGGATGACGGCTACGACGAAGCGATTACGGCGGGGTCGATCCGCGTGGGTATGGGACGATCGCCGACTTTGTGGAGTTCACACAGGACTGCCGGCAGCGAGGCATGCGCGTGCTGATCGACCTTGTGGTCAATCACACTTCGGATGAGCATCCGTGGTTTCAGGAGGCGAGGCAATGTCGAAGGTGAGTAGGCAGGGAACTTTACAGCCCATTTCCAGCATTGGGCATTACAATCATCACGTCCGCAGTAGTATGTCTGAGGTTCAGCACATGAAACAGTCTTCCTCCTCATTAGATCGCCGGAACTTTCTGAAGACAAGTGGCGCGGTTGCCGCTGGCCTGATCACTCAGGGCGCGGGGCGCGCTCGCGCGGCGGTGTTGCCAGCCCTTCCGGCCAACTCAAAGACGCTGGCCTCAATGCCGACGCGCAATCTTGGCAAGACAGGCTACAAAGTCGGCATCTTCAGCCTCG
>OBLU010003568.1_pt1 | contig 14102 bp, 13 predicted proteins | sample 1518681 | NCBI WGS metagenome assembly OBLU01 (sample SAMEA3539304, study PRJEB22396) | soil metagenome | biome: tundra; feature: field; material: soil | place: USA | collected 2010-05 | depth 0.15 m
GGGTATGACACCGGCAGTTCTGTCGGTAACCCACAGTGTCCGAGGGGGGACTTGATCCCCGCTCGTGGTGGTACATCACCGAAACGGTGATCTATCACCAGTCCAAGATAACACGAAACGGGGCGCCCGGCCCGGCATTTCCGCCAGAGAACAGCGGCGGCGCTGTCTGAGCGTCAGACTAGACCGAGCATCTGACCTGCGGAAACGACGATCGAAGGGGGAGCAGGACAGGGCTGCGCGCCGGGACCAGGTTGCTGTACCGGCGTGTGGCGCCCCATCATCGGGCAGGCATGGTGACAGCCTCCCGCTGCTGCCCGGAAGTCCCCGCACCGCAGCCGCAGCTCCCGCGAAACAGCCCAGAATGACCTTGCATCCGAGTTGAACCCCCATGAACCCGAGTTGAACCCCCATGAGAGACCGCAGCTCGGGCATGCCGGTATCGGTGACGTAGTCGGTTGGACACATGCAGGAACGTCCGATGCCCTGGGCGGCCAGCTGGCATATGGCGTTCGCCGCCGAACGCTGGACAGGCGCCGTATCGGCCGGTAGCCGTAGCCGCGATACTGGGCGGATGCCTGTCAATGACATCGAGGGGGCGCGGGCGGCGCTGCACGCGGGACGGGTGGCTGACCTGCTGGGGCTCGCTGAGTGCGGCTGGCTGGATGTCAAGGCCGGTGTCTACCAGCTGGATGATCCGGCGAAGTCACTGGAGCTGGCCAAAGACGTGTCCGCCTTCGCCAACGCGAAGAGTGGAGGCGTGATCCTGGTGGGTTATGCCACCAGGAAGGAGCATGGTGAGGAATTCTTGGCCGAGGTTCGTCCCGTTCCCCGTGCTCTAGTTGATCTTGACCGGTATCGCAAGGTCATCCGCGAGCTGGTTATCCCGGTGCCACGCGAGTTCACAGTCGATTTCATCCGAGTCGATGATGGCAGTGGGATCCTGGTCATTGATGTGCCTGTGCAGCCGGTTGCGCTGGTGCCGTTCGTGGTACCTGGCCCGGCCGGGGCAGCCGGCTCTAGCCGGGTTTCGGTGGCGGTCCCGTTCCGGGAGGCCGACGCGACGGTGTGGCTGCCGCAGACGGAAATACAGCGGCTGCTGGCCGCCGGGTGGGCAGCAGCCGGGGGGCCAAGCCAGGAGTACCTGAGCAACCTGGTCGAGCACGCGAACAGAACCGCGGGGGAACTCGCGCGGATTGAGGCGGACCGGGAGCATGACAGGATGCGCCCGGTCCTTGAGGGCCGCATTATACCGTGGCCTGGCCTCAGCGACGGCCGCGATCACCGCCTGGAGATCCGGGTTAAGACGCACTGGCCGCTGGCCCTGATCCTGCTGAATGTACCGGGGGATGCCTGGTTCAGTTCCTCTGTCCACATGCCGCCGATCAGAATGGATTTCCTCATCCAGTTCCCGGAGGCTGGCAGGACGTCCGCGCTTTTCCGCCCGGGCCAGCCAGCATTCTGTCCGGTGCGCGTGGCCGCTAATCCCCGCGGCACTGTGACGGCGTTCGCGAAGTGCCGCAGCCAGGGGCATGACCGTACCTGGGAGGCCGTGGAAGTCGCGATCACGTTTGAAGGAAACATGCCTGGTGTCCCCGCCGATGCGATGTCAGCTAGCGAGCCCGGACCCGGCCCGGGCGAACAACTGCTCCCGTCGGGGACGCCCATCGTGCTCCGTGGCGGGCCGGCTAGCGGACGCCAGGTCATGCATACTTCCCACCCAGAGGATTACATTGGCGTGGTTAGCGGGGTCCGGCATGCCTGGAGGCACACCGACCCGCAGGCACTAGCCCCTCCCGACAGGACTCGCCCCGTGTATGACTACGTGGGGCCGATTGAGTAACGACGAAGGGAGGGCTTGCAGCTGGCCGCCAAGGCTGCCAGTGCACCATCACCGTTGCCGGCAGCGCCATAGCTGGGATCGGAGGCTCGCCCGGCTGTCGGAACACTCGCTATGGGCTCGTACCCTTGGGTGGTACTGCAGCCACCTCCAGGCGCGGCTATTACAGCGCGTCATCGCCAGGATCTACGATGCATTATCTAACGCAGACTGTATATTCGATGGCTGGTTATCGGACGCTCCAGGACATCGTGAGCGGATACTTCGCGCACAGGCACTGGTACTGCGGAGAAGACCGTGATGACGATCTTCGATCCTGGCCCCTTGCTGAGCGATGGAAAGACGAGCGAGACAGCTGCTATGTGTCCGCGATCCCCATGCGTTCCTGGTATAGCCTGATAGGGCATGGGGTCGGTATCCGCATCAGCAACGATAAGCGGCTATATCAGGAACGCGGAATTTTCGCCGTGCCATCAGACCTGCGTAGGCTATTTCCTGGAGTGCCTAATCGCATCGAAGTTGACGGTCACTATAAACTGACTGGCGATGCTGACTTCATCGCACTTGATTTGGCGCTCGCGATTGACAAGTCAAGGCAAGGCGGCCGCATAATCCGCATCGACATAGATAACGAGGCAACGCGGCTGAAGACAAACCCTCTCCTCGCCGAGGATGAGCGCTTCGCGCTTCTTACCCGGCGGAGCATGGATTACCTCCCCCCTGCTGCGGGTCCTGAACTCCTGAAGATGCAGTTGCAGCACGCACTCGGGTCTGTATGGCAAAGCGTCTCACCGGCGGCACGGCGCTTTCTGATTTCGGGGCTAGTTTATTATGAAGAATGTGACGCGATGGGCAGGATGCTCCTCGACGCTTCACCCGGCATCATCTCGCTAACCAAGGCGCTAGAGCTTGAGGTTAACCAGCGACTTCTCCGCCCTTTCCGTCAATGGCTCTCAACCCGAGGCGTGACAGCAACCGCCAACGGCCCGCTGAAGCCATTCGCGTCTGCCGTCGCCTCACCTTCAGGGACCATCGAGCTTGGCCGAATGGGATTCGCTCTTCGTTCGATGACAGCGAATAACGGCGCATCAGCTCAAAGAATCAGCCAGGAATTCACTGCCTTTTGCCGTAACCGGATGGCTGATCCTTATTTCGTTCTAAATGAGTTGCCCGAAACGCTACTGCTGGTCGCTCGCCGATATCGCAACCCGGCGGCTCATACAGCACCTATGGAATTCTCGCGTTTCAGGGACCTGGTAGAGCTGCTGCTCGTCCCCGGCGATTACGGTACAGGACTACTCCAGAGAATATTTGTTGCAACAGAAGAACCGTCGGGGTTGGCATAGATCCAATAAGGGAAGGCCGACGGTAAAAACATCAAGAGGACCGATCAGCGCAAAGAGGTTCCCGTCTCTTTCCTCGTTCGCTGCGTCCGGCAGACTGGCCCAGGCCTGCCCTGAGGTTTCGCTAGTCCCAACCGTATCCGGACGGCCTGCTGGCGATGCGTGGCTCTTTGTGGAGAAGACATAGTCTTGTGGAATTCCAGCTTTTGGATCAAAGGCGCCCAGTCTCCTGCTACGCCGTGGCACCAAGATCTACATCACTGGTCTCTTCCTGTTACGGTTACTGCGTGGATAGCTATTAATGATAGCGGGGTGAATCGTGGGTGCCTGCGTGTCATACCAGGTTCACACCGCTGCATATTGCCCGCTCGGAAGGCTGGCAAGTCCGAATTGTTCGAAAGATTGTCCGGCCGCCGTTTGATGACAGAAAAATAGCGATTGATCTCGAACTGAAAGCGGGTCAATTCATTTTGTTCGGTGACCGTCTAGTCCATTGTTCCAGGCGGAATCAAGCACAAGGCCATGCAAGAATAGGTTTGGCCGCCAGATACACTGTCCCATGGGTAAAGCTACCAGCAGAAGAGCTGCCATTCTTTCCGCAGCATCGGGCATTTCTCGTAAGCGGCAAAGACAACTTCGGCCTAAACCAGATGGGACGAGAGCCGGAGTATTGAGAGCTCAGAATTATCTACCTGGGGTGGCGCCCAGCGGTGACCGTCCTCGCGAATAGCCGCCCAGTTAACCGGATAGTTGTTCATGACCGCTTGCAGCAAGCAACGCACGGATCTGCCACATGTCATGCGCCGGTTCCAGCGTGATATGCGGCAGTGCTAGGGCGGGGCCGTGACGAAGAACGTGGGCCGATGGTCCACGGGCAGATTAGCCGCGTCACCGTCAGGCGCTCCGCCGGTGCCTGTCTCCCGTGAGCAGCGCCAGCCATGTTCAGTCGGCTTGGTTGAACGCGGATGGGCGCGAGGCCGCCCGCGCTTAATCTACAGGCCTGGGTAGCCCGCTACCGGGTCTTAGCAAGACGCGCAAGCATTGCCTCGATCCGGTCATCGTCATAGTCGAGCACTGGCGCCACCGCGTGATGCCAGCGGTGACCGTCGCAGCGGAAAAGCGCCGCAGCGGGCCGGGGCCAGGCGGCAAGGCCGGATGCCACCCACACATCCGTGATGCCCGGTGCCAGGTCGAGGACCGGGATCTCACCCAGCGTCCTGTCGAAAGGCGGTGTCATCAGCGTCGCAAGCGCTGCCTGGCCGTCGCCAGCATCAAGCCATATGAACAATTCGGAGCGGACGGCGCCGGGAATTTGAAGTTTCGCTTGGTTGTCTGTTCTGTCGACTGCGGCCTGGGCTTCGCGAGCAGCCGCGTGCCGCGAGAACGCGCCATGGCCCATGTCAGGGAGGACCGAGACCCAGGCCTTTTCTCCAGGCATGTTGTGATGGGCGGCGCAGGCGGCCACAACGCCGAGACGCGCCAGGTCGGCTGGAAGCCCGGCGGGATCTGCTGGATCAAGGCCCGGCCGGCCGGGGATCCATTCGCCGGTCCGTCCGTCGCGTTCTAGCTGCGCCAGGAGCGGCGCGATCTTCTGGTGAAGTTCTTTAACCCGGGCCGTGTCTCGCGCTCGTACCGACCAGGACCACGCCAGATCGGCAAAATGCCACGTACGGCGGCTGACTTCCTGCGTGAAACTGCCGCGGTTCTCCCTCGTCGTGGTGGTGATTTCCAAGCGACCGAGATCCGTGCCGTCGTGGCTCTTGAACGCGAAATCGGCAAGCTGAGAGCCGCCCCCGCCAGGATCGAGGCGATGGATCTCGACGTTGCTGGTCAGCGCCTCGATCACCATGGCCGCGACGATTTCGAACCGGTCTGCCTCTGGTTCGGCGGCCAGTGATGCTGGCAGTCCGATGGGATTCATCTGGTTCTTGGCCGTCCTTCTTCCTGATACGAACGCAGAATTGCCGACGCCATCTGACGGGTACGACGCGTCCGCATCAGCGCAAGCGGCGTCGCGGTCGCATGCGCAGGCCTTAACCTGGCCCCTTACTGGGCCCGGTAGTGCCTGCTAGGCAGGCGCGGCCTGCACCCGACTCAACGGGCTGTGCGGGTTTCTCTGTCGTCGGTTCTGCTAATGCCGTTGCCGTCGGTGGGCATCCCGTGTCTCGTCCGCTGCGCTCTTCGATGGCCACGGACCGCGGATCGCCTGGAGTTCCGGCGGCAGGCCGACCGGAATCGCGTCCCAGGCATCGCCGCAATCCCAGCAGATGACCTGCCACGACTGCCGGCTGCCGGCCTGATGTGCTCCTGTAAGTTTCGTCATCGAGCGAAGGCTGACCTCTGTCCCGGAGCCCTGTGCTGCTGTGGGCTTGATACTGATGTCTGGGGGGCCGGCGGATTCAGCTGACAGCCAGCCGTTCCAGGTGCCGGGGACGGCGGGGTCTTCCTCCCACTGTCTGATGTCCGGGCGGCTCCTGGATGCATGCTCGACGGACGGGAAGGTCAGGCTAATCCTGTCGCCGTTCTTGTCATAGATGGCTGCCAGTGGCATCAGGCCAGCTCGATCCGGTAGTCGGGATCGCTGAAGGGAGCCGCGTCAGCTTCCCAGCCGTTCCATCCTGCAAGCCTTTCCTGGTTCTGAACCCAGTCAGTGACCTGAGGGACTGCCAGCTTGGCCTCAGCAGCTGAGGGGAAGGCCCCGATTTTGGAGCCGTGCCGCTCGAAGAGATTAACTGCCACGGGCACTGCCTTTCATGGACTGAAGGGATAATAGGCCTACGATGCTAACGGAGTACCGTCATACCCGCAAATCCTAGAAGGTTAGACCAGGTCAAACAGTGTTATTAACTGATTTACTGGCTAATGCCGTAATCTAGTCGCCGGGCTGACCGGGATGACTCAACGCTTACGGGCATGAAGACCCATGGCGAGGGCGCGTGGCAATGACGAGCATGAAACCGAACGGTAGGCCTGCTTGAAACGGTCACCGGTCGGCTGCGGAGAAGCGGCACAAGATCGATCTGTACGACCATGCGCACGGCTGGCCAACACTTTAATTTGCCGACGTGAGTAAGGTTTTGGGCCCCCTTAAGCATGCCCCATTGCAGTAAATCGGCGCCCATCAGGCATCATTTACAGCTGCCAGGTCCGTGATTCTCCTGGGTCCGCAAATAAATCTTAAGGATATTAAACCCCTTACTCTTTCTGCCTAAGTGGGTGATCCGACGAACTTACGGTGTCACCCACTTAGTACAGGGACGGCAGAGCGGAAGTGACGGCCTCGTTGAACTGGCGGTACACGGGCTCCATCTTTTGACTGTGTCGCTTGGAAGCTGCGAGACTTTTGGCCCATATGCTTTCGCCTGCCAAGGTTCGCAGCTCGGCAGCGAGGGAACGCAGTTGATCATCGAATACTCGAGCTTGCGCCAACTCCAGCCGCAACACGGCATCGGACCAGCCAGTAGCTGTAGGTGTCTCCCATTTTCGGGCGGTCCAGTGGTCGGTCTGGTTGAGCTCGGCGAGGATGCGGTCCAGTTCTGTGTACGCGGCGCGGATCAAGTCTGAGACCGCACTCTGAAGGGCCAGAATGCTGTCTCGCTGGAAAATGTCGCGTGCGGTGTTGCGATCCCGTTCATGCTGCTCGTCCCGCGCGGTCTGCTCTCGGTGGGTTGTCAGTCTCTCCCTGTAAATGGTCAAGAGGGAGGTCGAGAGCGAGCCAAGGAGGACTCCCACCAGCCCGAAGACTGCAGACGACATTGTCACCTCTTCAAATCCCGATGATGTAAGTACTCAGAACGGGCTGATTTTGCATATCATAAAACCCTCATCTGCCGCTCTGAGCGCCGCGGCCTGTCAGGTGGTCGTGCTCCGTCGGGTCTCCCACCATGCAGTGAGCCGTTCCGCCAGCTGCCTGTCGCTGGCGACGTCAGGCCCAAGGCCGAAATGGGACGACCGCTCATGGCTGATCAACTCAGCGAGCGAGCGAGTGCCCGCGCCATCAAAAAGGCAGTGCAACAGCGGACTGATCATGCAGTCGTATTCGTCAGCCGCCTCGGGGACACCCGAAACGCCGATCGGATCCCACGCCAGGAGCAGCCGACGCACCTGGCGCTTCGACTCCCGGGTCCGATCCCGGTTCCTCGGGCTACCCGGATCCCACGGGTCAGGTTCGCTCACGCCGTCAAGCATGACGTAGACCCAGCAAGAAACGCACTCATTTGCCGCCGATAGGGTCTTCCTGGATTGCCGTGGTGCACTGGCGTCCCTGTCCGTTGACAGCCTGCCGCACGGGGACCGTCCCCTTGGCGATGGAGCTGATCGAGGGTCGCGGCGCAGGGGTGAACGGGAGCCCGGCCGGGACGCCCAGATGCCGCCGGGCTCGAGGACCGGGCGCTGGGATGGCCGGGCTTCCGGCCGGGTGCTTGCGGACCCGGGCGATCCGGGGCCGGGAGGCGGGACGCCAGCCCGGAATCAGCGAGTAGGCCGGGGTTCCGGCAGGCGGCCGGACGCCCGTGAACGTCGCGGTGGAGCTGTCCGGTGCGTCACGCCCGGCCGTGCCATCACGCTAAGTGATACATGAGGTCAAGGAGAACGCGCACACTCCCGCCGTTCTGGCGCAAAGCCCCAGTCGGCCTGCATCTTGTCCGAGGTGCACCCTAATGGCCATTCTGTTTCCGGTTCCTGACCGCACTATGCTGATTTACCATGCACGATGACCTTTTCGCGGAGCCGCGGCTCGCCCAAATCTATGACGTGTGGGAAGGGGAACGCATTGACCTGCCCAGCTACCTGGCGATCGTGGCTGAGCTCGGCGCGCGCAGCGTGCTTGATGTCGGCTGCGGGACGGGTAACTGGGCGAGCATGCTCGCCCAGCACGGCTATGAGGTCGTCGGGATGGACCCGGCCGAGGCGTCGCTGGCTGTCGCCAGGGCCAAGCCAGGCGCGCAGCGGGTGCGATGGATCCATGGCGACGTGATGAGCCTGCCGACTCTCGCGGTCGACCTGGCGACGATGACCGGCAACGTCAGCAACGTGTTCGTCACCCAGCAGGAGTGGCTGGCGACGCTGGGCGGGGTCCATGCGGCGCTGCGCCCCGGCGGCTACCTGGTGTTCGAGTCCGTGGACCCGGCCGGCCAGCCGTGGCTGAACTGGAACCGCGAGAGGACCTATGTCAGGCGCGAGTCGGCTGACGCGGGCGTGTTCGAGAGCTGGCTCGAGGTGACCGGGGTAGACGGCGACCTGGTGAGTATCCAGCGGACTTATGTTTTCGCGGCGGACGGAGCAACGCTGACCTCCGAGGGCGTCCGGCGGTACCCGCCGCGTCCGGTGATCGAGGATTCGCTCATCTCAGCGGGATACGAGCTGACAGATGTCCGCGGCGCGCCGGACCGTCCCGGCCTCGAACTGGTCTTCATCGCCCGTAAGCCCGCCCCAACCTCGTAGCGGCCGGCTTTTCTTTCGCGGCTGCAGCGAGGAACTGGCCCATCAATCTGGGCACGGCAGCGTCGGTTCCGAACCCCACGAGAAGCCACTCCAATTCGGCGGCGCGCTCACGCATCGGATCGACGGTAACAGAGTCATACTCGCTGGCTGCGGCCGCCGTGCGAGATCCGCTGACCTGGCGCTTCGGTTAGAGCGCGCAGCCAGATCGGCTGACTACCCATAACCGGGTGTTCTGCAGGAGGGTAAGTCGCGCTGCCGGGCATGGTCAAGGCTCCGCTCCGGTCTGCCTGGCTGTGGCACATTATTGCGATGGGCCGTATCGCCGCGGGAAATCCGTGACCAAGCCAGTGCTGGAGCCGCTGCCTTCGCATGCTCGCAAGAGCTAGAGTTCCTCACCACTTTTCCGCTTAGGCCGGTACACTTGCGGATTAGTGCCGCTTAATCATTTACCTTGGTGCGCTGGGCAGTTGCGCAGATGGCATCAATTATAAGGCACAAGCCGCTCCAGTCCTGCTGTTCAGCATACTCAGGGTTCTCGCGCGCTGCTCGCGATTTGGCGCGGAATGCCTTCTGAATGGCGCCTTTGCCAATAATCTGGCCTTGATACCGGTTCATGCCAGGGACATATGATGTCCACCTGACAGGCCGCAGCGTGCCGTCCGCCTGGGTGAGCACATCACGACCCAGGTAAAGCTCGATGCTGCCTGCCAGGCCGTTGACATCGGCCACCGTAAGCGTGCCGCCAGGAGATTCCGGGGTGCCAGGATCGAGTAGGGGATAAGCTTTCGCAAGTTCGAGGTCCGGGTAATGCATGACCTGGATCTGGGGCGGCAGCGGCTGTGCGCCGAGATTCCGCATCGCGTCGGCTGCGGCTGTGTCATTGTCGAATACAGCAACAACGCGGTTGGCGATCCCGGCAGCGGCGAACGCCCGGATCATGCCGACCAGAGCGCCCACGCCGCCTTCTGGCCTGCGCTCGTAGTCGAGGAAGCGGATCAGGTCGGTAAGGTGCGGCCGGAGGATCATCAGGGCCGCCTTCAGGAATTCGGCATCGGTCCTGCCCTCCGTCAGCACCACGACCGGCGCTTTAACTCCAGCCCCGGCACTCACAGCGGCCATAGCCTCGGAGGGAAGAAGCGCCGACTGTGGTTGCTCAAGACCCTCTCCGATGTTCGCGACAGCAAGGATGACTTCGGCTTCAGGAAAGGCAAGCAGTACGGCGCGTAGCGCATACCGCGGGTCCCAATCGGCCAGTTCCCCCATCAGCCATGCGCGTCCGCCGGTGCCCATATCGAACCTGAAGCCCGGCTCTTCGGCGGAGGACGCCAGCATCTGCACCCACCCGTCTACGCCCATAGACGCACGCAACGCGTCTCCGCGTTCAACCTCCGCACGGAGATAGCCCTCGGCATCGACGAGCCGTCGGCGCCTGCGCGGAAACATGAACCTGCGCGAGCCCTGCAACTCCTCCGTCATTTCCGCCCAAACACGCGCGCGCGGCTGCCTGAGCTGCCCAGCCAGAGCGTCACCGACGCTTGCCTGTTCAATACCCAGGAGATCCAGGCGGGCGGCCACAATACGCCCAGGAGCACGGAACTCCGTTACTTCGGTTTCCCCGTCTATGCCCGGAGTCCCCCGGAGTTCCTCCCGCAGGACGTCGCGATCCCGGAGGAACTGCCGCGCGGGAACACGCCTGTCCGCCCGCATGTCATCACGGAACACCGCCAGTAGCTCATCCCCGGGACGATCCATGAACCAGCAGACTTCAATCGGCCCGGCCCGCAGCACTGCGTAACTACTCACCTCAATAGTCTGAATGGCCGCCCGCTAATTAGCTGGAAACTCGACAGCTTATTCTCCCCGCAGGTGCTCGCCTGCTACCGGGCCAGGCCTGAGCCACCTGCGCCCCCCGCATTGACGACTGAATCATGAGGGGCTCGCCACACTCTGAGGTCATCACGCAGAGTGAGAAGTCCGCGGTCGCGGACACGCCGGATCCGCCTAATTGGCGCTCCGGGCAGCGAGTTCAACCGATCCGCTGACCGCCCATAACTGGGTTGTATGTTGAAGGTAAGCCGCACTGTTCGGCGGCTGACGTGCTGCTGCCAACCCCGTCGGTCGACTGGACACATAATCGGGATGCTTCTTAAGGATGCGGGAGATGCGTGGCCAAGTCAGCGGTGAAGGCACTTTTAGAATCCGTGTTCGTGGAGTTCGGGCGCAGGCCGTCGCCGAGCTGATTGGCGGACTCATGATCCGCTGCGCTATCCGCGAAGGCGCAGCGTCGGCAGTCTGTGCCGTCACCTGGCCCTTCTTTGTCCCTTCTTGCGCTGCCGAATTGAGCCGTATTAGATCAAGGCGGCGCCTCGCGGCGCCGCTGGCCCGACGCGCGGCGGGCTCTGCCGTGGTGGCCCGCCCGCCGCACGTCGGGCCACGCCATGAGACTCGCAAGATCAGCACAGCGCATCCAGCAGACGAACTGGACAGCGTTCTTGGCGGCCCTCCGGCGCTCGGTCCCGGACACGCGGCAGCCGGACGTCATGTCGTATGCGTCGTTACTGACGCCGGGTCCCGGGGTATCTGCCGGAGGCCAGTTTGACGATGACCACCTGGTCGCGGATGACGGCGGAAGGCGCAAAGGGCCCCCATCGGCCTGCCGCCGGATTGTGATACGCCTCCGGTACGGGGTCAAGGGCGTCTGTCCCCGCAGGGCAACGACCGCCGGCAAGGGTGCCTGGTCAAGGTACACGCGAAGCCGCCCTTGACACCTGCCCTTCGGCGAATAGGGCGGCAGCAGTCAGTCCGACGGGGAAGAGGCGGCGGACGAGGACCGCAGCTGCGGGTGGAAAGTGGCCGGCGCGGATGCGTTCGCGCGGATCACTTGGCCGAGTGGGATTGCGCGGACAGCATCTGGCACGCGGCGTTATACATCATGGACAAAGCCTGGGCAGGAGCGGCATAGGTGCCGTCCGGGAGGAACACGACATCATCCCGCTCGCAGTATCCGGCCGACGACCAGAACCTCCGTGTCATATCACGAAGCGGCCTCTCACGATCGTAGGCGCGGAGACGTGAGGTCCCCGCGATAGCAAGGACAATACCGGGTAGCCACGCCACGATACCTGCGTACAGGCCAGTGGATAGCGATGCCCACATAGACACGGAGTCAGCCTCTTGCCCTTGTGAGACGATAATGATAAAAAGCGCCGGAACGGCGCCCAAGAGGATCAGCGCCCAGCCGAGGAAGCACATACCCGACGGACGCCGCGGCACCGGGAGCGTCAGCATGCGGGCGAGCGGAGTTACGCCGGTCGTGACCCTCCGGTTGGTGGCAACGACCGGGATTACCCCGTTCGGCCCGATGCCAACGCCGATGGAGTTGCCCACCGTGCTCCCAATGAACGTCTGGGAGCGGACAACGGCCGACACGGACTGCGTTCGATCCCAGCCCTGGCATACAGGACACGTCTGCACAGCTTCCCCCTGAGGTTGACTACGCACACATCAGCGTAGGCAGCCTTACGTCATCCAAAGTGCGATTCGTCGAGACGTAAGCATTCGGAAATGGTGTGGAGTACTCCTGCGAACATGCAGGTCACGGGCGTCTCGTACCGACGGTCCCGCACACCTTTCGCAAGCGACCCACGCAGCAGTGGAGATGCAGGTCAGGGCGTGTTCGCGGGCGGTCTGTAAAACCGTCGGCTCAGCCGACGTTGGTTCGAACCCAACACCTGCCACACCGCTCAAAACTAGCCCCTGACCAGCGCGTATGTTGTCGGGGGCTAGTGCGTGTTATGCGGCTGTGTGCAGAGCTCGGCGGGCGGGTGCAGGTGGCTGTGCCAAATACGTGCGCAAGTCGGACTGTGCCACCCCGCCGTCACTGAGCGGTCGAGAGCTGTACGCCCCTAGCCATGCGGACGGTCGGAGCCGAAGATGCAGCATGGGAACCCGATGAGGTCGCGAGAGCCGTGGCCTTGGCGGGGCGGGCAACGCTACGATGCGTAGATGCCCTGGTACGAAGCTGCCGCTTGGGGACTTTTGGGCGGATTCGTTTATGAAATCTGGACACAAAGAAGTCTTGTATTTTCCCGCAAAATCGGTCCTTGGCGGCATTACATCGACTTGCCTGTTGAAGTACTCGTCGCTGTTATTCGATCGCTTCTTGGGGCTATTGTGGGTAGTATTTTTGCCTTCGCGGGTCATTTTCCAATCTTGGTACTAATTTTTGCTGGCTTCGTTGCGCCATGGCTTCTGGCTAGAGCGTCAAGACTGCTTCTCGTGCCAAGAATACGAAGGATAGAAACCGAGGCTAAGCTCCTTGACTCTGCGCGCAGAGTCAAGCCTGTCCCATCTAAAGGCGTTTCAAGAGGACTTGCCGAAATGCTAGAAGCGCGACGGGCGGCTCTGGAAGGACAGCTTCCCCGTGCCGAGCCGCGGCATGAAGGGGTGGTTCCGGGGGACAGTCCCCAATGAAGGTTCGAAATCACGTCCCCGCCGTCGGAGCCTGCCTCGAATAAATGCCGACCTACCTAAACTTACCTCTGGCCGAGTCCTTGAGCGGATCACTGATGAATTGGATGCGGGAGGTGTGCCTACAGGATTTCTTCCGGCTGCAGACACTACTCTAGTTGCGGCGGGTGACGATTATCTAGGGAAATTGGGAGTCGAAGCCGTCCGGATTGCGCGCAGGCGAAATGCTACCGCTGTTGATCGCCAAGATGTTCTAGACGCTGACGTAGTCCTTCGCGGAAGTATCGCGGTTGAAAAACGAGGATGGCTGCTCAGCCTGGCTGGCTTGACGGGCGGAGGTGCGATAGGTGCGCTTGCCTCTTTCCTGCTGGCATCTAGACCTCTGCCGCACGCCGATTCCTGGGTTGCAGCTATTATCGTTCTTGCCCTTCTATCTGTCGTTCTTTTTTATATTTCTTACCCTATACAGAGAGATCGGTCGCGAGTAAGCAATCGCAAATAGTAGCTGTGAGGATTCGCCGATTGGCTTCGTCTTGCTGTCCGGCGACGCACTTGGCATAGACGCGCATTAGTACGTCGACGGTATGCCCTGCCCACTCGGCGACTTGGGCTGGGTCGGCGGTGGCCTTGAGCCATGTTGATACCGTCGCGTGCCGGAGGTCGTAGGGGCGCGCGATGAGTGGTAAGCCTGCTGGCGCGCAGCTCTCGGCCGCCGTACTCGTAGAACGGGAATACAGGGATGCTCCGCTCTGCGGCTCCTTGAGGCGGTCTTCGACGGCCAGCACGGCTGGCCGCACCAACTGAAGGTCTTGCCTGCTGATCGGCGCTGAGAGATACGTCAGGCTCTTGAGCGGGGCGGTCCATGCTGGCTCAGGAGCGGGCACGGTCGGGTGGCTCTTCCTGACGTGCCGCGGCTCTGCCGCATGGGTGTCGTCAAGTGTTTTGGCCCCACTGGCGATCCTGGTGGTTAATTCTGGGTCATGCGGCGAGGCTGAGTTCGAGTCGTGCCA
>OBLU010003569.1_pt1 | contig 14098 bp, 7 predicted proteins | sample 1518681 | NCBI WGS metagenome assembly OBLU01 (sample SAMEA3539304, study PRJEB22396) | soil metagenome | biome: tundra; feature: field; material: soil | place: USA | collected 2010-05 | depth 0.15 m
CGCGAAGACCGGTGTGCCGGCAACGGCAACGGCGGCGGCGGCGTGGTCTTGCGTCGAGAAAATGTTGCAGCTCGCCCAGCGCACGGACGCGCCGAGTTCGACGAGCGTCTCGATGAGGATGGCCGTCTCGATGGTCATGTGCAGCGAGCCGGTGATGCGCACGCCCTTGAACGGCTTTTGCGGGCCGTATTTGGCGCGAATGGCCATAAGTCCGGGCATTTCGTGCTCGGAAACCTGGATGGTCTTGCGTCCCCACTCGGCGAGCGAGAGGTCGCGGACTTTGAAGTCCGGTTTGGCGGCGCCGTTGCCGTTGACCTTGGCGGGTTTGGCGCGAGGAGGCGTCAATTTAATTGCGGGCATATTCGGTTGAGAGTTGAACCCCGAAAGTTTTCGGGGTGTAGTTGAGCGTTGAGAGTTATTTCAATGCGTTTTGGAGCGCTTTGACCTTGTCGGTTTTTTCCCACGTCAGGGCGGGGTCGCTCTTGCCGAAGTGGCCGTAGTTGGTGGTCTTCAAATAAATCGGACGGCGCAGGTTGAGCTGGTCAATGATGTCCGAGGGCAGGAAGCTGAACACGCGGTTGACGGCGCGGACGATTTTGCTCTCGGGAACGGTCGCCGTGCCGAACGTGTCCACACTGACGCTGACGGGATCGGGATAACCGATGGCGTAGGCGAACTGGATTTCGCATTTCGCGGCCAACTTGGCGGCCACAATGTTCTTGGCGATCCAGCGGCCCAGGTAAGCGGCGCTGCGGTCCACCTTCGTCGGGTCCTTGCCGGAGAACGCGCCGCCGCCGTGACGGCCCATGCCGCCGTAGCTGTCCACGATGATCTTGCGTCCGGTCAGACCGGTGTCGCCCTGCGGCCCACCGACGACGAAACGTCCGGTCGGGTTGATCAGGAATTCGGTCTTCTTCGTGAGCAGACGCTTGGGCAAAACTTTTTTGACGATGTTCTCGATGCAAAATTTTTCAATCTCGGCATGGGTAACTTCGCGTCCGTTAATCTTGTCGGCATGCTGCGTGGAGATGACGACGTTGGAGATGGCAACGGGCTTGTCATTCTCGTAAACGACGGAGACCTGCGACTTCGCGTCGGGGCGCAGCCACGGCACCTTGCCGGTCTTGCGAATGCGGGTGAGTTCGCGGCCGAGACGATGCGCGAACATGATGGGCGCGGGCATGAGCTCGGGCGTTTCGTTGCAGGCGTAACCAAACATCAAACCCTGGTCACCGGCGCCCTGCTGGCTGGTCTTCTTGCCCTTGGCCTTGCGGGCGTCCACGCCCTGCGCGATGTCGGGCGATTGCTGCGTGATGATGGTGTTCACGAACACCTTGTCGGCGTGGAACACGTCGTCATCGTTCACATAGCCGATTTCGCGGATGGCGTCGCGGGCGATTTTGGTGAAGTCGAGTTTCGCGCGCGTGGTGATTTCGCCACCGACAATGACGATGTTGGACTTGGCGTAACATTCGCAGGCGACGCGGCTGAACTTGTCCTGCGCGAGGCAGGCGTCCAGCACGGCGTCAGAAATGGTGTCACAAACCTTGTCCGGATGGCCTTCGCCGACGGACTCCGAGGAAAAGATGTAATTTTTGCTCATGAATTAATGGGTTAAAATGTCATATTGACGTATCAAGATAGGATGATATATCTAATTTGAAGCGCGTCAAATGCTTTTTGAGAAAAAGTTGATGCGCGGTTCGGAGTTCCGCCCCGTAGCGCGGGACGGTTACAGCCGCGCAGCGGCGGAAGAAAATAGCCCACGGCGTGAGCCGTGGGTGTGTTATGCAAAATACATTACCAGCCCCGTCAGGGGCGGAAGAAAACCGGGTGGGAACGACAGAGGCTCTTTCGCCCCTGACGGGGCTGATCACGTTTCCTTTCCCACCCACGGCTCACGCCGTGGGCTACTATCTGACGCGCCTCCGGCGCTGGTTTTGCGCAAACAATTTTCCCGAAAAGTTTTAATCAATGTCCCAAACCCTCAAATCTCTCCGCGCCCTGTCCGACCCGACGCGGCTGCGCATCGTGGCGCTGCTGGAGCGGGATGAATTGTCTGTGAACGAGCTGCAGGAAATCACGCGGCTCGGCCAGTCGCGCATCTCGACGCATCTGGGCCTGCTCTCAGACTGCGCGCTCGTGCAAGCGCGGCGCGAGGGCAAGCGGACGTTTTACAAACTGAACCCGCAAGCCAGCGACACCACGGGCGAATTCATCCAGCTGGCCATTCGCGGCGCGAAGGAATTGTCCGAACACTCGGGCGACCAGATTAATCTCAGGCGCATCCTCGGCCACCGGCGCGAGCAGGCGCAGGTTTATTTCAACCAGATTGCCGGTCGCTTCGACCGCGTCTATGGACCGGGCCGTTCATGGCAGGCCTTCGGGCATTTGCTGCTGCGCATTCTGCCGCCGTTGACCGTGGCTGATCTCGGGTCGGGCGAGGGTTTGTTGAGCGAACTGCTGGCGCGGCGCTGCAAAAAAGTCATCGCCGTGGACAATTCGGAGAAGATTGTCGCCTTCGGCGCGGCGAAGGCGAAGAAGAACGGGCTGAAAAACCTGGAATTCCGGCAGGGCGATTTGCAAAACCCGCCCATTGAAGCCGGCAGTGTTGACCTCGTGATTTTAAGCCAGGCATTGCATCACGCGGATGAGCCGGCCAAGGCCATTCGCAGCGCGCATAAAATTTTGAAGAACGGCGGGCAGATTTTGATTCTCGATTTGTTGAAACACAATTTCGACAAGGCGCACGAACTTTATGGCGACCGCTGGCCCGGTTTCGCGGAAAGTGATTTGCACCGCTGGCTGGAGGAGGCCGGGTTCAAGAAAATCGAAATCAGCATCGTGGCGCGCGAGGAACAGCCGCCGCATTTCCAGACCATTCTGGCGGGTGGAGAAAGGGGCTGAAGCGCCGGCGCCAATGCGTCACAGTTGTCCGACCGCACGATAAAACCGATTTGGCTGGCTGACCGCATCAGGGTCTGTGAAATACAGCACCCCGCCATTGTTGGTGAGAGTGAGCAGTTGGGTCCAAGTCAGGCAATTTGAAGTCCATTCAATGCTCACCACCCTGATGTTCGTCGCATTAACGGAAATCAACGGCACACCCGGATCCAGTATTTCCACGCTGGAAAGGTACACTGAAGGCGGGCCGTTTGTATCGCCGGCGGGCGGCGCCGTCAAATCCACGCTTAAAATCGCGGGTTGACTGACAACACTTCCCCACTGGTTTGAAGCCAGCACGGTGTTGGTTCCGGCATTCGCGGGTTGAATGTCGTTCAGGATGAGAAATGTGTTGGTCGCTCCGTTGATGGGCACGCCGTTGCACAACCATTGGTAATGAATCGGCTGCGGCCCGTCGGCTTGCACGCGAAACATGGCAGCGCTCCCGGAACGCACGTTTTGACTCACCGGCTGAATAATGAACGCGGGCTTGGGGGGGGGAGGCACGACCACGAAACTGACCGGGCTGGAAATTCCGATCAGATCCGCGCTATTGACAACCTGGGCTGTCAGGGTGTAGTTCCCCGGCGGCAGATTGGTCCATTGAAACAGGTAGGGGGCGTTGGTCAGCGCGGCCAAAATGGATGTTCCCCAGAACAAGTTCACTGTCCTGATTGAACCGTCAGGGTCGAAAGCGTCCACAGCAATGGAGACGGGGGCGGGCTGGGTAATTGTAACACCACTGGCCGGGCTGCTAATTGTCACGCGGGGGAAGCGGTGCAGCGGGGTGACTTTCAAATTATTGAAGAACACGCCCTGGCTGGCCCAGGAATACAGCGCCACCGTACCCGCTTTCAAGCTGTTGTCGGTGATCGTGCCGCCGAACAGCACCACGCCATTGAGCAGGACAGTGATTTGGCTGTTGGTCATTTCAACGCGCAAGACATAGTTGCTTGCCAGCACATACGCGCCAGACTCGGTGGCCAGTGTGGTTTCGACCCGGCCGGCCATTTTGAACAGTTTGTGGAAATTCCTTTGGGAGTCCAAATCCACCTTGTAGTAATTCGACGGATTCTGATAGCGGAACAACACGCCAATCCCGTCGTCATCCGCGGAATTGAGCGTCACGGAGAATGTGTAATTGCTCCAACTCAGGGCCTGGGGATCGTTCCAGTAAAGGTATGTCCTCTTGCGATGGTCGGTCGCGTTCGCATTCGGACCATAAATATTGCTGAGTTGCATCAAACGTCCGGACCGCTCCAGCCACAGGGACGGTTTATCAATGGTTCCTTCGTCCACCACCGTCCAACCTTGCAAAATGCCGTTCGTGAAGTCATCGGAAAGCAAAATGGGCGAATACATGAAGGCGTTTGCAACCGGTGTGATCATTTCATTGTTCGCGTGCGAGCCGTCCTTCACGTGGCTGACCGTCAGCGTATAAAGTGTGTTGGGAGTAAAATCGGAGTCCGTGACGAGCGCCACCGTTTTGCCGTCAGACAACAGAGTGGCGCCGGTCAGGTGAATGCCCGGATCAATGGAATAGTTGGTGACGGTTTGCGCCGATGACGTTTCCACCGGTTCATTGAAGGTCACTTTGATGATGGGCGGCATCCCTATAGCTGAGTTGGCTGACACCCGGAGGAGTCAAATCCACGTCATCGTTCGTGATAATCAGGCTGGCGCTGGCATATTGGGTATCCACCAGATACCCGGAGCTGGCATTGGTGAAAACGCCCAGGTTGGTGTACGCAAACTGATTGTTCGTGTCTGTGAGCCAACTGTCCAGGTAGGGCGAGTAGGTTTTGACCGACATCCGGTCCTGATCCGGGAAGAACTGAACGATGCGGAGATAGCCCGCGCCGCCCAGCACGTCCATCTGATAGTTGGCCAGCATCTGAAACACCTGGTTGCCATAATCGCCCACGCCCACCAGCCGTCCGGTGCCGCTGTTCAGGACATGTCCGTTGAACACAAAGCCCATGTTGGCATGATGCCGGAGGAATTTTTCCCAGACGTCCGTGCCGTCGTTCGCGCGTCCGTAGTCTTTTATCGGCATCCATAAATGATTGGTGGAGCTGCCGTGCAAGGTGTTGTCGGAATAGATGTGAGTATGAGTGACCAGGATGACGCGGCGATTCGGATAGTTGGTCGCCACCTGGTTGGCCCACGCCAGAACTTCATTACGCGGCCCGAATTCCAACACGAGCACCAGCCAGTCCACCCCGCCGGCGCTGAACAAGTGGTAGCAATTGTCCATGCGATTGGATTCAAACACGCCGCCGAACGTCGGAAGGTTCTGGAATTGGCTCAGGGGAAAGAACTGGTTGAAAGGCGCGGTCTGGCTCTGGCTGGTCATGAGTCCGTCATGATTCCCCACCGCCAGCGCGTAAGGGACCACGCCATCCAGCAGACTCATGCTGGCCCTGGCGTTCGTCCATTCCGTTGCGATATTTTGATCAGTAATGTCGCCTTCGTGCAAAACGAAGGCGATGTTCAACTCATCCTTGTGATCCACAATCCATTGGGTTTGCGCCGTGAAAATGTCACGCGTGGCGCCATTGGCTTCCCGGGTGTAATACTGACTGTCGGGCAGGGCGATGATGGTGAACGGCTGGTTTCGTGTGACCAGCATCAGCGTGACGTTCTTTGAATCCCCCTCCTGTTGATGGTCAATTGGTGTGACCTCGATTTGAGCGGCGGACTGTCCGGCGGGGATGGTCACTGTGCCGGACAATCGCTGGTAATCCACCCCGTTGGTGGCGGTGCCGCTGATGCGATAGTTCACCACCAGCGCCTGTCCCGTGTCTCCCGTCCGTTGGATTGTAAAGGCCCCTGATGGCGAGCCGGACTCCGTGGTGTTTCTGATGGTTTGCACACTGACGACTGGCCAGGTGCCATTGGTGTCGTCGGCCTTTGACACGCCGGGCAAGATCAGACCGAGCACTGCCAGCCAGAGCGGGAGCAATACCCGCCGGTGACAGCTTTGGAGATTTCCAATAACGGGCATGATATTACTTGTTTTTATCGGAAAAATGTTCCATTTCACATCACCATTATGCACGGGGAAATCTTGCCGGCGCTATGGGGTGTTATCCTAACAAACCGAACTGTTTGTTTTTTTCAGCATAGCTTCAGGAACATATACAATAGGTCAAGCCGTCTCGTTCAAAAGATATTCACAGAATTCTTCAGCATGAAGGAGATTTCCCCGCGAGGTTGCCCATGTAAAACTGCCACGGCACTTCCGGATGAACCTCATGAATGTGAAAAAGGGCGGTTTTTCGGAGTGCTTTCTCACTGTCCCAAACTCAAATCTTTGGCGCTGACAAAACGGCATATTTCATAATTCTCAGCCCACTACAATGTTCACCAGCTTTTTCGGCACGACGATGACCTTCCGGATCGTCTTGCCGGCGATGAACTGCTGCACTTTTTCTGAAAGAATTGTCTTTTTGCTTGCGAGCTTGTTGGTGGGATGAAAATGTTTATGGGTAAATCAATCCATTCCGGGCGTTTGAACAGCACACCATCGGTTTTGGGGCAACCGAAGTGTGCCTTTACCTTGATCGGCTTGCCGGCGATGGGTCGGCGATAAATTTTGGTTGATTTGCCATGAACAGACTGATAAAATTCTAATTAAACACCCCCCTTATGAGAAGGTTGATTTGCCCGCTTCTGACAAAGGTAAAGCTGTATTCCTTTGCAATCATCGCTGGAGGCATCCTGGTTGCGGCTTCCTCCTTATGCGCCAGCCCGGTGCAACTGCTTTCCGCGCGGAACCCAGCCGTCGCCCTGCCCTCTGGCGGGAACGGCGACTCGGTTGCGCCCTGGATCACCGGCAACGGCCGTTACGTGGTCTTTTCCAGCCTGGCCAACGACCTGGTGCCGGGCGGCAACAGCCAGATGGTCTTGAACGTCTATTTGCGTGATCGCGACCTTGATACCACCGAGCTGGTGAGCGCCAATGCCACCGGCAACGGCGGCGGCAACGGCCATTCCACGGCCGGACAGGCATCCGACTATGGCCGCTATGTCGTGTTCCAAAGCGATGCCAGCGACCTCGTGCCCGGAGATACGAACGGGGTCAGTGACATTTTCCTGCGCGATATGTTCACGGGCACGACCCGGCTCATCAGCATGGCGGCGGACGGTGGTTTTGCCAACGGGGCTTCCACGGATCCGGTCATGACGCCGGACGGCACGTGCGTGGTGTTCATCAGCGCGGCGACGAATCTGGTGGCCGGAGACACGAACGGGATACCGGATGTTTTCGTGCGGGATTTGATCACGCAAACGACCTGGCTGGTGAGCGTGAAAGCAACCGGGAATGGCTCGCCACCGGCGGCCAGCATGGCCACGCCGGTGATCACGCCGGAGGGACGGTATGTGGCGTTTTTCAGCGACGCCCGGGGATTGGCGGCAGGTGTGCCAAGCATGACGACGGGGGAGGTGTATGTGCGCGACCTGCTGGCAGGCAAGACGATCTGGGCCAGCACGAATGCGGCGGCAACTGTCTCCAACGTGTTGCAATTGGGCTCGATGCCGTCCACTCATCCAGTGTTGAGCGATGATGGCCGGTACATTGCGTTCAAGACCGGCTGGACAAATGGAACCGTTTCCCCCGGCGGCTCGGGCGTGGCGGCGGTAATCGTCTTTCTCTACGATTCGCTGAATCGGACGACCACGATGGTAAGCACCAATGGCTTCGCGCCTTGGGCATACTGCGACGACGTTTATGGGCCGGAAATGACACCGGACGGGAGGTTCGTCGCCTTTGTAGAGCGCAAGGGCAAGACCAACTCCACTGTTAGTTTGTGGGACCGGCAGACTGGCACCAATGTGCTGGTGAGCGCGGACCCAAGCGGTTCGTGGCCGACGAACAGCACGTCGCACACCCCGGTCGTGAGTCAAGATGGGCGCTACGTGACGTTTCTCAGCGACGCCACCAATCTGGTCAGCAATCCCGTGTCCACCAACAGCCTGCACATCTACCGCCGGGACCTGCAAACCGCCACGACCGTGCTGGTGGACGCGGATACGAACGGCGTCGGTTCGGCGGATCAACTGGGAACGATTCCAGCGCTGAGCACTGATGGCCAATGCGCGGTGTATGGGGCGCTCGACGGCGGACTGGTCACTTCGGACAACAACAAAGTTCAGGATGTTTTTCTATGGGACGCGGCCACCGGGACGAATGAGTTGATTTCTGCGCGCGATCCTTCGGCAACGTCTCAATCCGGCAATGCGGCGAGTTCGCCGGGACAGCTTTCCCTCAGCGGCAACGGCGGGCTGGCGGCGTTTGCCAGCTACGCAAGCGACCTGGTGGCAAACGATTTCAACGGCGACGCCGATGTCTTCGTCCGCGATCTGGTTGCCGGCAGCAACATCCTGGTGAGTGTGGGGATGGATGGAAACTCCGGCCGGGGCGGAGGGTCGTACAGCCCGGTCATCAGCGCCGACGGCCGGTTCGTCACCTTCGTCAGCGGGGCGACCAACCTGGTGGCGGGCGACACCAATGCTACGGTCGATATTTTCCGCCGCGATTTGCAGACGGGCACCACTGAATTGGTGAGCCTCATCCTGGCAAATGTCAGTTCCCTTGACATCTACGGCGCCAATTCCGGCACATACAACGCCGCTTTCCCCGTCAGCAGCCAGGATGGCCGCTACGTCGCGTTCCTCTGCCGCACCAATGTTTCCACCGCGCTGACCGGCCTGTTCTGGCGGGACATGTATTCCAGTTTGACCCGGGTGATATCTGGAAACGCCTCCAACCAGGTGATCACGATCAGTGCGGATGGACAACGCGTGGCCTATTTCGACAGCCCAGCCCGGTTCTGCGTGTGGGATGCGAGTTTGCAGGCCAACATTTACACCAACACGACCGCCGGCCTGACTTCCGCCGCCATCGCTCCGGCGGGAAACCGGCTGCTCTACCTGGCCTCGAACCTGTTGTTCGTTTACGACCTGGCGGGCAACTCGAATTTGTTTCTTTGTCCGAGCACGGTCCAAATCAAGGGTTCCTCCCAGTGGAGCGGGGACGGACGCTATGTCGCCTTCGTCACCGCCACCAACCTCGTGGCCGGCGACAACAACGGGACCAACGACGTCTATCTTCTGGATTTCCAGACGGGCAGCCTCACCCTGGTCAGCATGGATCAAAGCGGCGCCGCCAGCGCCGCCGGGATTTCGGATTCGCCGGCGGTCAGCACGGACGGCCGGTTCGTGGTGTTCCGCAGTTTCGCCACCAATGTGCTGCCCGGCATCGTGAGACCTCCCTCCCTGATGGTGTTTGACCGGCTGGCGGGAACGAACAGCCTGCTCGCCACGGGAACGACCGAAACCGGCTGGACCACGTGGGTGTCCCGGCCGGCCTTCAGCACCGATGGATCGAGCCTTGTTTTTCAAAGCTGGGATGCCGGCCTGGTGAGCGGCGATTTGAACGGGACCGGGGACGTTTTTGCAGGCGACTTGAGTGGTTGGGCCGCGCTGGACAGTGATGGGGACGGCATCCCGGATTGGTGGATGATACAATACTTTGGGCATGCAACCGGACAGGCGGGGGATTTGTCCCGGGCGCAGGATGATGCGGATGGCGACGGCGTGAACAATCTCCAGGAATTTCTCGCAGGCACCATTCCCACCGATCCGGGTTCCGTTCTGGCTCTTCGCATCGTGGCCGGTGTCTCAGGCACCAATGTAATGTTGAACTGGGACGCGGTCTCCGGCAAACACTACCAGGTTCTGTCCACCACCAATTTGAATGATGCCGTCTGGCCGGTATTCCCCGGCAGTGTCGAGACGACTGGCAACCAACGATATTTCAACGTCCCGGCCACGAATTCACAGCGCTACTTCCGCGTCCTGTGCGGTGATTGATTTTGCCTATGAAACAATTATCCATGAAGGAATTGACCGCAGCCCGCCAGCGGCAAACCGGTTCCGCCCGGGCGTTCACCTTGACTGAATTGCTCGTCGTCATCGGCATGACCGCCATGTTGGGTGCGGTATTGTTGTCGGCAGCGTTCACCACCCAGGAGCGCGTTCGGCGGGCTGAATGCGTCAGCAACCTGCGCCAGATCGGCGTGGGAATGAACCTGTATTCCGCCGAAGCGAACGGCTACGTGCCCATCTGTAGCTGGCCGTCAGGGCAACTTCCCTGGCAAACGTCCGAAGCCTGCCGTGTCGTGCCCGGAACCGGCAACGTGATTCGTGGTTTTTATAACTTGGGGCTTTTGTTCAGAACCAAAGCCGTCGCGGATGCAAAAATATTTTATTGTCCCGCCACCTCGCGCATGCTCGGCACTCCCGGTTACGACTACTACGCCACCCCCCCCAATAGCTGGCCCTCCACCCCCGTTGGTTCGAACGATGACAATATTCGAGTCGGCTATGACTACTACCCGCAATTGCGCGTTACCGAGCATCCGAGCGATAGCTATTACACCCTGCCAAAGTTTACTTATGCCACAGTGCACCTGGAGTTTGGCACCATCCTCACTTTAGCCCCGGCAAAGTTGACTGAGGTCAACCCGCAGAAGAGCATTACGACTGACACCATCGCGTCGGGCATACCCGGGCTGTCACACCGGGCATCGGGGGCTATTGCCGGACTGAATGCACTCTTCCCGGACGGCCGGGTGGTATTCCAAAACGCCCGCACCGGTTCGTCAAAACGTAATACTTCGTGGGATCCTAATTGGTGGCTCGCAGTCAATGATGGAGTTACTAGCGACATGTCACAGTATTTCCGGGCGTTGATGAACAGTTGGAACCCGTGACGGTGCCAGGCGAGGCTAATCCGCCACGATGTTCACCAGTTTTTTCGGCACGACGATGACCTTCCGGATCGTCTTGCCAGCGATGAATTGCTGGACCTTCTCCGAGACTTTGGCGGCGGCTTCCACCGTGGCGTTGTCGGCGTTGGCCGGGACCTTGATGACGTCACGCAGCTTGCCGTTGACCTGCACCGGGATTTCCAGCGTGTCCTCGACGAGCAGAGCGGGGTCGAACTTTGGCCAGACCGCGTAGGTGAGGCTGGCTGAAGGTTGATCCGTCTTCGCTTCGCTTCGACGCGATAAACAGTTGCTTGTCGCGCCGAAGCTTCCAGCGGAGGCGGAAGAGTTGAGGGTTGAGAGTTTGGCCCAAAGCTCTTCGGCCAGATGCGGCGCGAAGGGGGCGAGCAAAACCAAAAAGTCGCACAAAACGGAAACCGGTTTCGTCTCCCACGTTATCGCGTCGTTCACAAAAACCATCATCGCGGAAATCGCGGTGTTGAAGCGCAAACCATCCAGATCCTCCGTCACCTTTTTGATGCAGGCGTGCAGCGTCTTGAGTTGCGCGGGAGTGGCCGGAACCTCTTTGATCGCGGGGCTGAGTTTGATCAACTCCAGCAGCTTCGTAGCCGCGCTTGTGAAAGCGCGGGAGTCCGCGGATTCATCCCGCGCGGCGGGACGGCTACAGGTGTCAGCGGTGGTTTCCGCCTGCTCAAATTCCGTTTCGCTCTTTTCATCCACGAACAACCGCCAGACGCGGCCAAGAAAACGATAAACGCCCTCAACGCCCCTGGTGTTCCACGGCTTCACCATTTCGAGCGGGCCCATGAACATCTCAAACAGTCGAAGCGAATCCGCGCCATATTCGCTGACAATGTCGTCGGGGTTCACGACGTTGCCGCGCGCTTTGGACATCTTCTGGCCGTCCTCGCCGAGAATCAGACCTTGATTGACGAGCTTGAAAAACGGCTCCGGCGTCGAGACGCAGCCGAGGTCGAACAAAACCTTGTGCCAGAACCGGGCGTAAAGCAGATGCAATACGGCGTGCTCCGTCCCGCCGACGTACAAATCCACGCCGGGCGTGGATTTGGTTGAGGGTTGAGGGTTAAGAGTTGAGGGTCGGTTCGTCCCCATCCAATACGATTCCGCTGCCTTGCTGACAAAGGCGGCGTTGTTCTTGGCATCGAGATAACGCAAGTAATACCAGCAACTGCCGGCCCATTGCGGCATGGTGTTCGTCTCGCGCACCGAGCCGTCGGGCAGGTTCACCCATTCCTTCGCGCGGGCGAGCGGTGGTTCGCCGGTGACGGTGGGTTTGTAATCCGTGAGCGATGGCGGCAAGACCGGCAACGCGGATTCCGGTAACGTCTCGTGATAAAGATTTCCGCTCGAATCGCGCTTCCAGACAATCGGGAACGGCTCGCCCCAGTAACGCTGCCGCGAAAACAACCAGTCGCGGAGTTTGTAGTTAATGGTTTTCTTCCCGAGCTTTTTGGATTCAAGCCAGTCAGTGATTTTCTTTTTGGCTTCGGGCGTGGGCAGGCCGGTGATGGAAATCTCTGCGTTTGCGGAATTGACCGCGACTCCTTCTTCAACCATGCAGAGTGTTTTGTAAACCCACACCTTTGTCTCGACTCCTTTCAATGAAAGAGTTTGCACATCCAAGTTGTCGTCAGACATTGCCGTTTCAAAAGAACTCGGCTTCTGTGGGAAGCCAACGACTTGTTTTATTGGCAACTTAAATTGTAGAGCGAAGTAGTGGTCTCGCGTGTCATGCGCCGGGACTGCCATGATTGCTCCTGTGCCGTAACTTGCCAAAACGTAATCAGCAATCCAAATAGGAATTCTTTCCGCGTTTACTGGGTTAATCGCGTAAGCGCCTGTGAACACACCGGTTTTTTTCTCTGTTGCCAAATCGGTGCGGTCGAGATCAGATTTTCTCGCAGCTTCGGTTTTGTATTTGGCAACCGCAGCCTGTTGTTCCTGTGTGGTGATTTGATCAACCAGCTTGTGTTCCGGCGACAGCACCATGTAAGTCGCGCCGAAGAGCGTGTCAGGGCGGGTGGTGAACACTTCAACGAAGTTTTCAGTTTTCAGATTCAAGTTTTCAGCGACTGAAGACTGAACACTTGAAACTTGAAACTTTACCGTGGCTCCTTCGCTCCGCCCGATCCAGTTCCGCTGCATTTCCTTGAGCGAATCGCTCCAATCAATCGTGTTAAGGTCGTTGAGCAATTTCTCGGCATAGGCGGTGATGCGGAGCATCCATTGACGCATCGGTTTGCGAACGACGGGAAATCCACCGACTTCGCTTTTGCCATCCACGACCTCTTCGTTGGCCAGCACCGTGCCGAGCGCTTCACACCACCAGACCGGCGCTTCAGTCACATAAGCCAAGCGACGGTGATCAATAAATTCACGGCGGGTGCGCTTTTGCTCTGGAGTGAACTTGCGCCATGCAATGTGAGTGCCGAGTAAATAAGCATTATCTTTCCATTTGCCCTTTTGTTTGGGTTCATCAGACAACGAATCTTCCAACAATTCGATCGCTTGTGCTTTTTGAAGTTCCGGATCGAAGTAACTGTTGTAGAGCTTGAGAAAAATCCACTGCGTCCATTTGAAATAATCGGGGTCAGTGGTGGCCAGTTCGCGCGACCAGTCGTAGCTGAAGCCGAGCGATTGAATCTGCCGCTTGAACGTGGTGATGTTCGCCTCGGTGGTCTGGCGCGGATGTTGCCCGGTCTTGATGGCGTATTGCTCGGCCGGAAGGCCGAAGGCGTCCCAGCCCATTGGATGCAGCACGTGAAATCCCTGCGCGCGTTTGTAACGGGTAAGGATGTCGGTGGCGGTGTAGCCTTCCGGGTGGCCGACGTGCAGGCCCGCGCCGGACGGATAGGGAAACATGTCGAGAATGTAAAATTTGGGTGGCAATTGCGTTGCGGCCACCTTGCCGGAAAGATTATGGCGTCGGGCAAAAGGATGCCCGTCCGGGAGCACTTCGCCCGGATTAAAGGCGCGAAAGGTCTGTTGTTCGTCCCAGAATTGCTGCCATTTCGGTTCGATCAAATGAAACGGATATTGTCTGCGGCCGCTGGCCATAGGCGCGTGATTTTGCGGAAAGCGATGCGGCGGGGCAATGGCGGAATTCCCGGCGACGCCTGAATTCAAGCCATTTTTTGCTTTGACATTGTCAAAAAGTAGCTATAATTATTTAAATTAGATATTCGCAAGGTGGATGCAACGAATTTCTGCCATGAGCATTTTGCCCGTTTCACGAACTTCAGCACTTGCAAAAGAAGCGAGAGGGGAGGCTTTTACCCTGATCGAACTGCTGGTGGTGATTGCCATCATCGCCATCCTGTCGGCGATTTTGTTGCCGG
>OBLU010003570.1_pt1 | contig 14097 bp, 14 predicted proteins | sample 1518681 | NCBI WGS metagenome assembly OBLU01 (sample SAMEA3539304, study PRJEB22396) | soil metagenome | biome: tundra; feature: field; material: soil | place: USA | collected 2010-05 | depth 0.15 m
GGAGTTCCACCCGCTCGCGCATCCAATCGAGTCCGAAATGACCGTCCGCCTTCAACGCGTTGGGATCGAAACCTTTGCCATCGTCAGCCACTTCGACGCTCACGCGGCCGACCGAACCCGTCACCGCTACGCGCTGATTGCGGCCGCCGCCGTGCCGAAAGCCATTGGCCAGTGATTCCTGCAACACCCGAAACAGCGTGATTCTTACCGGTAACGGGGCCGTGTCAGGGGCGTTGCTGAGCGTGAGCGGCACGGCGACGCCAGTTTTGCGCTGATGGTCATCCGCGGCGCGCTGCAACGTCTCGGCCACCGAAAGCTGGTCGATTTCAGGCAGCTGCAGCCCGCGCAGGATGGCGCGCAGGTCGGTGAGCGCAGACTGGAGCGCCAAGTGGATGGTGCGAAAATCCTCGCTCACGCTGCTATCGCTGCTAGCCGAACGGCCGCAGTTGCCGCAGACTTCGGCGAGCGATTCGATGCGCATCGACGCCAGCGCCAGCCCCTGTCCCGGCCCGTCGTGCAGGTCCGTGGCGATATTGCGCAAAAACTGCTCATTCAGCGCCATCGTGCGCGCGGCGGCTCGGCTTACCCGATCGTGCAGCTGCTCGTTTTGAGCCAACAGCGCACTCAGCTGGACAACTTTTTCCTGCAGTTCCCGTTGTTGTACCACTATGGTGTTGTTCGCCCGTTTCACCAGAGCCGTAAACAATGCGAGTATGGCCAACGTGACTACAGCCTGTATTCCCCAATTGCGCCATTGCGCAGCACGCATATCCTGTTCCAGATCGTCGGCGGTTTGGTACAGCTCCGCGACCGCAATGATGGATCCGTCGTTATCGTCACGGATCGGGGCGTAGGTTTCGATGAGACGCGAGGATCGCTTAGCCCCTAATTCGATTTCCAGATCAGATTGTTTGGCGACCTGCGTGCGCACTTCGCCGGCAAAGGCGGCCACCAGTGGCGCAGTGACCGGAAACTTGCGCCCCACCAGCAACGGATTCGCGCTGCTGTAGACGATCCGGCCGTCCCGCGCCCAGACCCTTAAAGCCACCGCGCGTTCCCCAAAGTGGGTACCGGCGAGTTCCCGGTCGAGCGCGATGCGATCGGCGTCGTCCAAGCGGCCAGCGCCCGCCAACGACTGCAGATGATGAGAGATGGCGCCATGCAGATAGATACTGGTCACCACCCCGGTGCCGCTGATGACGCCCTTTTCAATTTCCTTGCTCACCCAGGTGCCGATCACCGCCATTCCTGCCAGCAGAACCAGAATGCCTGTCAGCAGAAAGCGGTGTAGCAGGTTTAGCTTGGGGAACGAGAACGTTTTCATCGCCGGGTATCGACTCATTCTAGCAGTCCCCGTCTGAAGTGACAGCCCCGATAGGCCCGAAATAAAGGGACCAAGGTCGCATCAAATAGGATCTCTGGTCCGTTTCGCTGTCGCGCGCCATTGCGCAATATACACCGAGGATAGGCAGCGGCATATGAGACCAGCACCAGATCTTTACCGAATTCAAACACGATCGTCGCGCGCTATTCCGGTGTCACGACCGTCGCCGGCGCAACTTGCTTTGCCTGACAGCTTGGAGCGGCAGCATCAGCAGGTAGAAGAGCCATGCGAACGCACCGTTTCGTTTCCATGAACAGACTGGCTCCGATCATGGTGATCGCCGTGTGGTTCGCGGGAGTCGCTCCACTTGCATTCGCGTCGAAGACAAAGCCCATCGTCTACGAGACCACGCTGGAAGAGCCGGGCCAAAAGACGCCGGAAGTGTCCACGGATGAGTTCAAGGCCATTCTGGCGAAAAAAATCGGAGTCGTGTTCGATGCACGGCCCAAAGAGGAATACGCGGTCGCGCACATTCCCGGGACTATCAGCTTCGACCAAAAGGGACTGGTACGCATTGCGCAGTCCTTTCCGGACCCGGCTACCGCCATGGTGGTGTACTCCAACGGTCCTTATTGCGATTGGGCGAAGCGCCGGGCGCAGGAGCTGGTGAGCCTTGGCTACTCCAAGGTAAGCCGCTATCAACTCGGCCTTCCGGTCTGGAGGGCGCTGGGAGGCACCGTTGAAACCGGCCTACAGGGCTTCCGCCGCATCTTTTACGAAAACAACGCCGTAATCGTCGACGCGCGGAACCGCGCGGAATACGCCGCCGGAACCATACCCGCGGCGGAAACGATTCTCGCGGGCGAAGTGCCCAAGGCCAAAGAGGATCGCCGACTGCGCTACTACGACCATAACACCCAAATCATTGTTTTCGCCAACAACGCCAGCGAAGCGCGCGCAGTCGCCGAAGAACTTGCCAGAAACGCGTACTCGAACAGCAGCTATTTTGGCGGATCGTATAACGAATTGAAACGCGCAAAGCTTTTTTCGGAACGCAAACCAGCTCCTTCCTATCTGGACGGTCTTACGCAGTGACCTGAAAGGCGAGCATGCCCAAGCATATTGTTCGATTGGTCTCTCTGATAGTAGTTCTTCTTATTGTGGCAGCGGTTGCGAAATCGTACCTGACGGTCGATTCGTTTTATCGATTCGGTCACTATCGTGCCGATTCGGTCCCGCAAATCGCAGCCAAGGAACCCGTCTACCAGACACCACGTTATTGCCAAGGCTGTCACACCGGGCGCCACGCGCAGTGGTCGGCCGGCAGTCACAAGACGGTGATCTGCGAAGTATGTCATGGCGCGGCCCAAGGGCATCCGCAAAACGGCAAGCTTCCGATTCCATCGGATACGGTGAAATTGTGCACTCAGTGCCATGAAGCCATGCCTGGAAGACCCCGTACTCAGCCGCAAATAGATGTGGCGAAACACGCGAATGGCCAACAATGCACGCTTTGCCATAATCCGCATTCGCCCAAGATTGTGGCCGCACCGGCCAAAGTCGCCGGCAACGCTTCGGTGGGCAAGCAGCGCGCTGCCGCATGCACAAACTGTCACGGCGCCGAGGGCATCAGCGCGAACGACACCTGGCCGAATCTTGCGGGGCAGAACGCCGCCTACCTTGCCAGGATACTTGGTGCATACAAGTCCGGCGATCAGAAGGACGTCGCCATGACGCCGCTGGCTCAGGGGCTCAGCAACGCGGACATTCAAAATCTCGCGGCCCACTATGCCGGCCTGAGCTGCAAGGCAGCGCCAAGCGGGACGACTGTCGGCGATGCCGCCGCAGGAAGGGTGCTCTCGAAGAATTGCGCGGCCTGCCACGGCGAAACGGGCGTGGCGAGCAATCCTGCGTGGCCGAAACTTGCCGGTCAAAAGCCCGGTTATCTGGTGAATGTGCTGAAGGCCTTCAGGGCCGGACTGCGCAAGGACCCGATGATGGCCGGCGTTGCCAGGGGCCTGAGCGACACCGACATCGCAAACCTTGCTGCCTACTACACCGGGCAGAGCTGTCAGTCTACTAACGAAGGAAAGAGCAAACCATGAAAAAAGATTCCAAACCTTCATTGGCCGCGCGGCGGGAATTCCTCGCCAAGCTCGGTCGCGCCGCCACCTGTACCGGCGCCGTCGTTGGAGCCGCCGGTGCTCTAGGCGTCATGCAAAACGTGGCCGCAAAAACCGAGGCCAAATCCGAAGGCAGCTCGTTCCCTACCAAAGACTACGACTGGACCAAACACCAATGGGCGTTCGGCGTCGATGCCACCAAGTGCATCGGCTGTCTGCGCTGCGTCGAGGCGTGCAAGCGGGAAAACAACGTAATGCGCGATGCGCATCACTTCCGCACCTGGGTCGAACGCTACGTCTACCTTGAGGACGAGGAAAAAGCTCGCATCGACAGCCAGCAGGATCCGGTGAATATCGAAGCCTCCGGTTCGGAGAAAGCATTTCGATTCGCCAATCGCTACAAGGACGCGAAAGTGGAGAAGGCCTTCTTCGTGCCCAAGCTGTGCAACCACTGCACCAATCCGCCCTGCGTGCAGGTGTGTCCGGTCGGTGCCTGCTATCGGACCGAGGACGGCGTGGTGCTCATTGACGACGACTACTGCATCGGCTGCCGATACTGCGTGCAGGCCTGCCCTTACGGCGCACGCTTCTTCGACGAAGAGAGGGATGTTTCCGACAAGTGCACTTGGTGCTATCACCGCATCACTAAGGGCCTGCAACCGGCCTGCGTCGAGATTTGCCCAGTCGGCGCCCGCGTGTTCGGCGATCGCATGGACAAGCAGAGTCCGATCAGCCTGTTCATACGCAACAACCGGGTGCAAGTGCTCAAGCCCGAAACCGGCAATGCCCCGAACGTTTTTTATGTCGGCATCGACAAAGAGGTGAACTAATGGAACCGATACTTCAATTGGCCCCTTACACGGGCTGGGTTTATCCGAACGAAACGGTGTTCGAATGGTCGGTGCTCATCGCCGTCTATCCCTACATCACCGGGCTGGTTGCAGGCGCGTTTACCGTGTCCAGCCTGTACCAGGTGTTCGGTTTCGAACGGCTGAAGCCGGTGGCACACCTCGCCCTGCTGACCTCGCTCAGTTTCATGATCTTCGTGCCGACGCCGTTGCTGCTGCACCTCGGGCAACCGCAACGCGCGTTCGAGGCCACCATCACGCCGCATCTGACCTCGGCGATGGCCATGTTTGGGTTTTTCGCAAGTTTTTACGTCGCCCTGCTGATTATAGAAGGCTGGTTCGCAAACCGCCCGTTCATCGTCGAGCAGGCGCAAAAGAGGACGGACCTGCTGGGCAAATTCTACCGCCTGCTGACCCTGGGCTCCTATGACGTGTCGAAACACGCGATGCGTTTCGACAGAAAATGGATATTCGCGCTCGCCGTCATCGGCATCCCGGCAGCCCACGGCCTGCACGGTTACGTCGGATTCATGTACGGCTCGGTCAAGGCGCGCGAATGGTGGTCGTCCGACCTGATGGCGGTCATTTTCCTGTTCTCGGCCATCATCTCCGGCGTTTCGCTGCTGGCGGTGCTCTACGTCGTTTCGTGCAAGCTGCGCAAGATATCGGTGGATCTGGGCTGCCTGAAAGGGCTGGCTTATACGATCTGGGCGTTCATCATGGTTGCGCTGGTGCTGGAGGGCCTGGAATTCGCCAACATCGTCTACAAGGGCCGCGAAGGCGTGGACATGATCATCCAGTACGTGACCGGCCCGCTGCTGATTCCGTATTTCATCCTGCAATTTGCCATCGGCGCCGTCACGCCGCTGCTGTGGCTGTCATACATGATCTGGCGCGGCACCACCGGCAAGGCGCTGGTGGTCGGGGTGACGGTGTGCGCCTGCCTGGTGTTGTTCTCCGTGTTCATGATGCGCTGGAACGTCGTCATCGGCGGGCAGGAAATCTCCAAAACCGGCAAAGGGCTGCTGAGCTATCACCTGCCGATCTGGGGCAAGGAAGGCGCGCTCATGGCGATTTTTCTGATCTTGGCGCCGCTCGGCCTGTTGTATGTATTGACCCGGCTGTTTCCGCCCTGGGAGCATGAAGCGACATCCTCACCTGCGCTTCATGCCAGTTGAACCAAGTGCACCCCGAATACTTTTCATTGAGGCAAACGGTGCTCTTTCTACCTCTGAACCTAAAGCGTCAAGCTCATAGCGGGATTAGAAGTGCGTACCACGTCTCGATTCGTCAAATAGGAGGTTGTATATGAAAAACCAAGTGCACGTCCAAGGACGTTCGTCTTTTGTCGAAATACCGAAGCAACTGATAGCGGTACTCGGTATTTCTCTGGCGGCGTCGGTCACAGCGCAAACGGCAGGTGCCCAGAGCGGCGAGCGCGCCGGCAAGGAAGTGGTCGAAGCGGTGTGCTCGTCCTGTCACAGGACCGGCGTGAACGGCGCGCCGAAAATCGGCGACAAGAAAGCATGGGCGAAACTCGAGTCGCGGGGACTCACCGGTCTCACCGAAATCGCGCTCAAGGGCATCCGGAAAATGCCGGCGCATGGCGGCGATCAGGCGCTCGGCGACAGCGACATCGAGCGCGCGATTACCTATATGGTCAACCAATCGGGCGGCCATTGGATCGAGCCTACGAGCAAGGCAGCCCCTGCGGCCGAACGCAGCGGCAAGCAGATCGTGCAGGTACAGTGCGCCAAGTGCCACCAGACTGGCGTGGACAGCGCGCCCAAGATCGGCGACCAGGCTGCCTGGATACCGCACCTTAAACAAGGACTCGAGACCGCGGTTTTCTCGGCGATCAACGGACACGGACCCATGCCCGCGCGTGGCGGCATGGCCGATCTTACCGATTCTGAAACCCGGGCTGCGATCGTCTTTATGGTCAACCAAGGTGTCGCTCCGGCGCCAGGACCTTCGGTTGCGCTGGCCGCGAAACCCGGCTTCAATTCCAAGGTCATCGACGGGACGGAGATCTATTTGGGTATCGTATCGGCGGAATCATTACGCGCGGAGCATCTGCAGGAGGACGCGGAAAGCTTGATGCACGGGGGCATTCCGGGCGGCAAGGGCTATTACCACGTGAACATCTCGCTGTTCGACAGCAAGACCAAAGCCGAGATCACGGATGCGCAGGTAGCCGTGAAAATAACGGACCCGGTTATGGGCGGCGAAACGAAGAAGCTCGAGCCCATAGCGGTCAACAATGCGATAAGCTATGGCAACTATTTCCGGATCCCAGGCAACGACCCCCGCACGATCGTCGTGCAGATCCGAAGGCCGGACAGGTCTCGAATAATCGAGGCAAAGTTTGAATCCAAAAACCGCTGATTACTCGGTGCATCGCTCGCGCCCGCGCATTGGCTTCACTTCGTCTAAGGCGGTCGAGAGCATCGGGGGGGCGTCGCACTGTCGGCGCCTCCTTGGCGTCCTGTTGGGATTACTCAGGGGTCTGCAATTATCGCGACAAACCCGTCGTTCTTCACTTGGGCAAGCGGTGTTCAATTTGGCGTCCAAGTTATCGACTATTGACTAACCAGCCTGTTTCCGCCCTGGGCGCATGAGGCAACAACCTCCTCTGCGCTTCACGCCAGATAAATCAAGTGCAGCCCGAACGCCCACCAATGAGGTGGGCGCTATTATGATATTCTTTCGATCTCTGAATATGATTCGTCAAGCTCATAGCGGGATGAAGACCCGGTGACATATCCCGCTTGATCAAACAGGAGGCTTTATATATGAGCAACCAAGTGCGAGCCGAGAGCCGTTTCCGTTTTGTCGAAATACCGAAACAACTGATAGCGATACTCGGCTTTTCTCTCGCAGCGTCGGTCACAGCGCAAACGGCCAGTGCCCAGAGCGGCGAGCGCGCCGGCAAGGAAGTGGTCGAAGCGGTGTGCTCGTCCTGTCACAGGACCGGCGTGAACGGCGCGCCGAAAATCGGCGACAAGAAAGCATGGGCGAAACTCGAGTCGCGGGGACTCACCGGTCTCACCGAAATCGCGCTCAAGGGCATCCGGAAAATGCCGGCGCATGGCGGCGATCAGGCGCTCGGCGACAGCGACATCGAGCGCGCGATTACCTATATGGTCAACCAATCGGGCGGCCATTGGATCGAGCCTACGAGCAAGGCAGCCCCTGCGGCCGAACGCAGCGGCAAGCAGATCGTGCAGGTACAGTGCGCCAAGTGCCACCAGACTGGCGTGGATGGCGCGCCCAAGATCGGCGACCGAGCTGCCTGGATACCGCGCCTCAAACAAGGAATCGAGGCCGCGGTTTTGTCGGCGATCAAGGGACACGGGCCCATGCCTGCGCGTGGCGGCATGGCCAATCTCACCGATTCTGAAATTCGGGCCGCGATCGTCTTTATGGTCAACCAAGGTGTTACCCCGGCGCCAGGACTTTCGGCCGCACTGGCCGCAAAACCCGGCTCCGATCATAAGGTCATCGAGGGAACGGAGATCTATTTGGGCATCGTATCGGCGGAATCATTACGCGCGGAACATCCGCAGGAGGACGCGGAAAGCTTGATGCACGGGGGCATTCCGGGCGGCAAGGGCTATTACCACGTGAACATCTCGCTGTTCGACAGCAAGACCAAAGCCGAGATCACGGACGCGCAGGTAAGCGTGAGAATCACCGACCCGGTCATGGGCGGCGAAACGAAGAAGCTCGAGCTCATGGCGGTCAACAATGCGATTAGCTATGGCAACTATTTTCGGATGCCAAGCAAGGATCCCTACACGATCACGGTGCAAATCCGGAAGCCTGGCGTGTCTCGGACGATCGAGGCCAAGTTTGACTTCAAGAACCGATGATAGCTATGCGCATCGCCAGTGTTTTTGGTTCTGTCGTCCGTGTTCTGGCCCGGTCTTCGATCCTCGATCGCCGGATCAGTGCACGTCCTTCCAGAACTCCTTGTAAAGGAACCAGGTCAACAGGGTCACGAGCAGAAAGAAAAACACCACGGCAAATCCTATTTGCCTGCGGAAGACCTGAGTCGGTTCGCTCAGCCACACCAAGAAATTCACCAGGTCCCTGACCGTTTCGTCGTACTTTGCTTGACTGATCGCTCCCGGTTTCTCGAGATTGATGCTTTGTAAGACATAGCGCGTGCCGTCCTTGCCGCCCGGCTCGCCCTCTATCTCCGTGACCGCAGAGAACGATTTCGCCTGGTTCTGCGCCGCCTCGGCTTGCTCTTTGGTCCTGAACTCGCGCACCTCCAGCACGGGCTCGCCCTGCAATTGCCACAGTGCGTGCGGCATGCCGACACGCTCGAACGCCAGGTTGTTCCAGCCGGTCGCACTCAAGGGGTCACGGTAGAAACTGCGCAGAAACGCATAAAGCCAGTCCGCGCCGCGCGAGCGTGCGATCACCGAAAGGTCAGGCGGCGCCGATCCAAACCAGGACTTGGCGTCAGCCTTGGTCATGCTGATGTCCATCATCTCCCCGATTTTCTTGTCCCGAGGGAACATCAGATCGTCCTTGATCTGTTGCTCGGAAAAGCCCAGGTCCGCCAGCCGGTTGTAACGCATGAGCGACGCCGAGTGGCAGCCCTGACAGTAGTCGACGAACGTGCGGGCACCCGCCTGCAGGCTCGATGTATTGCGCACGTCGATAGGGGCACGTTCGAGCCGTAATTCGGAATCCGCAATCGCCGGCCCCAGTCCGAACCACGCCAGGGAAGCGAAAAGAAAAGTGGAAACGAATCTTTTCATGATGTCACCCTTTCCGGTACCGGCTTGCACCTGTCCATCCTGGAATACCAGGGCATCAGGAAAAAGAAACCAAAGAAGACTGCGGTTCCGATCTGGGCGAGCAGTGTGCGGACTTCAGTCACCGTCTGGGTGCCGAGGTAACCGAGCAGCAGGATTGCGATCACGAACAACGCCAATGCCGCCTTATAGATCGGGCCGCGGTAGCGGATCGAATTCGCCGGCGACCGGTCGAGCCAGGGCAGCAGGGCGAAGATTCCCGGTGAAAGACCGAACACGGCCACACCCCAGACCTTGGCGTCGAGCGTGAAGAATCCGGCGACCAGCACGAGCGCGATCGCGGCAGTGGCGCCGCGAATCGCGTTGTTTTTCACGCTGCCGATGATGAGCACCGCCATACCCACCGTGCCGGCGGCCATCGCCCACATGAATTTCTCGGTGATGGCGCGAAGGATCGAGTAGAAAGGCGTGAAGTACCACACCGGCGCGAAGTGCAGCGGGGTCTTCAGCGGATCGGCCGGAATGAAATTATTGTCCTCGAGAAAATAGCCTCCCATCTCCGGCGAGAAGAACACGATAGCGAAAAACACCGTCAGGAATGCCGACACCCCGAAAAGATCCTTCACCGTGTAGTAGGGATGGAACGGAATGCCGTCCAGGGGAATGCCGGTCTTCGGATCCTTCACCTTCTTGATCTCGATACCATCCGGATTGCTTGATCCCACGTGGTGCAGCGCCATGATGTGCAGGGCGACCAGCCCGAGCAGCACCAGAGGCACCGCGATGACATGGAATGCGAAGAACCGGTTGAGCGTCGCGTCCGATGTCACGTAGTCGCCGCGGATCCAGAGCGCCAGATCCGGTCCGATGACCGGCAGGGCGTCAAACAGGTTCACGATCACCTGGGCGCCCCAGTAGGACATCTGGCCCCATGGCATCAAGTACCCCATAAAAGATTCCGCCATCATGGTCAGGAAAATCAGCACGCCACCGACCCACACCACTTCCCTCGGCTCGCGGTACGACCCGTAGAGCATTCCGCGGAACAAGTGCAGGTAGAGGCAAATGAAAATCGCCGAGGCCCCCGTGGAGTGCATGTAGCGCATCCACCAGCCCGCCGGCACCTCGCGCATGATGTATTCGACCGAGGCGAATGCCCGCTCCGCATCGGGCTTGTAATCCGTGGTCAGCCAGATGCCGGTCGCGATCTGGAGCACGAGCGTGAACAGCAAGAGCGAGCCGAAGTAGTACCAGAAATTGAAGTTCTTCGGCGCATAGTATTCTGACAGATGTGCTTTATAGGTCGCCAGCAGCGGAACGCGCCGTTCGACCCAGCCAAGAATGCCGGCAAACGGACCGGTGGCGGCAACGGGTTCCTTTTCGGCAGCAGCCATGCTCACGCCCCCTTCTTGTCTTTGTCTTCGCCGATCAGGATCCTGGAGTCAGACAGGTACATATGCGGCGGCACCTTGAGGTTGTCAGGCGCCGGTTTGTTTTTGTAGACGCGACCGGCCAGGTCAAAAAGCGCGCCGTGGCAGGGACAATAAAAGCCGCCTTTCCAGTCCGGATCGAAAGATTCCCTGCCCGGTGTGAACTTGTCCTGCGGCGAGCAGCCGAGATGCGTGCAACTTCCCACGACGACGAGATATTCCGGCTTGATGGACCGGTATTCGTTTTTCGCGTAGGCAAGGTTCACGTCACCGGGTTTGCGCTCGCTGTTAGGATCGGCAACCTTGTTGTCATCGGCCTTGACCGCTGCAAGCATCTCCTTGGTCCGATGCAGGATCCACACCGGCTTGCCGCGCCATTCGATGATCTTCTTTTCGCCCGGAGCAAGATTGCTGATGTCGATCTCGACCGAAGCCCCCATGGCCTTGGCGCGCTTCGAAGGAAGCATGAAGGCGGCAAACGGAGTCGCCATACCCGCGGCCGCCACGCCACCAGCGCAAGTGGCGGCAATGACGAGATTGCGCCGGCGGCGACTCACGCCTTGATTTTCGCTCATGGAGGGCCTTTTCCTTTCAGATGGAGAATTTTGAAAATCATCGAATTATACCGAATGGTGTCCGGTGATGTGATTCATATTCTTGCATACAATTTGCAGGTCCTCGGCACAAATGAAGCGCTCAATAGTTGTTTGCGCAAAAAAATCATGCGAGTTTGATCTAGGTCAAAAGGAGCTTTAGGAAATGAGGCGATATTCGGGCAACAAATTAAAAAGAAAAACTGACATGAAATTCGCAGTGATCACTATTAACACCGTGGTAACGCTGCTGTCCAGTAACGATCGCGCTTCAAAGTCATTATTCAGGCAATTATGGGGTGTTTTTTGAATTTTTTCTGGGATCGTATTTGGCAGCACCGGCAGCAGGTCAACCGGCGCGGGCCGCGCGCGTTAAACGGTCAACGGAAACGGAAAGGCGTGGGGTTGCGCGCGTTTGTGCTCGCCACGGGTCTTTCGCACCAGGGCTGAATTTACCAAATCGAAAGTGCTTGATTAACGTGAAAGGAGAATGAAATGAAGGAAGGAGTTGTTGCTCTCGCGGTTATGGCAGCGCTGGTGGCCGCAGGTCCGGTCGCAGCCGCAGAAGGTAAGGTCGTGTACGACAAAACTTGCTCGGTCTGCCATAACGTCATGGCCCCGAAGTTGGGTGACAAAGCCGCATGGGCACCCCGTATCAAGCAGGGAGCGGATGCGTTGACGGCCTCGGTGATCAAAGGCAAAGGGGCGATGCCGCCGAAGGCCGGTTCTACGTTGTCCGATGCCGACATCAAAGACGCCGTCGAATACATGATAAGCAAAGCAAAGTAGCGCGGCTGCACGGGTTAACCAATAACGATCGTTACAGACGAAAAAGGGGGCCAGTGCCCCCTTTGTATTTCAGCCGACAAAAACCGCGTCAGGGCAATCCCGCGATATAGTCTGCGACCGCGTGGATTTCGTCGTCGCTCATCTTTGCGGCAATGACGCGCATCATCTTATTCGCGTCGTTGGCGCGCTCGCCGGTGCGGAACGCTTTCAACTGTATCTCGGTGTACTCCGCAAACTGACCCGCGAGGCGCGGGTACTGCGCCGGTATGCCACTGCCATTGGAGCCGTGGCACGCCGCGCAAGCGGCCAAACCTTTGGCAGCGTTGCCGCCGCGATACATATCTTGTCCCGGCGCAAGCGTTTCCTTGCTTTTGCCAACGCCGCCTTTGGATTTCTGGCCAGAGTAATACGCGGCCACATTTTGCATGTCGGCTTCCGACAGGTTAGCCGCCATAGCGAACATCACGGCGCTCTTGCGCTCGGAGTTTGCCTTGAAATTCGCCAACTGCTTTTGCTGGTATTCCAAAATCTGGCCGGCGATTTTCGGATTGGCCGGGGATGTGCTGTTGCCATCTTCGCCGTGGCAGGCAAAACAAACCTGTTTGGCAATCGTCTGGCCCTTAGCGATATCCGGTTTAGCTGGAACTTGCTGCGCCTGAGCGCTCGCCGCGTACACGACAAGGCCAAACAGCACTAGCGCACTTTTCATGTGATCTCCCACAAAATTAGGACATTGAACGAGCCCGGGGGCGCCAAAAAACGGTTATTCTACCTCGTTCATTGTGTTGATGGGGTCCGAATGATCATGGAGTACATGACCGGCCCGTTTGTAATTCTTTACTTCTTGTACGATCAACCCGAAATGCACTATCAACCTGAAAGGAAAGTAACATGAAGCGAACGTTTTTCTTGGTTGGAACTGTTGCGGCACTGATGGTCAGCGGACAGGTTGCGGCCGCGGACGGCAAGGCAGTCTATGAAAAGTCGTGCAAGGGCTGCCATTCGGCAATGAAGCCGAAGATGGGAGACAAGGAGGCGTGGGCGCCGTTGATCAAGCAGGGCGCCGACGCGCTGACGGCTTCCGTCGTCAAAGGCAAAGGCATGATGCCGCCCAAAGGCACGGCCGCAACCGACGCCGACGTCAAGGCTGCGGTCGAGTACATAATCAGCCAAAGCAAATAGCGCGGCGCCGCGCCGGCCCACGTTGGGTACAGTCCACGGCTCGCCCCAGGGGGGGCCGTGGGCGTTTATTCTGCATTCTGCTAAGCTGCCATTCGGGCAGACAGTCCCGGAAACCTGAGAGCCGAACGCTTGGCGACCGTAGTCAGAAATCTCAATATCTTCGGCCAAGTGCAAGGCGTGGGCTTTCGCTACCACTTCAGCGAACAGGCGCAGCGTCTGGGCATTACCGGCTGGGTGCGCAACCGCCGCGGCGGCAGCGTCGAGGCGATGATCGAAGGCACGCCCGAAGCGGTGGAGACGCTGCTCGCCTGGGCGCGGCTGGGCCCGCCGGCGGCGCGAGTGGAGCGCGTCGAGGTCAGCGAAGCCGAAGGCGCGTTCGCCGGCTTCGAACTGCGGCCGACGCAATAGCCTCCCGGGACACCAGCCAAGAAAAGCAATAACCACAACCGGCTCGCCGCCTCAAGCAGCGCGACATCGATGAGCGCGATTCTGTTCAAGGATAAATCACCTGTACGTTTTCGGGCCGCAACCATTCGCGCAGCGACCGCACCAAGCCGTCGTCCAGCCGGACGCGCCAGTCCTGGCCCAGGCGCATTTCGCAGCTGGCCGCGCCGTTGCGGTAGCAAACGCACACCGGGCAGGTGCCGTTGCGGTAGGGCGCGAGCAGGTCCTTGAGGCGCGCGGCCGCGGCGGAGCCTTCGCTGCTGGCCTCGCCGTTGATCGACAGGCGTATGGCTTTGGCAAACTGGCTGCGCGCAGCCGCGAGGTCGTAAATCTTATCCGCGATGATGCGCATGAACGTGGCGTCGCCTTCCTCGCCCGCCGCGGCCCGCCGCACGACCTTCACCTTGGCTTCGATCACCAGCAGGTTGTCCTCCTTGCACAGGTCCCGGTACTGGTCGAACACCTCGCTGTAAATGGTGATTTCCTGCGTGGCACTGCCGTCGCTCAGATTCAGGATCACCATGCGTCCGCTCTGCGTCCGCTGGATGCGCGCCGACTCGACCACGCCGGCGATGAGCTGGCTTTTTTGCTG
>OBLU010003572.1_pt1 | contig 14094 bp, 8 predicted proteins | sample 1518681 | NCBI WGS metagenome assembly OBLU01 (sample SAMEA3539304, study PRJEB22396) | soil metagenome | biome: tundra; feature: field; material: soil | place: USA | collected 2010-05 | depth 0.15 m
GACTGGATTCGGAGAGGCCGTATTCGTCACCGTCAACTCCGCTCCAGCAGTCGTCCCCACGACCGTCGACGCGGTGGCGGTATTGTTGTTCGAGTTGGGATCGCTCACGGATGAACTCGCCGTGGCAGTATCGTTGATTATCGTGCCGTTCGCGGTTCCCACATTCACCTTTACGATCATCGAGAAGGTGGCCGCGGTACTTCCGGCCATGCTCAGGTTGGTACACACCACGTTGCCCGTGCCCCCGCTGGGCGGACCGGCACAACTCCAGCCAGCAGGGGCCGCCACGGAAACGAAAGTGGTATTCGCCGGAACAGCCTGCACCAGCGTCGCATTGTCGGCGGCGCTGGGACCATTATTGGTAACGACCTGCGTGTAAGTGATGTTATTACCCGCGGCGACTGGATTCGGCGCTGCCGTATTGGTCACGCTCAGGTCGGCGCTGGAGACAACGATGGCCACGTCGGTGGCGGTGTCGTTCGAGAGGTTGATCTCGCCTCCGCCACTCACGATCGCGGTATTAGTCACGGTAGAGGGAGCGGTCTGGGCCACGTTGGCGGTGATGGTGATCGAAGGATAGCTGCTGTTCCCTGCCAGGACATTCGAATCGACGCAACTCACGGTTTGGGATGCGATGGCGCAGGACCATCCGGTGCCGGTTGCGCTGGTTGGGATCACGCCAAGAGGCAAGGTGTCGTTGACGGTGACCGTGCCGGTGGTGGCTCCGTAAGGACTGATGTTGGAAACGGGGACGGTATAGCTGGCGGTTAAGCCGCGGGTGAAATTGCCGACATGGCTCTTGCCGAGCGTCATGTCGGGAGTGCATTGCGCGCCGGACTGCGTGCCCGATGTCGACGAGATCGAGGCGTTGGTCACGCTGGTGCCCGTCGCGCCTGCCGTCGCTCCATAGGGAACCCCAGGGTTCAGGGTCAAGCCGCTCGCCCCGCCAGTCACGCTAATGCTCGCCGGAGCGCCCGAAACCAGAACTACGCCCCCACCGCCGCCGCCGCCAGGACCGTGCCGGTTCGCCAAGCTATAGGTTTGGACCTCCCACGCGTTGCCTCCGGTGCCGCCGTTGGCTTGCAGGGTCAGGCCGCCCTCGCCGCCGTTGGCGGAAAGGACGACGATGGTACCGCCGGCTCCGCCGCCACCACCGGCATCGTTGGCCGTGAGGTTATACGCGTTAATTCCGTTGGCGGTGAGGGTTGCCATACCGCTGAGCGCATAGGCGCGAAGGATAATGATGCCGCCGCCGGCCGCGCCAGCGCTGGCCTGATTGAGGCCGTCGTCGTTGTTACGGGTGCCGGCTCCGCCGCCACCGCCCATCGCCACGCGATTGATCGTCGCCGGAAACGCCGCGCCGCCTTCACCGCCCACGCTGAGGTTCGTGTTCCACGAGTCGCCGCCGAAGCCTCCGGCACCGCCGTTGCCGCCGCCACCGCCGCCATCGTTCTGGTCGTTGCCGTTGGGCGGGGCAGTTTGCGGATCAGCGTCGGTACCGCCGCCACCCGCGTTGCCGGGAGCGCCGCGGGCCATGCTGCCGTCAGTTCCCAAGGTGCCACTGGGATAGCCCGTATTTGTTGGCAGATAGCTGCCGCCAGATTCGACCCACGAGGGAGTGCCCGCGATTCCTTCTCCCTTGGGGGCGTCCCACCCAGGCTCTGCCACTCCGGTGTAGGTGGCAGGAGCGGGCTGGCGATAATCCGTGTTGGCGCCACCGCCGCCGGTTAATTCCATGCCTGCGCCGCCGCGAAATCCGTCGCCGTCCACTGCGACGGTCGCGCCATTCAGAGTGAGAGTGCTCGAAGTATCCAGGGCAAGAACTCCCCCGGTGGAACCGTTCCAGGGGCTGGCGGTGAGTCCAGTGGCGCCCAGGGTCGCAGTTGTATATTGCGGGATCAGGACAACCTGATAGGTGCTCTGGCCCTTGGTTGCCGTAGCGGCGGCGGAATCGTAGCCAAATACCAGGCCTCCGCCCGGCCCGGCACCGGTAATCGTGAGCGAGCCACCGCCCGCGCCCACTGCTCCGGTGGCCGTAACAAACTCATACTCGCCCGCGCTATTGAGCGCGGTGAAACCCTGGCCCGTGCTGCCATTGCCATAAGCAACGCTGTTCGAGTCGTTTATGCTGGCATCCTGCATCTGGATCACAAGCAGAAGGTTCCCTGCCACGATCGGCGTCGGCGTGCCTCCGGGACCACCGGTGGCCGCGGCCACGGTGATGGACGTCGCTCCCGGGAGTACGCTCACCGATCCTGGATAGTAGGTGTTTAGGACGCCGGTCAGATTGTTTCCAGTTGTGGCCTGTGAAACGGCCGCGCAAGCAACCGCTTGCACCGTCGCCACCGCTACGAAAGTATTGTTGCCCGTGTTCGGATCAGGCGGCGTTCCGGAATCAGTCACCGTAGCTGTGTTGGCGTACGCGCCGGAATCGCTAGCGGTCACCACCACGGCGACTGTCGCCGTCGCTCCGCTGGCAAAGGGAGTCGGGAGCGTGCAAGTAAAGGGGGTGGTGCCCGCGCAGGTAGTCCCTGCGCTCGGAGTAACGGACACCAGAGTCAAGCCCGGCGCTGCCCACGTGTCTGTCAGAACCACATTGTCGGCCGGTGAAGGCCCATTGTTGGTGACAGTAATGTTGTAAGTTGTGTTCTGTCCCAGAAAAACCGCGCTGGCCACGCTAGTGGTTACTCCGATATCGGCCGCGCTCGGATTAATGGACACCGCTCCTAGCGACCAGTTGGAGGTACCATTGAAAATCTCTGAAATTGGAATGCTGGGAGCGCCCGCACGCGTGCTGCCCGTCCCGTGGACATCGGGAGGAACTGCATACCCAGTTCTCGCGCTCCACTGCAAAACCTGTGGACCGGGAATGGCGATGACCTGATCGCCTCCAGTGGCCAGCGTATCGATCACCATTCCGTTGACCACGCTGGGCACATCGAGTTGCGAGTTAGCGCCGTTGGCACCATCGGCGGACACGAACGATCCCAGTGGCACGGTTTGGTCAACGCCTGTAAACGTCGTAGCGCCCGCAACAATGCCCACGGTTTGCGCGACTGGGATGTTCACGGACACTACAATTGCATTGGTACCATTCACCGGATTCAGCAAATACCACATCTCAACCCGGCGGGTATTCGCGGCATCGTTATGCGCGCCGACGAATGAGAGCGCAGTGCCGTTGTAGGTGACACCAACCACGCCCGTCGCCGGCGCGTTCGTGATGTTCATGGAGACGCCAACCAGCAGCAATCGATTCGCTGTGGCGGTCGTGGTGTGACTGAAGTTGACAGTTACGGTGCCGGCGCCAGTGCGCTCATTCGCGTGCGAACTGGAGGAGTCGACCGCCACCTGTCCGCGAACATACGGCGTTGTCAGGAGAATGGTTACCAGACCCAAGGCGCCGAGAAGATTTCGGAGCTCGTTGCGTGTCGGGCACGGCCCGGTTGCGCGCGGCCAGCGCAATCCCGCCATGCTCGCGAGCTTGCCCATTATTGACTGGCCCCGCGCCGCGATTCGCAACAATCGTCCAGCCAATCCTCGGAACTTCGCGCGCCCGGCTTTTCTTCCAACTCGCACATCTTTGGCTTCGGCAACGCCCAGAATCTGCTCGTGCCGCACCGCAGGATCATCTTGCAGTCCGCAGTCGCCGCGAGTGATGAACACATCCCGGCGAGCGTCCGCCCGGATCAGGCGATGCAGGCGGAATCCATAGTCGCCCTTCACCAGAACAATGTCTCCCCTGCGCAAGTGCGCCTCAGAAGCGGGTTTCACATAAACCATCTCACCGTCGCGAATGGCGGGAGACATACTGGCGCCGCGCGCCTGAAAGCGAACCCGGAGTCCGGCCTGCAGGCATTCCAGGCTGAAGGATTCAAACTGCTTCGACTGCGGCCGGTCTTCACCCGTACGATCAGTACTCGTGCAATCAGTCACGGAAATTGAGGATCCTCTCCGCGGCGCGTTCGTCCGGTTCGAAAGCGTAGCGATAACAAGGGACGGAATCCGCAACTCGCTCCAGAAAGCTCAACGCGGAGTCCACATACTCGTGGCGGTGAAACGGCACAAAGGCACGCGCAAACAATTCCGCGACCATCTGGCTCCTGGTCAGCCGCGTGAGCACGTTGCCCTGCCCATGCTCCAGCACGAAGATTCGTTGCAGGGGAGCGCGTTGAGGCAAAGCGAAAGCGGCCTCGCCATGCCAGGGCGTCCCGTACATGAAGATCTGATTCGAATCCTCGCGCACCTTATCTTCACGAACCTTGTCTTCACGGACAATGATCCGGTCGTCGCTCAGGATCTCTACTTTGTGGAGCGAGGTCCACAGCCGCGCTGTCGTACTCTTCCCTGCCCCGGAATGCCCAATAAACAAGTTGCTCGCGCCGTCCGGCCCCACGATGCCGACTCCATGCAGCTCAATCGCTCTTTCTTGCGTGAGCCGGTGCATGATCAGCAGCTCATCTAGCGGATACTCGAGAGGAATTGCGGCGTCGCAATTCTTGAAGCACTCGCGGTTTAGCAGCAGCGAAGCGCTGCGGAATCGCTCATCGACCAGAAGCCGCTTGTAGGGGGCGCCCCCCAGACTTGCAGTGCTGAAATCGAACTGAAGTCCGGCTCCGTTCTCAAACAGCCGCCAGACGCATCCGGAATCGAAAAGCTGCCGCTCCCTTGATTCGGGAAGCTTGCCGACCCATCGGATCTGGATGTCGATGTCGGAGCCTCCGGAGTCGACTCGAAACGGCTGAAGCGTTGCATCTAAATTAAGGTCGGTACTATGCTCGCCGACCACTCGCACCGAAACTCCACCGACATGAAACCAGGCGCAGTAGGTAGCGCCGCATCCGGCGCTACCCAGCAGCGCCTGCGCGGAATCATCACTCATCGCCGCCTCTACCCATGAATTCACGTATGCCCCTATGATCCCGAGTTCGGGCAGGTTCCCAATGGCGAACAGCTGCCGATGGGACCTCCCGACCCGGAAACCTTACAATGTCCCAGAACCGCCTCCTCTGGGCGCAGGCTGATCGTCACCAGCTGCGGTGGCTCGTACGGCTTCTTGCCGTCCGATTGTTCCAACTCGTGATTCATTCAGCCCCCAAGCTGCCGTAGCTCGCTCAGTGATTCCCGCATCCGCCGCAAGCTCCGGCCACGCTCACGTTGTTCAAAATCTGAAAGACTTGCTGAGGCCCTGTCCAACTTTCCACGTCGATTTCCTTGCTTCGAATCCGGCGCGCTGATTCCAGCAACACGTCATGCTCACTTCCACCGGCGCAGAACTCACACTCCCCGTGCGCCGGAACCTCGACTCCGATCGTCGCTGCCCGCAGGTGTGCGACATGGCAAAGAAACTCAACCGGGCTCTCTCGGTCTCCGTTTTCCATTTCGCCGTTCGCCGGGCACATTCCGCAAAGTGATTGAATGCGACACTCGACGCATTTCGTCACCCGCGTGCGTTTGCGCGTTCGCAGCTCGTGCAAAGAGCGCTCCCATGCCTGCTTGAGACCGGCCTGGCGGATGTCGAAGGTCTCCTGCTGAGAGATCACGCAAATGCCCATCTCTCCATAGGCATTAATGGCAAAAGAGTTCATCCCGCCGCCGCAGACGTACACCGTCCTGTTGTGAGCAAGGTTGGGAGGATTCTCCAGATCATGCTGCGCGAGCTTGCGGTACTCGCTCGCTGCCTTTGGAGAATGGAGATCGAGTGCTACTACTTCCTCTGGCGTAAGCCGCACCGCCAGCGGACTCTGCGAGCAGTCAATGCGGGGATTAATCTGGCCGTCGAACTTGAACTCAACGCCAAGCTCTTCTTCCGCAAACAGTTTCATCGCGAAGACTTCATGCTTGTTGACACTGGTAGCCACCGTTTTTAATTTGAGCGGCAGCCCTCGTTCGCGCAGCAGCGTGATTCCGCGCAGACATCTTTCGTAGGAGCCCGGTATCGCAGTCAACTCCTCATACGTTTCTTTGGTGCGGCCGTACAAAGTAATCTCGATGGCAAACGGTGGCCACTCCACCAGGTAGTCCGCAATCTTTTCCGTGATGAGCGTGCCGTTGGTGAAAAGGGTAATCAGAAACCCTTTCTTCTTGGCATAGGTGTAGATCTCCAGAAAGTCTTTGCGGGCGAAAATCTCGCCGCCGGTATAGAGAAGCCAGAAACACCCCATCTCGACCAGTTCGTCGAGCACGCGAAAATGCTCCTCCGTGGTCATTTCGCGGCTGCGGGCGTCCTGGTCACCCATGGGCAGGTTGTTGTAGCAGTGCTGGCAGTCCAGCGGACAGCGCCGCGTCACCTCAATGGAAACCTGTAGCGGCGCCCGCTGGCCCAGGTGGCGCTGGTGCAGACCTTCGCTGAATGCTCCGTAGCTTAGTTGATCCAAGGTCCCTCTGATCTAACTGGGTGCGGCGCGACCGCGATTAACGCGAGCCTGCTGCCTCCAACATCTCTTGCCCCTTCGATTCTGTCGCAGTCATCTCTGGTGCAGTCATCTCTGTCGTAATCATGGCAGCTCTCTGGTAGACCTCAACCAATCCCACCGAGAGCATGTCGTCCAGGAATTGCGTCACATCTTTCTGCGCCTGCTCTTGCCCTACCTCGTACTCCCGCTCGACCGCGCCGATCAACTCCGTGAGCGTTCTAGGAGCGTCCAACAAGTGCCAGATCAAAGACCCGGTTCCGTTGAAGCTGTAGATCGAGGCCAGGTCTCCAACCTTGCCGCGCACCGGCACGATGAGAGTCTCCCCAGCGACGACCCGAGAAACAACCGTCCGCGAACGCACGAAGATCTGTTCCCCTGGCTCTGTTGGCAAGTCGCAATCTCCCTTGTTCGTTTTTCGTAACATTCGCACTCATCGAAAGACAGCGGTACTATGTCCAAATTGAGATTACGGTAGAACTTCCGCCCTAAACAATCGTCCTTCGGGGGCAGGTATTGGGTTGGTTATCACCGCGCTTGGTTCCCAAGTAGTGACAAAAACAGGGTTTACGGGGTCACTTTCATCGATGTAAGCGGGCAAGAAGTTTCTGATTAACGCTCGACATCTCGAAGTTCTGCGGGCTCACTCCTAAACCTTTCAGTGGACAAACGAAATAAAACGCTATAAAAAGAAATTCGAAACAAAAGCCCACGCCGGCAGAGCCCGCGCGGCGGAGCTACCAGGGAAGCAGACTCAAGTGCTGAACGAAGAACGTCGCCGCGCAATTCTGGACATCTTGAACCGGCAGGGCCGCGTCCTGGTGACGGAACTCTCCCGGCACTTTCAAACTTCTCAAGTCACGATCCGCAAAGATCTCGAGATTTTGCACGCTCATGGCCAGGTTCACCGCACCCACGGCGGTGCCCTTCCGGCGCGAGAGAGCGTTTTGGAAGATCCGACTCTGCGCGAGAAAGAGAAACTGCACCGGCAGGAAAAACTGCGGATCGCGGAGGCCGCCGCTGGCAAAGTCACGGAAGGCCAGGTCGTAATTCTTGACTCGGGCACCACTACCACCGCCATCGCCCGCGCCTTGCGCAATTTTCGGAACCTCACCATCGTCACCAATGCGGTCAACATCGCAGCGGAGTTGGCCGGCACCGCGGTGGAAGTGATTCTGACGGGTGGCACGTTGCGCAAGAATTCGTTTTCGCTGGTCGGACCGATCGCCGAAGAAACCTTGCGCCGCTTGAGCGCCGATCTCCTGTTCCTCGGAGTTGACGGTTTCGACGTGCACTATGGATTGAGCACTCCCAATCTGCTGGAAGCGAAGGTCAACCGCGTGATGGTCGAGATCGCGAAGCGCACGATTGTAGTTTGCGACTCGAGCAAGTTCGGGCGCCGCAGTCTGTCGCTGATCGCGCCTCCCTCGGTGCTTCAGGAAGTCATCACCGACCGTGGAATCCCCAAGTCCGATCTCCGCACGTTGAAACAGGCCGGAACCGAGATCACGATTGTCTGAACCAGCTCATTTGCCCGGCGCGAGCTTCGTCCGGCACGACCCAAGAAAAGAATTGCAGGAGCACTGATGCCACGTTTTGACGTCACCATCGCCGGCGAACTCAATCTCGACCTGATCCTCTACGGCCTTCCCGACGAACTTCCGCCCGAGCGCGAACTGCTGGCCGATCGCATGATGCTGACCTTGGGGGGATCTTCGGCGATCCTGGCGCACAATCTCTCCACTTTGGGCAGCCGTGTGGGATTTCAATCGCGCATCGGCGACGACGATCTGGGCCAGACTACTCTGCTACCGTTGCAGCAAAGCGGTGTGGACGTTTCGCGGGTACGTCGCGTGCCCGGCGCGGTCAAGACCGGGCTCACCGTCATTTTGCAGCGCGAAGCCTGGCGCAACATGGTGACCTATTCCGGAACCATTGCAGAACTGACGTGGGACGACCTCGACCTCGACTACCTCGCCGATGCGCGCCATTTCCACCTTTCTTCTTTTTACCTGCAGCGCGGGCTGCGACCACGAGTGCCGGAGCTATTCCACAAAATGAAGGAGGCAGGACTCACCATCTCCCTGGATACCAACGACGATCCCGATGATGGCTGGGAAGGTGGCCTTCATGATGCTCTGCGTTATGTCGACGTCTTCCTGCCGAATGAGCGTGAGGCCCAAAAAGCGGCGGGAGTCAACGATCTCGAAACGGCAATACAGAAACTCGCGGCGCTTGTGCCCCTGGTCGTGGTGAAACTCGGCCGCGAGGGTGCGATGGCGCAACGCGGAACAGACCGCTTCGTAAGCCCCGCCCTCAGAGTCGAAGCCGTGGACGCAGTGGGAGCGGGAGATAGCTTTGATGCGGGCTTCCTGCATCAGTATGTGCGGGGCGCTGATTTGCCGACGTGTCTCACGGCCGGAAACGTGGCTGGCGCTTTTTCCACCACGCGTCCCGGAGGCACGGAAGCCTTCCGCGACTCGAACTACCGCAGGCAGTTCTTCAACAAACACGGTTCGGGAGAGTGAGAGCCAAAGATCTCCTGACGAAGCCCATTAACATTCAAGTGAAGACGATGCGGGCCAATTGGACCGAGGAGAGCGCACACCGCGCCGTCAGTTCCTGGTTGCGACTGCGTACTTCGCAAGAAACGTTCATTGACCTGGTCGGAGCCCAGGACGACAGTATGGCGGCGGGCGCCAGAAAAGCATTCGCTGAAATCGCGGAGGGTGAGCGCGAGCGCTGGCTGCAGATACCGTTCACCGGCTGCGACGGCTTGCCAAAGACGGGCTGCTAAAACCCTCTAATTATTGAGGGGCCGGAATTCCAGCAGATTTAGCTGGTGTTATGTGGTGAGCGCGGCAGGATTCGAACCTGCGACCCATGCCTTAAAAGGGCATTGCTCTACCAACTGAGCTACGCGCCCACTTTCTTTCAATCTAACATATTACAAAGCATCTGGACTGGGCCGAGAGAGGGCGGGGATTGAGAGATGGGAGCGCGAGCAGTCGATCCTTCTCCCATCGTTCGCCCAGGCGCGAATGGACTTCTCGCGTTAGACCCTCGGGTCACTTTGCGCTACGGTTGTACTTCTGAAAAAGCTTCCCCAGCCGTTCCGGAGATCCTCATTCCGGAGATTCTCGACTTCAGCGCGGCGGTAACATCAGCCAGGTGATCCGACCTACCTCGCGCTCTCCGTACAGTTGCCGGATGATGATTTTGTAAGGCCGGACGTGGTATTCAGCCGGAATGTGCACGAGCATATGACTGGCTGCCGCGGTGTTGGCCAGCAACTCGATCTCTCCCAGGTGTTGGGTGCGGTGAGGGTGCAGCGGCAGACGCAACCGTCGCCGGTTATCGGGGTCGGTGTCCGCATCTTCAATCTCATCGAATTCCTTGTGGACAGGCTTCAACCCTCGGCCCAGCCAATGCGGAACCTGCAACGCCATGTGGCTGCCTTCGGGGAGTTCTGCGTGCGTCTCCAAGGCAAAAACACGTGGCGCATCCCAAGCGCCCGTAATCAGGAACCGCAGCGGAATGAAATGGCCCCATTTGATGGGGTGCGGGGCAGGGATGACAACGTTGAAGTTGCGCCATGTGATGTTGTTATTGGCGTAAATGTAGTTCATGAAATCATCGAAGGTGGCAAAGCTGGCGGGATTGGGTCCGGGATCGTCGGCATTTCCCACCGCGGAAACGAAGCAGTAGTGACCGGGGCCGGGCAGCTGGCCCGCGGGCCAGGCGATGCCTGGATTTGAGACTTCGACGGTACTTCCCGCAGGCACGTTGGGATAATATGCGGAGCCGATCAGGGTCCACAGGTTGGGGCTGACCAGCGTGGAGGGCGGCGACCAGTAGACGGATGCGAAAACGTTCGTGGCATCCCCGGTTCCCCGATTCCAAACGCGCGTGTAGACGTAATTGTCCTTGCCCGTGAGAACGTCCGGATCACTTTCCGCGTCGCTGGCGATCGAAGCTGCGGTGGAGTAAGTTGCCTGCGGGTTGGCCACGGGATTGTTCTTGACGATGATGTCGGGGCTGTCCGATAGCGATCCGGTGTGAGAGGTGCCGTCGTCGGCGAGGTTGTGGCGAGTGTAGAGAATCGGAACCATCGCCGGAAGCGGCCCCAGAGGGTAAGGATCATCCGTTGGTTCGGGTGGCTGGCCGAAACTGGTCGGTTCGGGTGGCAGGGTGTCGGGAGATGGCAGGTACGTCGTGATCAGGTTGATGAAATCCAACCACGGCTTGGCTACTCCAAGAATCGTGGCAGTTTCGGCCAGCGTGTTGGTGGTGGGAGCGCCGGCGCCGATGATAGCTGGCCAGGTGTAATTCAACTGGTAGGCGAGATAGTTGAGAAAGAGCGATCCGCAGCCATAGGAAACATCGTCCTGGTCGGTATGCCAGACGTTGTCCACCCAGTCTGACCGGGCAGGGTTGGGCGAGGCCGGGTCGCCCTTAAGCCAGGCGTTCCCCGCAGAGAAGAGCCAACTGCGGCTGGGGTAGAGAATCTGGCCACACACCTTGGAGAGCGCCTCACCATTGCTCCAACCGGCGATCCAGCCTTTGCCTTGAGCGTTCATAAAGATCTCGGCTTCTTCGGCCACCACCAGACCAGGGGGCGATTGCGGATCGGTGGCCACGTTGCAATAGAGGGTGATGGTGTTCACCCCGTCGTTATAGCCGCCGCCGGGGCCGGGCACCAGGTTGATCGTGATCGGAAGGTTTGCCGGCGCAGACAGCGTGATGCCGAACAGCATGCTCAGGCGAACCAGGTCGTACTCGCAGTAATCAAGCACTGTCTGTGCCAGGGCCGGTCCATTGGGTTCTCCGGGGCCGCCGGTGAACGAGCTGTCATAGAACACAACAAAATTTGCGGTTGACCCGTACTCAATCATCATTTGCGTTTCTCCTCATCAGCCTTGCACCCGCGCGCGAGGAAATCGACTGCAGCCTGGCAACTCGGACCTACTGGGTGTGGACGTGACTTGAGCACGATAGGTGCCAACTTCGGAGCAAAATGTTATTGGACTTTTGCTGCATTTGCAATGACATACCGCTCCGAGAACCAATTTCAGTCTGGATCGCTGGTTGGTCTTCGCTTGATGAGGCTATCCGGATGGATATTGGCGACTATCCGTTCGGTTAGCTACATACTCGCGTTCCACAATTTCAGAGGGCGCTAGCGCCGTTGCTGGAATAGAATAGCGATTCGCCAAGTCTTGGCCTATGAGCACTCCGACCGAACTCTGGAAAAAGTGGGAAGGCCGGGTAGTCGATGGGAAGTTCCCCCTGCGGCAGTGGCTGGGAGGCTCGGATCACAGCGCCGTATTTCTCACCGAGCGGTCCGGCAGGGAATCTCAGAGGGCCGCCATCAAGCTCATCCCCGCGGAAAACCTGTATCCAGAAAACCTGGACCAAGAAAATCTGGACGAAGCCGCTCAACTTTCTCGTTGGGCCGCGGCCGCAAGACTTTCTCGTCCCCACCTGATTCGGCTGTTTGAATACGGACGCTGCCAGATCGGCGACACGCGCCTTCTCTATGTCGTTATGGAGTACGCCGAAGAAAATTTGGCGGAGATTCTTCCGCTGCGCCCGCTTTCTGCGGCTGAGGCTTCTGAGATGCTCCGGCTCACGGCAGAAGCCCTGGCGTCCCTGCACCAGGCTGGTTTTGTGCACGGGCACATCAAGCCCTCGAACATCATGGCGGTGGACGACAAGTTGAAGATTTCCGCCGACGGACTTCGCAAGATCGGGGAGCGCGGGGACACGGTCGCTCCCAGCGCGTACGACGCACCTGAGGTCGCGACCGCTGGACCGTCTCCTGCCGCCGACATTTGGTCGCTCGGCATCACTCTGGTTGCCACCTTGACCCAGAATGAACCGAAGTTGAAAGACGTCGATCGCGAACGGGTTTCCGTGCCCGCGCCGATTCCGCAACCCCTCCGCGAAATTGCACGACAATGCTTGCAGATCGATCCGCAGCAACGCTGCACCGCAGGCGATATCCTTAGCCAGCTCCAACCCCAGGTTCCTGTGGAAACGAGGGTAGTTGAGTTGCTTGCGCCGCAAGGACGTCCGAAGCGCTGGATCGTCGTGCCCATCGTCGTCGCAGCGCTCTTCGTTGTGGCACTCGTTGGCAGCAGGTTCCTGGCCCATCAGCCGCCGATTCCGGCGCCGGAAACTCGCCCTGCAAACCTGCCCGCTCATGTTCCCGCAGCGCAGTCGCCTGCACCGTTTTCAGGGCAGGAAAAGCTCGCGCAAAAAGGAGTAACGCGAGGCAGTGTGCTTCGGCAGGTCCTGCCGGACGTCTCGCGGAGCGCACAAAACACCATCGAGGGCCGGGTGAAAGTCAGCGTTCAGGTTTCAGTGGATGCTTCCGGGGACGTCTCGCAGGCAAAGTTCGTCTCTCCCGGACCCAGTAAGTACTTTGCGAATCTGGCGCTGGCAGCGGCTCGCCGCTGGAAATTCAATCCCCCTCAAGTGGACGGACAAGCGGTCGCGAGTGAATGGATCCTGCGCTTTCAGTTTGGACGCGCGTCCACCCAGGTGTTTCCGGCAGAGACAAAGCCCTGAAGCAAGCGCCTCAGCCCTCTCCCTCGCCGCTATTCTTCATCTTCCAAACCATCTGCCGCAGCATGCCCAGCAAGAATTCGGCGTCGCCCTGTTGCAGGTGAAGCCGCCGCACTAAACGCCGGATCGCACCCTCAAAAGAATCCGAGGAATTCAACTTGGGGTAACCGCTGGCGCGCAGCGCCGTGAGCAAGGTCTCAGTAATTCGTTCCACCTCGGCTGACGATGCAGGACTTCCCTTCTGTGGTTCTGCGATGGCGCCAGGATCGCGCATCAATTCGTACAAGCAAACTGCCACTGCCTGTCCCAAATTCATCGAGACGTGTTCCTCGCGAGTGGGAATGTGCATCAGCCAGTGACAGTGGCTCATGTCTTGGTTCGAGAGCCCAAATTTTTCCGATCCGAACAACAATGCACAAGGGCCGGACGCAAGATGCCCGCGAATCACGGGGGCTCCGGCCTCCAACCGCTGGAGGGAATGCTGCAGGTCGCGATGGCCAATTGCGGTGGTTCCGACCACAAGCGCGCAATCGGCAACCGCCTCGGCTACCGTTTCGTACTTTTCGGCATTGGCCAGCACGGCTGCGGCGCCCACGGCGGAACGGGCGCCTTGAAATGCCACATCGTAGGGGTTCACCACCCGCAGATGCTGAAATCCAAAGTTGCTCATCGCCCGAGCGGCCGCGCCGATGTTGAGAGGATTGCGCGCGTCCACCAGGACAACGCGCAAATGATCGAATTCGGCAGAAACAGGCAAGCGTTTCTATTCTACGGCAGCCCTCACTGGAGCGGTTGCGGCCCATTCGACCTCGCGGCTGAAGCCAGATTCGATTGCAAGCCTTTCGCCGCAACCCCTATTCTCCGGGTGTGCAAATGTAAAAAATTTGTCAAACTTCTGCTGCCGCGCTGAAAATGGGCAGAAACGTTGTAAGCTTCAGTGGTTGTGGGCCGCATTGGGGCAATCCCGCAAGCTCTGCGCCAGCTCTGGAAGACGGGCCCGAATCTAGTGAGGATGGCTTTATGGGTCAAATCGCAACACCAATGAGCACGGCCAGATCGGCAGATCCGATGAACTCCACGCGCCCGATGGGAAGAATTCTCGTCGTCGAGG
>OBLU010003574.1_pt1 | contig 14092 bp, 9 predicted proteins | sample 1518681 | NCBI WGS metagenome assembly OBLU01 (sample SAMEA3539304, study PRJEB22396) | soil metagenome | biome: tundra; feature: field; material: soil | place: USA | collected 2010-05 | depth 0.15 m
GAGGCGCGAGCGGCGCCCAGAATTCCGTTCGGGGAACAGCAATCCCGGCGAACAGGAAAAGCAGCCACAAGATCCGCATCCCCCATTTCTACTGCGTGGCGATAGCGGACGCAACCGTCCATCCTTTCGCCGGCCCAGAGGTTTCTCGGCCACTCGGAGAGTGGCGTCGATACGCCCGTCCATCTACCGAGGTGCGATATTTCGTATTATCGGTAGCGCCACCGCTGATCTCGGTTCCAGCTCACGCACATCCCTCGGTTTGGGTGATACGGCCAAGTGGTTGGCGAACCACTGTCGCGCATTCAGATCCTTGGGTACTTCATGAAAGCAGTTCGCAGCAAAAGTCCTGCTCAGTTCTGACTGCTCCTCTCTCAACCGCATCCAGGAGGAGGGTTCGTAGGAGTTCGAACGATTCGTGGAGCCAAGCGAACAACGTCTCCTCTGCCACTGGTCCGCCATGGACGACCTTCGACCGAATGCCGTATAAAGACCTTACACGCCTGAAGGACGCAACCCTTTTAGGCCCTCGCGGCGCGCAAACGGTGGCTGCACAAAGCGAGACCCGGTAGTCCAATTCCGTGTTAATCGAGAGCATGGATTCAACACCCGCCCAAAGCTGCGCCACTGCTGACCGGGGTTCTCTAGCGAATCGCCGATTGATCGCAGCATCCAAAGCAAACCGAAAGCGCTCGCCATGGGCTGCCAGGCGATTGAACTGGTCGAGGTGTGGACAAATCCAAGATGCTTCTTCGGAATTAACCGGCCCAGATCGCGTCTGCTTCGGCAGAAGAAGCCGAAGGTGGTAGTCAAGGAGTTGGCCTTGCAACGGCGGAGCCTCTGGCCGCGAACTGCCGCTGACATCGAGTTCGTACTGCCGGCGATGAGATCCCAAGAGTAACCGCACACAGCGGAACCAGTATGCCTGGAAAAGCCACGCATAACCAGCAGTGACGACGCCAACCAGCACTTGTTTAGGGCATCGTAGCCGGGCCTAGGTAGCGGCCGGGGCTGGAGAAATGATCTCGGCCGTGGCAGCCTGTGTGCCAAGGGCTCATGGGCCGTCCACTCGCGAAACCCAGCTACGCCTGCCCCAGCGATATCGAAAACCAAAAGCGGTTTCGTCAAGCGCCGCTGAGCCGGCTCGCCGGAATAGTTTTGACCTGACTCGGACCGGAATGATGACCTCGAACAAGTTTCGGCGCAGCCGCAAACCTTGCCCTTTTCTTGCCCTTTTCGTGCACCCAAAGTCTGCAACTGAACGCACACGCATGCAAAACCGACGGAGCGCAAACCATTGAAGACACAAGCTGAACTGGGACTATATGGAACACCCGCATACCGGTGCAAAACCCGGCACAGCGGCTATTCCCTGGTTCGGGACCAGGAGGTCGAAGGTTCGAATCCTTCCGCCCCGACCAAGTGTCTCTTTAGAGTCAATAAAATCAATGTCTTACGAAGCGCCAATCGGCGCTTTTTCAGTTTGCCTCAAGGGTTTTCCAGTTTGGATCTCCTGGTCTCAGACCAGGGGGCCGGAAGGGACTTGTCTAATCTTCCCTATAAGTTGGCGAGCCGATCGCGGGCTGGCAGAGACCTTGCCTTTTTCTTGCCCTTTTCGCGCATCGCCCGATCTCGTATCGTCCGGAAACTGGAGCTGAATTGGCGCTGGTTTATTACAGCGGGGCTGCTGGCTCGCGATTTATGGCTAACGAGATGCCGAGAGTCTTGGATCAGTTCCGGCTCGTACTGATCGCCGTCGACCGGTGGATAAAACATGCTGGCTCAGAAATTCCATCCACCCCATATTCCGACTCCGTTCCGGCGCCGGCTCCGTGGTGTTTCAGAATCTGAACGATTATGCCGCGAGCGCCAGTTTTGATCCCATCCCCATGGCTCCTGGTTCCTGGATCACCATCTTCGGTTCCAATCTCGGTACGGCGGCTACGTGATGCTGAGCAGGTGCGTGGCGTGCGATCTCGCAGGCGTGTCCATTGTTAAATAGCAGCACGAATTCCCCGGGACCCTCCCCAGGACCCTACCCCTAGGAGACCTCTGGCGATTCGTCCTCGGCTCCCTATAGACTTGGAAAGCGCCAACTTCCCTCGAAGAGTCGCCATTGCCGGCGGACCGCTGTCGCTCCGGGGCGAGACCATCGCTGCGGTGCAAGGTTGTGGGTATCGCCCTAGCGCGTAGCCTTCATAAGTGGCTTTCATGAAAGTAGGTGCGGGCTATATTTTTGGAGCCCGATCGCTCCCTATTGACAAGACGCCGTCAACTGGCAGTGCTCACAAACAAGGAGCGACCTTATGAAAGACGCGAATATCGGGCTGGTAACGGGCCGACCCGCCATCACAGCGGACGAGAGACTGATCGAAAAATGGCGAGCCATCGCCTTTTTCGATGAAGAGTTACTTCGCCAGCTTGACCTTTTCTATGTCTTGGGCGTCGCCATTGCACGCGCGTCCGCCGATCTGCTCGCTATCCAAAGCGTCAGGTGCGTATAGCGACCTAACGGCAACAGCCCGCAACTCATCGCTGGCAATTTCCGCCTGCATTTAGTAATCTTCGGTACGTGCCCCTCGTCGATCTGCGGGACCTGAGCGTTCGGTATGCGGAGCGGCAACAGGTATTTGATCCCGTGTCGATCACCCTGGAACCCGGTGGACGGCTGGGTATTGCCGGTGAGTCCGGGTGCGGCAAGACGACCCTGCTGAAGGCGGCTGTGGGGCTGCTGCCAGCCACCGCGACGATTACCGGCAGCTGCACAATTCGCGGCCGTACTGGTTATATCCCGCAGCAGGCACTTGCCAGCCTCTCCCCCTTCCTGACGGCCGGCGAGCAGATCACGGAGTTGACCCGATCCGCGCGACGGACCGCTGACCTCCTGGGGCTGGTGGGCCTCGATGGCCCGCGCTTTCATCAGGCCTATCCGCACCAACTGAGCGGCGGCGAACGCCAGTGCCTGTTGGCGGCGCAGGCGTTGGCGCTCGGCCCGGATCTGATCGTGGCCGACGAGCCGACCGCCAATCTCGACCCGGACCGGGAGGCTGCGCTCCTGGATTTGCTGCACCGGCATTCGCTCGAAACTGGCGCCGCCATTCTGGTGGCCTCCCACCGCGAGCGCGTTTTTCAAACGCTGGGTTGCCCGGTGCATCGAATGACGCCTGCTTTTGTGGATCCGGCGAGCGGGTCCAGGGGGACTCGCGCGCTACCGGGGGTGCGCCCGGCACGGCCCCTGCTCGCGGTCCGCCGACTGACCAAGAGCTTCCGCCGGCGGGATTGGCTCACCCGCTCCAGGCCAGTGCTGCGCGCCCTGGATGATGTGTCAATGGAGATCCGCTCGGGGGAGTGCGTGGTCCTCTACGGACCGTCCGGCGCCGGCAAGTCGACACTGGCGCGATGCATCGCCGGCCGCGAACGGTGGGATGCGGGCATCGTCGAATGGCATAACGGCGCCGGCGCACCGGCACCGCGGCGCGTGCAGCTGGTCCAACAGGAGCCTTCCGAGTCGCTGAATCCGCGGCTTTCCATCCGTGAGGTGCTCCAGGAAGCGTGCCGCGAGGCCGATGCGGACTGGCTTCCGAGAATCCTGCTCCCGCGCGAATGGATAGACCGCCGGACCAGCGAGCTGAGCGAGGGGCAACGCGCGCGAATCGCCATCCTGCGCGCCGCCGCCGCCCTCCAGCAGGGCCTGTTGATCCTGGACGAATCGCTGGCGAGCCTGGACCCGGCGAATCGCGGACACATCCTCTCTTTTCTGCGCGCCATGCAAGAGGAGCGGAACCTCAGCCTGCTACTGGTGACGCACGATATCGAGGTGGGGGCCGATCTGAATGCGCGCGTAGTTCGCCTCCGGTCGGGCCACATCTTAGGAGACGCAGCAACCCCATGATCTTCTTCCTGCGGAGGTCGATGGCGAGCTTAATTCAACTGCTGGTTCTGTCGGTTGTTCTGTTCCTGTTTTTCCGTGTTCTGCCGGGCGATATCTACACCATCGAGTTGGGCGATCCCCAAACCTCGCACCAAACCATCGAGGCGCTTCGCGAGACTGCCGGGCTCAAGAATTCGTGGCCGCATCGCTACCGGGACTGGGCGGCCTCCTGCGTCAAAGGAGACTTTGGCACCTCGCTGGCGTACGGAATTCCGGTGAGCCGCCTGATTGCACCGCGCGTCCGAATGACGCTGGCGATTTCGGCGCCCGCGATGCTACTGGCGTGGCTGCTGGGCATGGGCGGCGCATTGCTGGCCGTGCGGTTTCGCTGGACGGTCGCGCTCGATCCCGGTGTTGCGGCCTTTGCCATGGTGCCAGACGTGATCGCCGTGGGTCTCATGCTATGGCTGGCGGTAGAGGCGGGTATCCCGATCGACGGCGGCTGGCTGCCGATTGCCGGGCTGACGTTCTCGATACTGCCCGTGGTGTTTCTGCATGCGTCGCGGGAGATCCTTAACGCCCGTGAGATGGAGTTCGTCCGCATCGCTGAATCGCGGGGTATTTCCGGCGCCCGGCTCTGGCTTAGGTTCATTCTGCCCGCGGCCGCGAACCCGTTGGTCTCGCTGGCGGGCTTGACGGTTGCCGCCGCTATCGGCGCCTCGTTCGTGGTCGAAGTGCTTACCGGCTGGCCCGGGCTCGGTCCGCTGTTCCTCGAAGCCGTGCAGGCTCGCGACTATCCGATCGCTCAGACCATCCTCATGCTGCTGGCGGCAGTGCTGGCATTCTCGAACCTGGCGGCGGATTTGGCGCTGTACCGCCTCGATCCGCGCATCCGGCTCCCCCATGAAACGTAACCTCCATATCGCCATCCTGGCTGCCCTGGTCGCGCTCTGCGCCGCCGGACCGCTTCTCGCTCCCTACAATCCGCTGGAGCAGCACCGGGAGATCGCCAACGCCGCGCCGAGCGGGCTGCACTGGCTGGGAACCGACGATTACGGCCGTGACGTGCTCTCCCGATTCCTGGCCGGGGCAAACTGGTCCGTACTTGCAGGCGCGTCGGCCACCGCGGTCACCTTGCTCATCGGATGGACGGCAGGAGGTGTTGCGGGATTCAACGGTGGATGGATCGATCAGATCCTCATGCGCGTGGGAGACCTGGTTCTCTCCCTGCCGTGGCTCTACGTACTGATTGGATTGCGCGCAGTGCTGCCACTAAGCATGCAGCCGCGGACGGCGGTTGCCACCATGCTGACTCTCATCGCCCTGGTGAGTTGGGCGCGCCCCGCGCGGCTGCTGCGCGGATTGGTATTGAGCTTGTCGGAACGCGGCTATGTGGAGGCGGCACAAGGGTTTGGCGTGCCCGGATTCAGAATCTTCCTGAGGCACGTGCTGCCGGGGACTTTGGGGCTGCTGGCGGTGCAAACCCTGGTGCTCTTTCCCCGCTTCGTGCTGGCGGAAGTGACGCTCTCCTTTTTAGGACTGGGGGTGGGAGAGCCCGATCCGAGCTGGGGAGGGCTGATTCTCGGACTGAGACAAGCCTATTTGCTGCGCGAACAATGGTGGCGTCTGCTGCCGGTCTGTCTGATGGCTCCGCTCTTTCTGAGCTGTGCGCTTGCGGTTCGGAGATTCCGGGCCTCATGATAAGTAATGCTCCGGGTTTTCAGTCAGAGACGGTGCGCGCTGATTGTGCTGGCCTCCCTCGCGACGCTCGGCTTTGGCGCGGAACGGGCCACCCGCGGAGGAATCCTCCATGTGGCGTTGCGGGCGGAACCGAAGACGTTCAACCCCGTTATCGCGATCGATGCACCCTCGCGCGACGTGCTGCGGCGGATCCACGCAGACCTGATCGCCATCGACCGGTCGACGCAGAAGACGGTCCCGGGACTCGCGGAAACCTGGTCGCGGTCATCGGATGGGACCCGCTACACCCTCAAGTTGCGGCGCGGTGTGCGATTCTCCGACGGCACGCCGTTCACCGCGGACGATGTGGTCTTCTCCTGGTCGCTGTACCTGGACGAGAAGGTCCACTCGCCGCAGCGCGACCTGTTGACGATCGACGGGCAGCCGATTCAATGCGTCCGTAAGGACGATTTCACGGTGGAGTTCGTGCTGCCCAAGCCCTATGCGGCGGCCGAGCGATTGTTCGATTCGGTGGCGATACTGCCGCGGCGCCGGCTGGAGTCCCAATGGAAGGCGGGAAAACTGCGGGACACCTGGACCCTGGGTACGGCGGCCGCGGAGATCGCCGGACTCGGCCCCTTCCGACTGAAGGAGTACCGGCCCGGTGACGCGATATTGCTGGAACGGAATCCTCATTATTGGCGGCCGGCGCCGGAGGGCGGAGGGAACCTTCCGTATCTGGACGGCATCGAGTTCCGCCTGCTCGCCGACGAGGAAGTGCAACTGGCGCGCTTTGTTTCCGGACAACTCGACCTACTGAACCGGCTGAGCATGAAGTCGATTTCCTACTTGCAGGGGAAGGGCGCGGCGGTCACCGATCTGGGGCCGGGCCTGGAATACAACTTTCTGTGCTTCAACCTCTCGCCGCGAAGTTCGAAGGCGTCCTGGTTCACCTCGCGGGAATTTCGCGCGGCACTTTCCGCGGCCACCGATCGCGAAGCCATGGCGCAGATCGTTTTTCAGGGCAGAGCTACACCTCTGTGGGGCAACGTGCCCCCGGGGAACCTGCTCTGGTACAACGGCCGGCTGCCGCACCCGGCGCGCTCGGTAGCGCAGGCCCACAACCAACTGGCCACGGCAGGATTCCACTGGAACGCGCAGGGACATCTGACGGATCCCGCGGGTGCGCTCGTGGAGTTTTCGATTCTGGTTTCCACGAGCAGCCCGGAACGGATGCAGATGGCCACCATGCTCCAGGCCGACTACGGCCAACTGGGCATCGGCGTGACGATTGCCCCGCTGGAGTTTCGCTCGCTGCTGGACCGCGTGGTCAACACGCAGCAGTTCGATACCGCGCTTCTGGGTCTCGGCGGCGGCGATGCCGATCCCAACGCGGAGCAGAACGTATGGCTATCTTCCGGCGGCATGCATCTGTGGAACCCCAACCAGAAGCAGCCGGCCACGGACTGGGAGGGCGAGATCGACCAGTTGATGAAGCGGCAGATGGTGACTCTGCGCTCCAACGAGAGGAAGAAGTTGTACGACCGCGTGCAGGAGATCGTTGCGGCGCAGTTGCCAATGATCTTCCTGGTGAGCCCCTCGGTGGTGGTTGCGCAGCGAGGGAACGTGGGCAATTTCCGACCGGCGCGGCTGGATCATTTCACGCTTTGGAATGCCGGCGAACTCTTCTTGCGTCAGCGCGGGACCGGGGCTCAATGACCCTGGGGACAGCGGCCGAGAGCTGGGCGGACGACCGCCTGGTCCGGGAGTGCCTGGACGGCAACAATTCGGCCTGGGCCGCGCTGATCGAGAAATACAAACGGCTGGTGGCGTCGATCCCGGTCAAGTATCAGCTTTCTCCCGAGGATGCGGCGGACGTGTTCCAGCAGGTCTGGACCGACCTTTACCGCGACCTGGGACGCCTGCAGCGTGTGGAAGGCTTGCGATCGTGGCTCATCACGGCCGCCGCGCGCCGCTGCCTGCTGGCGAAAAAGCGGCAACATCGAACCGTGCCAATCGGCGATGTCGAGCACGACCTGACCGATAGCCGGCCCGATGCCGCCGCGATCCATGCCGAGGCGGAGCGCGAGCAGAAGATTCGCGAGGCCATAGAGGGGCTCGCCCCCAGGTGCCGCAAGCTGGTGCGAATGCTGTTCTTCGAGGACCCGCCTCGCCCTTACAGCGAGGTGGCCCGCGAGTTGGGTTTAGCCGAGGGATCGATCGGCTTTATCCGCGGCCGTTGTCTGACTAAATTGAAGGCAGCACTCGAGGAGTGTGGCATGTGACCGCGCAACCGGAAGATTGGCTGGAAACTCTCGCCGGAATTGAGGATGCGGCGGATGTGAGCGCGTTTTTGTCGCGCGACGGGACCTCACTGCCGCCGGATGCTCCGGCGAGGCTGCACGCCGGTGTTCTGGCAGCGCTGTACGGCGACCGGCCGCGTGCCTTGCGTCTCAACCAGGCCGCGCAGAAGGTGGCGGAATGGCGCGGGGACCCCTTATCCCGGGCATGGGCCCTGCGAGCGCAGGGCCACTGTAGCCATGCGGCCGGGGACTACGAAAAGGCCGGCGCCGCTTACGGCATGGCCGCGGAGCTATTCGACTCCGCGGGAGCGGAGATAGAGGTCGGGCGTACCCTGCTGGGTGGTCTGCAGGCGCTCATCTTTCGCGGACAATATGGAGAGGCGCACCGGTGGGCCGCGCGCGCGGAGGCCATCTTTCAGCGTCATCAGGATCTGCTGCGCCTGGCGCGGCTGGATTCCAACGTAGGCAATATTTACTTCCGCCAGGACCGTCCGAAAGATGCCCTGGCGCGATATCAACGGGCGCTGGAGGGCTTCAAGCTCGCCGGCGAGCCGCTCGATATCGCAGCCGCGCTCAGCAACCTTGCAGTCTCCCACACCAACCTGGGGCAGTTTCCGGAGGCGCTCTCGCACTATCAGAGAGCGCGCGAGCATTGCGAAAAACACGGCTTGGCGAACCTGGTGGCGCGAGCCGACTACAACATCGCCTACCTTTATTACCTCCGCGGCGATTATGCGGAGGCGCGGAGGCTCTACCAGATTTCGCGCGAGCGCTCCCAGGCGTCGGGCGACGCATACCACACTTCGCTCTGCGATCTGGACGAAGCCGAGATGTATCTGGAGTTGAACCTCACGCAGGAAGGCGAGGAACTGGCCCAACGGGCGGTGGACGGCTTTCGCTCGCTGGGCATGCCTTATGAGCAGGCGAAGGCGTTGGTGAATCTGGCAGTGGCCTCCAGCCAGCGCCGCAGTTATCGCTTCGCCGACCGGACCCTGATCCAAGCGCGGCGCTTGTTCCGGCAGGAACAGAACCCGGTCTGGCCGGCGCTGGTGGATCAATTGCGCGCCGTGTTGGCGTTTCACGAGTCGCGCTTCGACCAGGCCCGCCGCCTGAGCACTTCGGCCTGGCGCACCTTGACTCGAACCATGGTGCCAGGCCGCGCCGCGCATTGCCAGATTCTTTTGGCCCGCCTCTGCCTGCGGGATGGCCATGCCGACCGGGCGCGCGCCCTCAGCCAGGCGGCCCTGGATCGGGTGGGGGGAGAAAATCTCTCCCCTTCGCTCCGCTTTCACGCCAATCTGGTGCAGGGGGAGATCCACGAGATGCAAGGCCGCTGGGAACAGGCGCTGGAATCGTATGAGGCGGCGCGCCGCGAGGTGGAAGATCTGCGCGGGCGCGTCGATACCGAAGATTTGCGAATTTCCATTCTCCAGGACAAACTGGCGGTGTACGAGGGCCTGGTAGCGCTGTGCCTGGATTCGCCCGCGGCCGCGAGCTCCGGAGGCGCCAGCCGCGCCCTGCTCCTGGTCCAACAGGCCAAATCGCGCAGCCTGGCCGACCGTCTGGCAGCTCCGTCCGGGGTCGCGGGGGCGCAGGACGACGAATCCGGCCTCAACAATCTGAGGCGCGATCTGAATCTGGTCTATCGCCAGATCGACCTGGCTGCCCTCACGGACCTGCCGCCTCATCCCAGTGCCACAACCACGCTGCGGGAAAAAGCGCGTGAACTGGAAACCCGCCTGGTCGATTGGACCCGGCGCGCGCAGCCGGGCGATTCCTGGGGGCCCGGCGCGCGGTCCAACGATATTGCGCGTTTGCAGGAGGCTTTGCGCGAAGGCGAAATCTTACTGGAATATTACGAGGCGCGCGGCATCCTCTACCTTTTCCTGCTCACCCGCGAGGGCCTGGATGTGGCGAGGCTCGGCTCCTCCGCACCGGTGCACCGCACCTTGAAGCTATTGGAATTCCAGTTGGGAAAATGGCGGTGGGCCAGGCCGGCCGATCCGCAAAGGCGGCCCGATTTGGATGCCGCTTCCCATCATTTTCGCGAGTTGTACACCTTGCTGTTGACGCCAGTGGCAGACCGGCTGTCGGGCTACCAGCACCTGATTGTCGCGCCGCACCGCGATCTGCATGGGCTGCCCTTCGCCGCATTGCACGATGGAACGTGCGCCCTGGTGGACCGGTTCACACTGTCGGTGGCTCCCAGCGCCGACGTCCTGGCGGGCTGCCGCGAGCGGCGTGTCCGGCCTACCCGAGGCTCGTTGGTGATGGCGGTGCCGGACCCGCACGCAACCCGCATTCAGGAAGAGGCATGCCTCGCCGCCCAGACGCTCCCCGACGCCAGACTGCTGCTGGGCGAGGCTGCCTCGCTGGAAGCCTTCCGCCGGTACGCGCCGGAGTCGCGCATCGTCCACCTGGCGGCGCACGGTATTTTCCGCCGCGACAATCCCATGTTCTCCGCCCTCCAGTTGGCCGATTCACGCCTCAGCATGCTCGAACTGAACCGGCTGCGGTTGAATGTCGAGCTGCTCACGTTGAGCGCCTGCAGCACTGGGCTAACGGTTGCCGTGGGCGGCGATGAGCTTCTGGGGCTGATGCGCGGCTTTCTGCTGGCGGGGGCACGCAGCCTGCTGGTAACGCTATGGGAGATCGAGGACGCAAGCACCAGCGAGTTCATGAGCAGTTTCTATCGGGAGGTCTGCAGGGAGACTTCGCTGGCCGCGGCGCTCCAGGGGGCCATGCACGAGATCCGCAAGCGCTATCCGCACCCCCATTTTTGGGCGCCCTTCCTGCTGATCGGGGAGCCTGGCCGCCTGAGTCATGCTGAACCGGCACAATAAAAAAGGCCCCCGGGGTTATATTTTTCGGGGACGGACCGAACCCTAGTTGTTGGCGATATTTGTAAATCGTGGGAGGCAGCTTGAAGTCACGAAAGGGCGATTCCGGAAAGGGACACTTCAGCGACGCACTTTGGGCCGATTTTGCGCGCCATGCCGGAAGTGCGGGAGGCCGGGGCGAAATACAGTCACACATCGATGCGGGGTGCGAACAGTGCAAGGCGACCGCGCATCTCTTCCTCGCAGTGGCCCGGATGGCGGCGAACGACCGACAGCTGGTAGTCCCGCGAGAACTCGTCGAACGCGCCAAGGAGATTACCGTAACTGCGCCGGCGATTTCCGGGTGGATCGAGAATCTAACGGTGATCGTCGCGCATCTAATACAGTCGAGCCCGCTCAACTGGCAACCCTCGGGGGTGCGGTCGCTGGGGGAGAACGCCGGGCCGGCGGGCAGCCGGATGATCTTCCGCGCAGCGGAATACGCGGTGTATCTGAAGGTCGAAGCGCTACCGGGCGGAGAGACGGCCGAGATCGTTGGGGAAATCGCTAACGAACGGGAACACGAGGAGAGTATGGAAGGAATCCCGGTACAAACGGTCGTCAGAGGCAAGACTCTTAGCGAGTCGGCCACTAACCGGTTCGGCGAGTTCCTCATCGAGTACCCGATCCGCAAACACGCTACGCTGCGGTTCGCGCTGAAACACCGGGGACAGCGAATCGATCTTCCCCTCGGACGCGGGTTAGAGGGTAATTTGATCGGAGATCGCAAATGAAGAGTGTGCGGGCCTACGGTGTGGCGAAGTATTTGCGGGCATTCTGCCTGCTGGTATGTGCGCTGGGTGCCGGTGCGGCGCAGGCTGCGGCGGCGCACTACATCGTCGAGGTCACGCCCGGAACCCCAATCGACACTCTCGCGGCCAAGTATCAGTTCAGTGTTATCAAATCGTCCACCATCCCGCTGAAGGTTGAGTACTCCGTCACCACCGTTGACCAGCTTTCGGGCACCGACCTTGCGAATCTGCTCTCCGAACCAGGCGTGCTCGAGGTGGAAACCAACGCGACGGTGGAGTGCGCCGAAGAGGATGCGTCGTCCCTGGCCAGCCAGTCGCTGCAGGCGCTCGGCGACCTGCTCTCTACCCACGAGACACTCCAATATTACGGCAGTGTGGTGCTCAAGACCTACGTCAACCAGCCCGGCACCGACAGGATCAAGCTGAGCGACGCGCAGACCCGGTTCGGCGCCGGCTCGGCTACCGTGGCCATCATAGACACCGGGATCGACCTCCAACACCCCGCGCTGAGCGGTGTGCTGGTGCCGGGTTACGACTTCACGCGCGATCGCCCCGACACCGTTTCGGAATTGCTGGACGTGTCCGCGCCGCTCGGCTCCGCGCTGCAGCAGTCGACCGTTGAACTTCTCGATTCCAAGCAGTTTATAGTGGCGCTGCAGCAGTCGACGGTCGAGCTTCTCGACCAGGTTACGGCGGCGTCGTTGAACGGGAACAGCCCGCCTGCCGCGTTCGGACACGGAACCATGGTCGCGGGCCTGGTGCATCTGGTGTCGCCGGGCGCAAGAATCATGCCCCTTAAGGCGTTCAACGCGGATGGCACGGCCTTGATCGTCGATGTTGCCGACGCCATTCGCTATGCGGTGGACCACGGCGCCGACATAATCAGCATGAGTTTCGCTTACGCCACGCCATCGACGGCCCTCGAATCCGCCATTGCCTACGCGACCAGCCACAACGTGCTATGCATCGCCTCGGCCGGCAATGCCGGCACAGAAACGGTTATGTATCCGGCCGGCTACCGGAAGGTGATTGGGGTGGGCTCGGTGGATTCCTCCGACCGCCGCAGCCCGTTCAGCAACTCCGGCGACTCCGTGAACACCGCGGCGCCGGGCGAAGCGCTGATCACGCTCTTCCCCGGCGGAAACTACGCAGCCGTGTGGGGCACCAGCTTCAGCTCCGCTCTGGTGGCCGGCGGCGCCAGCCTGATGATGAGTGTCAGCCCAAATATGACACCTGGCGTTCTTCTGCAACGTGCCCTGGACGCGGGCAGCCCTATCGACCGGGAAATGGAAATAGGGCGCGCGCGCCTGGATCTGCTGCGGTCGCTCATGTATTTGCTTAACCCCGAGAATTGAGCGCGCCAGCCTCGCAGGCACGATCAGCAGACAGATTATCGAAAGCGGCACTTCTGGCGATAGTTCCAGTGAGCCGGATTAGAATAAGCCGCTCATGCGCGCTTCGCTGCTGATTCTCCTTCTGCCGGCCTGCCGTTCCTCGAGCAAAACGCCTTCATGCATGAACCATCGCAGGATGATCATCGTCGTCTGAGCTAATCGTGCGGCTCTCAGTCTATGTGCCGGGACTCTCTCTGTCGTTGTTGTTTCCGCGAGCATCCTGGCTCACGCGATCGAACGTTTTGCGGCAGGCTGGAGTTCATGATTGCGCCGCGCTGCCAAGCCCCAGCGTTTTCGATGATCTGAAGCGATCTCCACGCCGCGAAACCTTGCCCTTTTCTTGCCCTTTTCATGCAACCAAAGTCCGCAACTGAGCGCATACGCATGCAAAGCCGTTGGCGCGTAGCCCATTGAGGACACAGGTTGAACCGGGAATATATGGACGATCAGCAAGCCGGTGCAAACAACCGCAAAACGCCTGAAACCTGGTTCGGGACCAGGAGGTCGAAGGTTCGAATCCTTCCGCCCCGACCATTCCTTTCAATCACTTACAGACGGCTGGCGGAAAAACAGCCCACCCATTTACCCACCCACATTGAGTTGCTTGGCGAATCGAAGGTATGAAAAGGCGTTCTTCAAGCATTTTTTCGGCGAATGAGATCCGCGATTTACGCTCGCCTTGGCGCACCGATTGACGGCGCAGTTGCTGCCTTGGAAGAGCGCAAGCAGGGTGCGGCGCCCGCCTGCGTCGATCATGCCCCCCGGGCAAGCCGGCGCAAGCGCCCTCGCAGCGGCTCGCGGGCTGTAACTGTTCTGTATCGCAAAGGTCATTATCGATTCACTGTCGGGCACTTAAGCTGGAACGACAACGTAAGTTTCGGTCTAGGAGTTCCTAAAGTATGAAACACCTCTTTTCTTTTCTGCTCTTGATAGGTCTGGCGGTGCCGCTGGCAGCGCAAGTCGACTACGCGTCGCTGAACGGTACCGTCACGGATCCGTCCGGCGGGTTGATTCAGGGAGCCCGGGTTGCCGCGGTGTCTTCCGATACGGGTTTCCGCCGCGGAACAATTACCAATGCGGCCGGCACGTATCAGTTGACGGGCCTTGCGGTGGGCACCTATGCGGTCACTATCTCCAGGGAAGGCTTCAAGGCCGTTGCGCTCAAGCAAGTCGAACTGGCCGTCGGCCAGCCGCGCACTATCGACGCCCGGCTGCA
>OBLU010003576.1_pt1 | contig 14082 bp, 19 predicted proteins | sample 1518681 | NCBI WGS metagenome assembly OBLU01 (sample SAMEA3539304, study PRJEB22396) | soil metagenome | biome: tundra; feature: field; material: soil | place: USA | collected 2010-05 | depth 0.15 m
TATCCGTCCGGTTCGGGAATCGGCTTAATCGTCACTTCAACGTATTTCCCCACGAGTTTTTCCAGGCAAAGAGCGAATCCCATGCCGTCATCATCCCGCAAAAGGAGGCAATCGCCGAACAGTTCCGCGTGACGTTCGTTCACATCCAAATAGGCGTGGATGGTTTGCGGGCCATCGGTAGGAACCGGCAGCACAAATGGCCGCGAGACCATTTTGTCCATCAGTTCTTGAATGTTCGCTACCCGATATTGACGATTTTCTTCTGCTTCAGCATTTCCGCGAGAAGCATCGCTACCCCGTCCTGTTGAGTGCTTTGATCCCGGCAGCGGTCGCATCTGCTCATCACGCCCTGGAGGCTTGCCGCCACAAATTTGTTTATGACTGTTTGCTCCGAAACAAAGCTCTTGACCTCCACCAAAAGGTTGCTGATGTCTTTTGTAGAACCCTCTATTTTCGCAGTCATGCGCGCCTCCTGCTTGTTGAGCGCGTCCACATTGGCGCGTAGGTTCGTGAGCACCACGACGACGGCAACAATCGAAGTCAGTAGCGAGAGTGCAGTCCCGATGATAGGGATGGTGTCCATTCGTAACTCCCCTGTTTTTCGCCGTCATGGGTGTCGCTTTCATTTCTTCGCTACCGCATACACGATAGCACCAAGTCCGCCCGCAATCAAAACAAGGGCCAGGGGATTGAAGCCCGCCTGCCCGCAAACGCCCGGCTGCCTCGTGGGAGCCCCGCCCCAGGTCACACCGGCCGACTGATCCGAGGTTGCCGCCGACTTTTCGGCATTGCGTCGCCTTCGATTCGCCATCATCTGAGGGCTACTCGCGGCCGCCATCTCGGGCGTAACGTTCATCGGAAGGACTTGCGGAGCGTTCGAAATATCCGCAGAACTCACCGAAGCGCCCGCGCCGGCCTGCGTACTCGTCGCCGGGTCCATCGTAGACACCTGCTGAACCGCCACGGCCGAGGGCTGCTGTGCTTGCCAGATTTCGACCGCCACGGGGAACGGCACCGTCGCGTCCATCCCAGGACCAAGGGAGCCTGCGGGGAGGCCAGACCCCGTATAGAGATTGAACGGAATCGGAAAGAACCCCGGCATGGAGGTTGCTGACAACAAGGAAGGGTTTAGAGCCGGTTGAGAATAAATCGGCGTATCCAGAGACCCGCACACATCCGGCGCGCAGCCTTGCGCCCGGTTCATCAGGCCCAGCCGAATCACCTGAGACGCCCGTAAAGCTTTCTGGTTGCGATCCCGGAAAGGCGGAATGGGCGTATTCGCGGGAATTGGAGCACCGGGGGCAACGTAGGACATTTTATTTCTCCACCACCACAACCACAACAACCAGAAACACCGCCGCCGCCACGAAGAGAAGGTACGGCATGGCGACACACGCAAAGGTTCGAAGCAAGTGCCGCCATACCATCTCTCAATTGTAGACGAAGGGGAACCGCAGCGGACGAATTCCCCTTGTCAGACCCCGCGCCCGCCGAAAGGACACGGAGAAAGCGAGCCTACTGGACAGCGCGATCGGTCAAACCACCGATGTTTGAAACCAGCCAGAAGCCAGCCCCGCCCGCGCCAGTCGCCAGAGTCACCGCGGAAGCTCCCGCCGGCCCGGAGGTCGAAGGGAAAAAGATGGTCAGAGACCACTGCATCAGCGGAGCCAGGTACTTCGCGAAGTTGTTCATGCGGTTGACCGCGTGGGGATTCTGGATCCCCAAGGTCCACACGCCCGTGGCGCTCTGAGACTGCGAGCCGGTGAAGCCCTGTCCGGAGGGTTGAAGCTCCAGGTAGCCTTCCACAAACACCTTGTCGATGATCTTGAACTCGAAATAGCTGTATTGGCAGAACGCCATCATGTCCGAGACACTGGCGAATGTGCCTACGCCCTGATTCGCGAGGCCGCAACCGGCACCCCGGAAATAGAACGTCAACTTGTCCATGATGAGGTCGCGCGGCGCCGAAAACCCGTTCGATGCCGGACTTGGCATGTTGGTTTCGACGTGCGAGAGGACCTGTGCCGCCGTGATGGCGTAGGGGTCCACGTTGCCCGAAATCGCGTTGAAGAGCGAGTAGGACGGCGCGAAGGTCGTCGAAGCCGCGATTTTCAGAGTGTAGTAATACGTCCAGATGTCCCTGGACACGAGCTGCGAGCGGAGGGCGTTGATGTCCACTCCACCATCGGGAAGACCGGGAATCGCGCCGCCGCTACCCGTGGTCCGACCCGTGTACATGCCGCCTGCTACTGCTGCCATTGTCGTTTCTCCTAGCGGGCTTGGCGTTGAAACCATCAACCCGCATTTGAACTACGTTGAAGTTTGAGGCCGCTCAGCTTCGAACGGCCCCGTTTTCAGCAGGCCCCTAGTACAGCGCAGGACCGTAGATGCCCGATACGCCCGCGCCGGCACCCTGGACGTTGATCGGAACGGACGGCGAACCACCCGCCCAGCCCGGTTGACGCAGATTCGCGCTCTTGAGGCCGTTGGTCATCGCCTGAGGCGTCAGGAAGTCCGACATCAGGTAATCTCCCAGGCCCACCGTCGAGCTATACGAGCCCAACAGGGAGTAATCCTGGATGACCCTCGAAAGGATCGAGGCCGCGCCGCCGGCGAGAACCGAGGCCGCAAGCACCTTGGATTTCGAGGCGAAGTGGGCCGCGAAGGTCAGCAACGCCGTGGTTGCCGCGTTCGCGAGGTAGCCCATGATTCCGGTGTTCGAGGAACCGAGGATCAACTGTGGAAGGGCGCGCGTGCCGACCACGCCGGCAATGACGCCGACACCCCCGTACAACCAATCCTGCGGAGTTCCCATTCCCCCGATAGAGGGATTGCTACGACGCCGATGGTGAATCCTCCGCGTCGGATTACGTCTGGCAGATCCAGCGCGACGGTGGTGTTTCGGATTGCTGGACTTGCGTTTTCTCGTTCTTGCCATGCTTTTGCTCCTTTTTGCTGGATTTGCCGAGAGGGCGAAAATGCCCCCCAGGTTTCGTTTGCGCGCCGGTTTGGTAGCGCGCCGCTTCTTGCGACGGTGGACCGGGTTCGACCGCTTCCCCTTGTTGAAAACCACGTTGGTTTTCCCAGGGTTCATTACGGTTGATCCGTACCCCGTAATCACCTTGCGCGCCGCATTCTTGCGACGGGGTTTGGTGCGCGGCCGGTGCGAGGGTTTCCGTTTGGCTTTCAACGCGGCTCTCTGCCGCGAGGTGCCGAAGAACTTGATCTGTTTGGCGCTCATGCGACGTTTCGCCATGCGTTTGCCTCTTTTCTTTCCTGGATTCGCGATGTACGTCTCTCTTACAGCGGTTGCCATTCAGCCTCCTTACTGCGAAGCCGAGTAGGGCCGGCGGATGATGACCACGAGCGATCCGCCCGAGCCCGCCAACGAGGTTTTTGTCACCGTCACGACATTGCCACTCGTTAAGGCGAAGGAAAGGATCGGTAGCACCGTTGGGCCGGTTGCGATATAGCACTGGATGTACGGCTGCAAGGCCGCCAGTTGCGCCGCGGTGATTTGCATGTTGTGGGAAATCAGCGCAGTCGTTTCCGAATCCGCAAACGAGACTGTCGCCACCACTGCGTTGACCGTTTCGGATTGCACAATTGTCGGAGCCGTCGTGCCCCCGGTGTACGCCTGGTGAGGTCCTGAGCCATCCTGAAAGGAAGCGTAGGTTACCGTAACGCCCGCGATGCCACAGAGAGCGATTGCCGCCGTCAACAGATTCACATGGAATGCGGCCACGGGCAAAATGCACAGTGCAAGCGCCAGTAGCACCGCGCCGATTTTCAATTTCGTATTCATCGTTTTCGTTTCTCCTTTGGGCCGCAGCCCGTAAATTTCTACCCCGCAAAAAGCAAAAGGGGCCGGATGCCCGATCACTCGGACATCGCAGCCCCTTGTACAAGGTTGCTTTTTGCGGTTTACTGCATCACCCACCCCGCGACCGTCGCCGCGAAACGGGGGAACCGTTACGCGTCTACAACGCGTCTACATTGCGATATTCCTCAGGAGCTTCAACCGGCTTGCCGTTCACCTGGTCGAGCATCCCCTTCAATTTCGTGTCCGCATTCTGGTACAAAACCGTAGGCTCTTGCAGCATCGTTTTCAGATGCCCCACTTTGCCCATCGGGTCAACGAACGACCGCAGTCCTTTTTCTTTGGCGCGCCAGAAGAAGCTCGCGTCTTCGCCCTTCGCCCCATACGGAGCATCCGAATCGGGAACAGGAATAAATGCTTCGGCACCGAGCGTTTCCAAAACCTCGCGGCGCATCATCACGCACGCAAAGCCACTCGTCAGATTCGGAACCTCGCGGATTTTCGTTCCGCCTTCGAAGATTTCTTTCAGCCCCATGAATTCCGGTATCCCTTTTTCAGGGAACCGGGCAACCGAAGCGACCCACTGCGGGCCACGCTGAATCCAGCACCAGCCGACCACAATATCCATGCGCGGGTTTGCGTCGAATTCCGAAACCCAGCGGCGTATGGTTTCAACTGGCACTATGTTGTCATCATCCAACCAGAGGACATAGGGGCAGGAACGCTCCCCGGCATAGTCTTTCAATACGGCTTCGGCAATTGCAATCCTGGTCACGTGCGGCGCCGAAGTGTACCCGAGAATCGGCTGAACGATAAACCCGATTTCGTTGAGCACTCCCTGGACTGAGAGCATCCCTGCCAGCCAGTCCATGCTGAACGTGTCCCCAGGCAGGCAGAATGTAATTGTCCTCTTTGGAAGCGCCATGGAAGACGGAGCCGGATTGAACGCCGAGCGCAGAGCTTTGGCCGCTTTCGTGAGAATTCCCGGTTCCGGTTCGAAGTTCGATTCAATCCGGCGTTTGAAAACCTGCTCCCCGACATCGAAGGCTTCGGAGCGATGCTGCCAGCGGTACACCTTGTCCCATTGCGCCGTTCCGTAAGCCGGGTGCAAATGTTCGAAGACCGGCAACGTCTCCCGGCAGTCGATCACTACCCCGTCTTTCAGCGCGCAATCCGTGAAATCGTTGTCGGCGTACATGCCGATGTATTCGGGGTAGAAGATGTAGCCGTAGCGCTCGTAATACTTTCGCGTCAGGCACGAGAACGTCATCAGATTGGGGTTGCCGCCTGTCGCGAGCCACACCACGTACTCTTTATCGAGATCCGGGATGACCTTCAACAGTTCGGTGTCCCAATGTGGAATGGGAAACCAGTCATCCGCTACGGTGATAAGGAACTTGCCCGTCGAAGCCTTCGCCGCCGCGTTCCAGCCGTCTACCGCGCACTTCCGGCCATGGTTGATGACGTGTTTGAACGTCGGCCAGAGATCCGGTGTTTTGCTACCCGCATCCGTGCAGAGGATGTATTCAAAGCGTGACTGAACGTCACAGTTCTCCATCCAGGCGCGCGCCGCGTCTTCCCAGCCGGGGATTCGGGCTGTCGCGTGACAGAGCGAAAATAGAGGGGCAGTTTTCATGCGTTCCAGTTTACCGTTTCCGCCGTCTCCGGGGATTCATCGTGGTGGAGCCATACCCGGAAATCACCTTCCCATTTCGCCGTCTCCGGGGATTGCCGATGGTCCGTATCGGAGTAATCGTCACCCCGCCACCCTTCAGCTTGCGGACCCGCACCTGCTTTACGCCGCGCATCTTCGCCGGGTTCTGCTTTTTGAGAAACCGCGTCAACGCTGCGCCGACTCGCTTCACGGTGCCGGTCTTCTTCCGCTTTCGTCTGGTTGCCATTTATTTGTCGATCCCTTCCGCGAGCACCTTGTAGGAGCCGCCTGAGAATGTAAGCTGCTGATCCAGCACGTTGTAAATCAGCACTGGATAGGGCTTTGAGAACTTGTGAACGTAGACCGCTTTCCCGCCTTCATTTCCGAGATGGTCTTTGATGGTGAAGTACTCGATCACCCGGACTTCGCCCAGCGTTTCCGTTTCGTGCGGCGCCTTGATGCCAAACTGCCGAAGGTCTACCGCCTGGTCCCCGCCTTCGATGAATAGCTGCGTCCGCTTCTCGTTGAACGCGAGTAGCGCCTTTTTGAAACCGGATAGCGAGACGGTGAACAGCTTGCCCACGGGCTTGATAACCAACTTCCGCAATTCCCCGCAGGCCGCCAGATGCTTGTGGTAATGCACTTCGGTTTTCACTGTCACCACTTCTTCGGATGGGCGGCCGTGGAAGTCTGTATAGGCTTCTGAGGCTTGAGAGGCCGGGTTTGGACGTTTCGCTTCCGCTTTCCAGCCCTTCATGAAATCGCCCCACGCATGCCGCCACTCTTCACGCTGCGCGATAGAAGGCGTCAGGTTCGTAGTACCATGCCGCGCCGCCGCCGATTTCATCGCAGACACGCCCGCGCGATATGCGTCAGATGGATTCCGCCGCGCCGCCCTTTCGGTATAGGCTTCGGAGGCTGAAGCAGCGGGATTGCGCTTGCCGCGATTCTTAACCGAAAATTCGCGCACCTGCGCCGCAGTAAACCAATTACTTCCGCCGCCCCAACCGGGTTCCGGAGACGCCCAATAGAGCTTCTGTTTTTTGATTCTGCCGGTTTGCCGAAGCTGCGAAGCGCGCCGCTTTACTTCTCCTTTGCTTTCATACGGACCCACCAGTTCCGAACCACTGGAGTCTACTAGCGAGTAGAACGCTTTCGATTTTAGCCCCTTGGTTGTCACGCCGCCACCTTCGAGGCCAGTACGGACAACGGGAAAGTCCCTGATTTACGCGAAGGTCGAACAGACGACAATAGACCATGGACTTCGGCTATCCGCATCTTGGGCAATCGGCACAAGACTGGTTCTTGGAGCGCAGCGCGGCAGAAGCCGAGAACATTCGAAGAGATGCGCTGTCTAGTATTCGCGCCTACCAGCGCCGCGTGTTTCAGGAGCGGACGCCCCTGTTCAATCCAGCGTTTGAGATCGCCAAACAGCATATCCGAGAGATGACGGCGGGAGAACTGCATGAGATGCACTGCGCGGGTAATCGGATGGCCTGCGAAATTTTTAGCTTCCTGTATCACCGCCACGACCCGACGAAGCAAGCCATCGAAACCGTCAAGAGCGAGTATTTCCAGAGCATCGGCACCGGCCAAACCTTCACCGATGGATCGGACATCGAGTTTTAGCCGCTGCTTCATGCCGCCACTGCCCGCCTTCTTTTGCGGATACCCTTGCTCACCCGCGAGTAGCCGCGCTTCGTATCACCCACAAAGGAACTTGCGGCGTAGACTCCGAATGCAATCACGAGCCATTCGCCAACGCCCCATGTCGAGAGATCCGTACCACCTGAGAACAGCCCTGTTCCCAGCAGCCCGGTACCGTCCATCGAGAATGCGCCCATGCCGCGCGCGCAATTGCAGCCGAGGCCCTTCGCCTGGACCATTTGAGGATAGAGAGCCAGTTGCGCCGGCAGGTATACTCCCAGTCCGGGCATATCCATTGCTTGCATGATCGGTTGCAATTGCGAGCCGGGGTCCAACACGGAATCATAGGGGCACGGGAACCCTGAGACGTACTGCCCCAGACCTTGCGAGTTGATGACGTTGCAGCCCATATTTATCTCCCGTAGATCCTCGGCCCACCAGAGGGAGCCACCATCAGGAAGAACACTCCACCGCCGAGCACCAGCCAGAGCCAGGTGGGAATACTGCTCCAATCGAAACCGGACGATACCGGAACCGCCGTGATGTTCGCGGATGTATCGGAAACCGTAGCGGCGAAGTTGGCTTGCCCTTGCGCGTTTGCCGCCGCGATTGCCGCATCTACTGAAGGGTTCGAAGGATCGGCCGGAGCAGACGGCGCTGGAAGTGGACTCACCGGAGAATAGACGAGACCCGGAGTCATCAGCGCTTGCGAGGCTTGCACGGTTGCAGTCGAGCAGAAGAATGGGAACTGAAGACACCACATCGCCTCTAATTCGGAGAGGTTATCCGGCATCCCCAACGTCGTGCCCAGTCCCATCGAGTTGAAGGCCCTACGCACGCGCACCCCCGAACAGAATCCCGATGAGCACGCCAATCGAGAACTCAACCAGCGAGCCGGCGAACTCGGTGCTAGACTTTCCAGCGGCGAGCCGCGAGGCTTCGTAAGCCGTGAACAAAGACGCCGCGAGAACCGACCAATGCGAAGGCATCAACGCCGCGAGCACTCCCGCCGCAACATGGATCGCGGCCCCAGGTGCGTAGCTGAACACGTCGGCATAGGCGTGCTGATCCGGTATCCCGATCGCCTGATCGAGAGAGCCGAAATCGAGCATGTATCCCAAGCCGTTAGGATGCACGCTTCACCTTCCGCCTGCGTTTCACGAGTCCCATCTTTTCCGCCAGGATTTCAACGAAGGACGGATTGCGCCGAACCACGTCGCGCGATTGCTGCATCAGCGCCAGGAGCAATTCAGCTAACGCGCCGCTGATTTCCTGCCCGTTGACATTCACTGTTGCCACGGACTGAGGCGGCATCTGAACCACACGAGGCCCGGCGCGCAATCCATCGTACTGCACGCGCTTTGCCCCGTCACCGAGAATCGAGTAAGCTTCACCGACTTCTTTAAACATCCCCGCCGCCCAGTCCTTGCAGTCCGGGTTCACATCAGGATGGAATTTCTTCGCCAGGCGCAGGTATGCCGCTTTCACGGCTTCCGCTGTGGCGTTTCGTTCCAGCCCGAGGATGCGATAGTAGTCTTTCATTTCCCGCCCATCAAAAGAGCAAAGCCGAAGATGCCAGCCGCCGCAAGCACCATCCAAGTTGTCGCGCTCGTGCCGGTTGCCGGAGTGGCGGGGAGGATCGTCCCGGTAGGCGAAGAAGCGGTTGTTGGCGTGATCGTCATGGAATCCTGAAGCACCGGCCCGATTGGGTACTCTCCGCCGAATGCCGGATTAGTAGCCGCATCGACAGCCGGGGTTGTGCCACCGCTCGCCGCCGTAAACGCATCAGTGAAATCATCACCCAGGCCGCGCATCCGCGCGTAAGCGCCGAGCCCGGCGAAGAATCCAGACAGGCCATAAGCCGACGTGAGCGCCGGCCCCATCGCGGCCCAGTATTGCGCGAGCGTCATGTTTTGCGAGAGATCGAGGGAAGGAAGATTCGGCACAGCCTCGCCAGACGGCAGAGCCAGGCCCAGGTACGTATTGAAGCGGTACCCGCTTGAAGTGGCCGACATTCCAGATCCCGTGAAATTCGGATCCGTTGCAATACCGGATTGCATATTTGCAAGAACGGAAGAAAGCGACGAGCTGGATTGCGAAGGAGGCACAGCCGTTGGAACCGGAGCCGTAACCACCGGGCCGTCCGTCGTGACAGTCGTTGAAACCGGCGTAACGGTCGAAACCGGCGCAACCGCAGCCGGAGCGACGACGGCCGGCACGAACAGCCACTCGTAGAGGAAGTACCCGCCGACCGCCACCGCGCCCAGCGTGACAATATTTCCCATCGAAGAGCCTGGATTACGACGGCGTTTCATTTTTTACCTCTGAACATAAAGAACAGCGCCACAGCAGCCGCGCCGAGCACTAGCGCCGTGGTCTGCCCAATCGACACGGAGCCGATTGAAAAGCAGGAAGTATCGCCAAAGAAAGCGATAGACACATCCGAGCAAGACGAAACCGGAGCCGCTGTAGTTGACGTGGCAGCAAGCGCGGCCGCCGCAATCGCGTTCAGAATGTTCTGCGTTTGATTCGCCGTGAGATTCTGCGCATCCGACAGCGGGATACCCGCCGCGCTCAGATCGGCTTGCGGAATGTTCCCGTAATCCTGGTAGGCATACACGCCGCCTGAATTCACGAGGAGTTGCAGGTCCCCGGTTGAAGACAGCGTACCGGCAGGACTTGAGGCGCTATAGGCAGACACCGCCGGCAACGTAGGAAGCGGATCGGCCAGAACCGGAGCCGGAATAGCGAGAGCGGCCATTAGCGATTCCCCCCCATCAGAAACAGTGCAACAATCGCCGCGCCCAGCACCAGCGCCGTGGTTTGCCCGATTGAGACAGAGCCGATTGTGAAGCAGGACGTATCGCCGAACAGCGCGAAGCCGCAAGCGGAAGCCGGTACTGCCGCGGTGGTTGAAACCGAAACAGGAGAAACCGAAACAGGCGAAATCGGCGCCGGTGACGCTTGCGTTTCACCAGGCATCGCACCGGCCTGCACGTCGAGCGCGGCAGGAAAGTTGGTAACCTCGGTGGGCAGGTTCGTCCCGTTGATGGAATTCAGCAGCGCCTGATAACCCGGCGTCAGTGTCGATATAGAGCCAACATTTTGCAAAAACTGTAGACCTTGAGCTTGCGACCAGCCGAGCTCCTGAAAGACGGTAGGCCATGGATTCGCAGCGGCTGAGCCATTGCCCCCATATTCATTGCTCTGCAAGGCGGCGAGCAATGCAAACGCATAGTTCAGGTCTCCGGTCGTAATGCGAACTTGAGGGGCGCCGCCATTGGGCATTTGCGTGTACCACGCATTACTTGGCAGATTGCTCCCCACAAACGCCGGGTTGCCATCCCAAACCGTGGTCCAGTCAGGACCTGTAGCAGAATTCTTGAGATATGCCAGATAGTTTTGAGTACCCGGCGTTAAATTCTGAGGGGCACCCTGGACGAACGGCGGAGGCTGGGTTGGATTCGGACCTGTATAGTTTGGAGTACCCGGCGCTAAATCCGCGCCCAAGCCCATCAGCCGATAGCCACCGTTTAAACGTCTCATCCGAACACCACCAAGAGAAGAAGTAGCGCCGCGCCAATCAAAAGCGGCGTGGTCAGATCCGAAGGAATGCCGGCTGAAGTGAGTGCCGAAGCCGCCACCGATTCGGCAGAGGAAGCCGAAGAAGCCACGCTATCGGGCTGCACATCGGGATCGTTTGCAATGGGATCACGGTAACCTGAGAACCAGTTCCAGCAGTCTCCCGGTTGAGGTTCACCCGGATATCCCAGCAGCGTAGAGGTTGCGGACTGCTTCCAAGTGCAGGCCCCCGCTTGACGATCCGTGATGCAGCGGACTCCGGCGTTACCAGTTCCCGGTTGCCCGCAGGTCGCTTGGAGTTGTGCCCACACCGCGTCGAAGTTCGCGAGAGCAAGCGCTTGTTGCGAAGCGTAGCGCGGAGAGTTCGAGAAGTAGGCCGCGATGTTTTGCTCCAGGGCCAACTCTGCCTGGTTCGCCCATTGGGATGTTTCGATGCATGTCTGACCGCAGCCGGAGTTCTTGATAATCTCGGTGATGATAAGCGTAGCCGCGGCTATCGCCGTCCCGATGATCGGAACCGCCGAGGCCGCGATCAATCCGCCAATCGCAGCGGCCCCCACACCAACCGACGCCGCGCCGGAGATAATCCCCGTCGTGTTCGTGGCGTTTTGCACGTCGCCCAGGCCGTAGTAATCGTACTCGAATCCGTAGGCCGGCAGTGATGGTGTGAGGTTCACGTACATTACTTTTTACTCAGCATCGGAATCAATAACATGGCAGCCAGAGCCAACCCGCCCAATAAAAGGACGGAGGAACTGACTCCACCGAGCGAAGTGCCGGAGGTCAAGCTGGAGAGCAGCGAGCTCGCCACTGAAGAACTTGCGGGCGCCGTCAAGCTCGTGCCGCCAGGTCCGGTATACGTTACCGTGGGAGCTACCACTTTGCCAACCAGGCTGATGCCGGAATTCATCAACGCGAGTTCCGCCGCCGTCACGCCAGGGGAAGCCGGAGCCGATCCACCATCGGAAGTCATGGTAGTGGTTGTTTCGCTGATGTCGGTTGTTGTGTCTCCCGAACCGTCATCCTGTCCCAGTCCTTCGTTTTCCCAGTTCATGCCTTGCATACCATGTAGCCCCCTGTACCCGGAGTCCTGATCCGCGATCGCTTCGCCTTCGGAGCTCCAAACCTGTTTCAAATACTGCCGGCGCTTCGGGACTTCCCATCCCGGATACTTCCCGTGTGACGCATCGAGCACAAGGCGCATTCCGCTTTCAAGGATTGCTCTTGGGTAGACGTGCGAAAAGATCTCCGGTTCATGCGGATTCACTGCTACTGTGACGATCTCCCACGGCACACCCAATTGATCGAGCATGGCGCAAATCAGCGTGGTGAAGACGGCGCAATCGCCGCGCGGCTTCTCCATGCGAAGTGCCGCACCGGGATTGATGAGCAGTTGCAACTCGTGCCCGTCCCCGACTCCCCACAACTGCATGAGCTTCGAATGGTGGACGAACTTCAAGGCGTGCTTGACCCACCACCAAACGCACTCGGCTTTGCCGCCCGGCGAATTCGAATCGCCGACCAGAGCCGGGGCACCGGGGCGGTTCCCAAAGCGCTTAACCGCATCGGCCGCCGCTTCCTGCACGGCCGGGTCTGAAGCGGACTCGCGGACCAGGCCGCACATATAAAGGATAGTCTCGCGGGTTGCTTCGAACGGATCTGAGAGCGAAGCCTGGAAGAATCCGGGGTTCTCGCGCAGCATGGACGCTGCTAAACCGTCGCTGATCCGGGGAGAGACAGCTTGCACGCGTTCATTGTCGCAGCTATTTGAAAACGCGGCAAATGGGGTAGGAGTAGTGTAGTGTATACTACCGACAGGGCACAGAATTGCACGAACGGGACACGTTTTTGCACGTTTTTGCACAGAAAAGGGAGAAAATCAGTCATGTCGCAGCGGAAAAAGCCGGGAGAAAACGGCGGAAACCTTTTGGAAATGGAACCGAGTGCAGCCGTCACAGATGACGCGCCCGTTGAAACTCAGCCGGAAAGCGAACGGCCGGCCGAAACTGCCAAGCCAGAGCCGGAAGCCGCCGCGCAGCCCCGGCAGAAGCGAACCGTTACCGGATGGGACCGCGTGCGAGCAATTCCAAAAGCAGACTGGGGGACCAGAGCGTTCCTCTACATCTACTGCCTGGAGCCAATCTGCGACCTGAAAGGCGGGGGAGAAAAGAAATATCTCGTCAAGCTGAAAGAGCCGATCTTTGACGAAGACGCGATCATGATCGACTATGGCAGCGGCAAGTACCGCATCACCTTGAACTACCGCAAGCCAGCCGCCGACAAGCAAGACCAGATCGATTCATGGGAAATCGAGATCTACAACCCGAAGTACCCGCCGAAGATTCCCGAATCAGTCTGGATGAACGACCCTCGGAACGCCCGATGGAAAGCACTCCTACCAAGAGAGGAACCAGCCCCACCGCCTACCCCACTTGGTTCGATGGCCGAAACGTTCAAAGTCTTTTCAGATATGCGCAAAGACGTGCGCGACGAACTGAAGCCAGCCGAGGGAGCCGCGGAGCCGAGCAAACCGCAAGACGCTCTCGATACCGCTATCAAAATTCTGCAATTGCAGAACGGGAATAGCAACCCGATGGTGGCCCTGTTCCAAACACAGATGCAGATGTTTCAGGCCCAGGCCGAAGCCGCCCGCGTGCGAGAAGGTGAGTTGCAGAAGGAAATGCGCGAGCAGATGCGCGCCCAGCAGACCGCCAAGCCGGAGCCCACCGACCGGGTAGACGACATCGTTAAGACAGTGGAAAAGCTGCAACCGCTCATCGAGAAGTTCATGCCGAAGGCCGCCGAAGCCGCCGGCCAGGTGATCCATGGACGCAGGCCGCAATGGTGGGAGAGCCTGCTTGAGAACGCGGCCCCAACCTTCATGGAAGTCTTAAAGCCTATCGGAGTCGCACTCGCCATGAAGATGGCCGCCGGTTCACCGCCGATCAATGGAGGCTATGCGCCCGTAGGCCCCGCCCCCGTAGCACCAGCGCCAGGACAGCCCGCGATTGCCGGCCCGATTCCTACCCCGCAGCCACCCAAGCTGATTCAGTTCTTGAGCCAGCCGATTGTAATGGGAGCCTTCCAGTCGTATTTTAAGAGCTTCGTTGCAAATGCGAACGACAACAACGGGGGAGACTTCGCGCAATGGATCTTTGACGCCGTGGGCGAAGCGCCACTGGTTGACGCCCGCGCCATGGGCAAAGAGGCCATCCTGAATCTCTTCAAGGCCGCGCCGCAGTGGCCCGCCATGCAGATCCACGAAGCCAAGCTCACGGAATTCTTGGACCAGGCTCTAGCGTGGAAACCGGATGCGCCGACGGCCGAAGACGAAGAAGAGGAAGTTACAGACTTGACGATGTAAAAGCGGGCCGATAGA
>OBLU010003577.1_pt1 | contig 14080 bp, 3 predicted proteins | sample 1518681 | NCBI WGS metagenome assembly OBLU01 (sample SAMEA3539304, study PRJEB22396) | soil metagenome | biome: tundra; feature: field; material: soil | place: USA | collected 2010-05 | depth 0.15 m
GATACGGCGACCACCGAGATCTACACTCTTTCCCTACACGACGCTCTTCCGATCTATGCGGGCCGGCCGACTGGCGGCGGAACGGGGAGCTCGGCCGGCGGCAGTGACGTTGCTGACGTCTATGCGGTGAGCGGCACCGTCCGGTCCCCCGCGCTGCCGGGAATCGGCGGCCTGACCGTGCTGCTGCTGGACAAGAACGTGGGCGGCGACACTGGGCTCGCGCAGGCGCAGACCGCCGGTGACGGCAGCTATGCCTTCAGCGTCGCTATTTCCGCCAAGTACCTGGCCGGCCGCAGCAAGGCAAGCCCGGATCTGCAGGTCCAGGTCACCGGGACCGGCGGCCAGCAGCTCGGCGCCTCGGTGGTCCGGTATTCCGCGCCGCCGCAGCTGACCCTCGACGTCGTGATCCCGGCCACCGGAGCCGGCCTGCCGAGCGAGCATGAGACGCTGACCGCCAGCCTCGCCGCCGCTTACCCGGGTAGCCTCGCCGACCTGCAGGAGCGGGACGGGCGGAGCGATGTCACGTTCCTGGCCAACAAGACCGGCTGGGACGCCAGGGCGGTCGCCCTCGCCGCGCTGGCCGAGCAGTTCTCCGGCGTTACCGCTCCGGCCCCGGCGCCAGCGGAGGCCGGGCAGACCCTGGCCTGGCCGCCGCCGACCGTCAGCCTCCGCCCTGAGTTCTACTACGCCCTGTTCCGCGCCGGGCTGCCGGCCAGCCCCGACGCCCTGTTCCTGGCGGGTGCCGGAGCCGTCCAGGAGATCTGGAAGCAGTCGATCGCCAGCGGGGTGATCCCGCAGGCGCTCGCCGACGAGCTGCCCGCCGCGACCCAGGCATACGCGTCGCTGGCCGGCGCCCACCTGCTCGGCAACGTCGCCCCGGCCGGGGTGTCGACGATGGCGGAGATGCTGGCGCCAACCCTGCCGGACCAGGGCGACCAGCAGCAGTTCGCCGAGCTGTACACCGCCCACCAGGGTGACTGGGCCAGCTTCTGGCCCGCCGTCAGCCAGGCGCTCGGGCCGGAGACGGCCAGCAAGCTCCAGCTCGACGGTCAGCTTTACTACCTGACCGGCAACAACCAGCCGCTGGTCACCGCCCTGCACCAGACCCACGCCGACAGCCCGCTAACCGCCGCCTCGGACCTTGCCGCGCGCGGCTACTACGACCCGGCCCAGTGGCAGCCGCTGATCGGCGACCAGGTCCCGCCCGGCATTCCCGGTGCCAGCGCCAGTGAGCAGGCCGCCAACTACGCCCGCCTGCTCGCCGCCCAGGTCAAGGTTGCCTTCCCCACCGCCGTGCTGGCCAGCCAGGTCGCCAGCGGCGTCATCCCGATCGCCGGCGTCGCGGCGAGCGGCACCGCGGACCAGGCTCGCGGCGCCGATCTGGCCGCCGGAGTGGCCGGCTTCCTCACCGCCCACCAGGGGGACTTCGAAGTCGGGGCCGAGCCGGTGCAGGCCTACCTGGCCAGAACCGCGACGGCCGACGTCCCGGCCGAGGTCACCGGGGCGATCCAGCGGCTGCAGCGGGTCTACCAGCTGACGCCGGACGACGCGAGCATGGCCACCTTGCTGCACCACAACCTGGACTCCGCGTACGCGATCACCAGGTACGACCCGGCCGGATTCGCCCGGGCCTTCGATTCGCGGCTTGGCGGCCAGGCGGCGGCCATCCACGCCCGGGCGAAGCAGGTATTCGCCTCGGTGCTCAGCGTCGCGGTCAGCTACCTGAGCGGCCGGATCGCGCCTTCCCTCGGCGGGGACGTGCCCGTGCTCACCGGGCACTGGCCGCCGAAGCAGCCGCCGGCCTACCCGGTGGTCGCCTTCCCGACACTTGAGGACCTGTTCGGCTCGCTTGACTACTGCGACTGCCAGGAATGCGGCTCCATCCTCAGCCCGGCCGCCTACCTGGCCGACCTGCTGCACTACCTGGACCAGGCCGCGCCGGCGATCGGCGCCAACCCGCAGGACGTTCTGCTGCAGCGCCGCCCCGATCTGCAGTATCTGCCGCTGACGTGCGAGAACACCAACGTCGCGCTGCCCTACATCGACATCGTCAACGAGACGCTTGAGTACTTCGTCGCGGCCGGCCTGACCCTGGACGGCTATGAGGGCCACGACACCGGCAGCGAGGTGACCTCGGCCGAGCTGATCGCCAGCCCGCAGTACGTCAACGACGCTGCCTACGCCGAGCTGCGGGACGCCTTCTTCCCGCCGCCGCTGCCGTTCAGCCGGCCGCTTGCCCTGCTCCGGCTGCACCTGGCCGCGCTGCACATCGCGCTCCCCGACGCGATGGCTGCCCTGGTGCCCGGTGATGCGCTGACCGACCATTCCACGCCGGTCAGCTACGGCTGGGCCGATATCTGCATGGAACGGCTCGGCATCTCCCGCGATGAGTACCGGCTCTTCACCGACAGCTCACTCGGCCTCGGCGACCTCTACGGCCTGCCGCCGGCCACCGCGCTGGCGGAACTGCAGGCCATGACGCTGGCTGACTTCTCCCGACGGCTCGGCGTCAGCTACGCGGAGCTGATCTCGATCATCGCCACCCGGTTCATGAACCCCGCCGCCTGGCTCATCCCCCGGCTGGAACGGCTCGCCGTGCCGGTCAGCACGCTGCAGGCGCTGCAGGCGAACCCGGCTACCCAGGCCGCGTTCATCAGCGCTCTGCCAGCCGGCCTGGACGCGACCTGGTACGGCGCTGCCAGCGCCGGCGACTACGCCGCGGTAGCGGCCTGGGTGCTGGCCGTATATCCGCAGATCCAGAGCCTGATCACGATCACCAGCGCGGGCCCGGACGACTGCTCAGGCGCGGACATGGCGCTGCGGTACAGCGACGGAACCCCGCTGACCGGCACCGACCTGGCGAAGCTGATCCGCTTCGTCCGGCTCTGGCGCAAGATCACGCCGCTGATCAGCGACGAGGCACACGCGATCGAGCGGACCGATGACATCATCGGCGCGCTCTACCCGCAGGACGACATCCCGGCCGACCCGGCCAGCCCGGCCGATGACGCCGCCAACCGCGCTTTGCTCGACGCTGGGTTCGCTACCTTCCTGCCCCGGGCCGGCTTCCTCTTCCAGGCGCGCGACCTGCTCGGCGTCCCGCCGACCGGGCTGACCCGGCTGCTCGCCTGCTGGGCGCCGATTGGCACGGCCGGGGCTGACTCGCTGTACCGGGCGATGTTCGGCTCCCCGGCCGCGCAGCAGGATCCCGGCGACCAGACCGCGACGGTCGCCAGCACCGTCAATACCGGGGACTCGCTGACCACGACCATCAATGGCGTGCAGGTCAGCCTCACCGTCGGGGCCGGCCAGACCGCCGCCCAGGTCGCGACCGCGATGGCCGCCGCGATCAACGCGACGACCACGCTAGAGGCGGCATCCGGCGTCGCGCTGAACGCCAGGTTCCTCGCCACCGCAGCCGACGCCGTCATCACCATCAAGGCCGGGTGCACGCTGGCCTGCGCGGTCTCGGCCGGGGCGACCGAGGGCTACGCGCCCGGGGCCGGCACCCCGCTTGAGCAGGTCGCGACCGTGTCGGGGGCGGCGACGCCGGGCGACACGCTCACCACCGTGCTCAACGGCGCCGCGATCAGCTATCTGGTCACGGCCGGCGACACGCTCGCGACCATCGCCGCCGGGATCGCCGCCGCGGTGAACGGCTCGACCATTCCCGACCCCTATTCCGGCATGCCGCTGAACACGCTGGTAGTCGCCTCAAGCGCCGGTGGCGCTGTCACGATCAGCACCGCGAACGCGGGCGCGCCGTTCACGCTCACTTGCACGCTGGTCCCGGCCAACGCCGGCACCTACACCACGGCCGCCCCGGTGCCCGCGCACGCCACGGCGACGCTGGCCGGCCCGGTCGCGCCGGGCGACGTCCTGGTCACCACGGTCAACGCCGTCCCGGTCAGCTACACCGCTGGCGCGGCGGATGCCACCGCCGACGCGCTCGCCGCGAATATCGCCGCGACCATCAGCGCGGCGGTGCAGCCGGATCCGCAGACCGGGCTGCCGCTGCGCAGCGAGGTGCAGGCGACCAGCGCGGGCCCGGTCATCACGATCACCGCCGCCGACCCGGCCGTCCCCTTCACCCTGGCCTGCGCGGTCGCCACCGGCGCCGAGAGCTACGCCCCCGCCGGGCCGTTTCCTGCGGCTGCGACTGCCACGATCACTGGGACGATCCCGGCCGGCAGCACGCTGACCACGACCGTCAACGGCCTGCCGTTGCCCTACCTGGCGATGCCCGGCGACACCCCGGCGAGCATCGCCGTGAGCATCGCCGCCGCGATCAACGCCACCACTACCCCGGACCCGGCCACCACCCTGCCACTGAACTCGGTCGTCACCGCCTCGGCCGCCGGCGGCGTGCTGATCCTCACCGCCCTCTCGGTCACCACGCCGTTCACCCTGGCCGTGGCGATGTCGGCCGCCGGGTACACGGCAGGCCGCCGGACCCCGCCGTTCGCCGACGACGGCTACGGCGACTATCTCGCCGACCCGTCCGTCACCCTCTTCGGCCACGCCGCCACGGTCGCCGCCGGATGCAACCTGACCAGCGCCGAGTTCACGCTGATCGGCGCGGAGCTTGGCTTCGGCCCCGCTACCCCGCTCAGCCTGGCCAACGTCAGCGCGGTGCTGCGCTTCGGCTGGCTGGCGCATGCGCTGGGGCTGAGCGTGGCCGAGTTCCTCAGGTTCCGCGACCTGACCGGCATGGATCCGTTCGCGCCGCTTGATCCTGGAGCGCCGGCCGAGCCGCCGGTGATCAGGTTCGTGCGACTGCTCCAGTCTGTCGCCGCGGCCGGGCTTACCACGGCGCAGGCGCTCTACCTGATCTGGAACGCTGACCTGGCCGGCACCTCGGCGCCGGGGCTGGACATCATCACCGGGCTCGCCGCCACGCTCCGGACCGGCTTCGCAGCGGTGCAGGCGGCCTTCACCGTCAGGGACGACCCCGATGGCAGCATCGCGGAAGGGCTGATGGCCCTGGTCTACGGCACCGCGGCAAGCAACTACTTCTTCGGGCTACTGAATCAGACCGTCACCGTCTCGGCTGCCTACGGCGCCCCGCCCGGCCGCCAGGTGCCCGGCGCTGTCATCGACGCCTCCGCCGGGCGGCTCGGCTACGACGACCTGCGCAAGCAGCTCACCTTCGCCGGGGCGCTCGACGCGGCGACGGCCGCCGCGATTGATGCCGCGATCACCGGCAGCGGCGCCGACCCGGCACTGACTCCCGCGGTCGCGGCACTGCAGGCCGCCAGCGCCCAGCAGACCGGCCCGTTCTTCGCCGCCTTTCCCGAGCTTCGGCCCCTCTACGCCGCCTACGTCGCTTCGCCAAGCTCGCTCGCCGACCGGCGCACCGCGCTGCTCGCCAGCTTCCTGCCGGTGCTGGCGGCCAGGCGCAAGCAGCAGCAGGCCCTCGCAGCGATCACCGCCGCGGCCGGCACCGACCCTGGGTTCGCGCCCGCGCTCCTCACCGATCCGGCCGTGCTGCATGCCGACGGGGCAGGCGGCCCGGCCAGCGCCGATGCCACCGCGCTCGAGACACCCGGCCTGACAGCGGCCTACTACCTCGGCAACGACCTCACCGCCCCGCCGGACCAGATCGCCGACGCGGTCCTGCTCAGCTACGCCCAGGTCATGACCGTCGGCGGCATCCTGACCGCCGGGGACGTGCTGACCACCACGATCAACGGCGCTGACGTCCCCTATCACGTCACCGCCGCCGACACCACCGCCGAGCTGCTGGCCGGCCAGATAGCCGCCGCCGTCAACGCCGCGACCACGCCCGACCCGGTCAGCACGCTCCCGCTGAACCAGGTGGTCTCCGCCAGGGCGGACGGCCCGGTCGTGATCATCTCCGGGGCCGATCCGTCGGGCGCGAACGCGGACTTCACGCTCGCCGGGTCGGTCTCGCCGGCCGGCGCCACGGAGACATTCGCGGCCGGCCGGCAGCTCCCTTCCGGCGGCGCGATCGCGGCTCGCCTGACCGGTTACCTCAGCGCGCCGCAGGACGGGTTCTACGACATCAACATCGCCGCCGACGCCGGGGCTGCGATCACGCTCGCGCTCGGGCCGTCCCCGGTCACCCTCTCGCAGGCCGGCGGCCTGTGGACGAACACCTCGCCGATCTCGCTGGCCGGCGGGCAGCTGACGCCGATCACGCTCACTGCGACGTCGCTGGCGACGACGTTCTCGGTCAGCTGGCGCACCGCCGGCCTGGGCTGGCAGCCCGTCGCCGGCCAGCAGCTCTACTCGGCCGCGCTGGTCACCCGTCTGACCGACACCTACACCCGGTTCCTCAAGGCAACATCGCTGGCCGGGGCGCTCTCGCTGACCGCGGCCGAGATGGCGTACCTGGCGGCCGACCCCAGTGTCGGCGCCGGCTGGCTGAATTCACTGGCCGTCCAGGGCAGTCCGGCACCGGCGACCGCCGCCCAGCTAGCATCCGCGCTCGCCGCCGTGCTCGACTTCGCCCGGCTGAAGCAGGCGCTGTCGCGGGCCGACGACCGGCTCCGCGCTGTGCTGGCGAATCCGGCGGCCACCCTGGCCGACGGCACCCGGGCGCTGCTGAGCCTGACCGGCTGGTCGGCCGAGGGGGTGAACGCGCTGCTCACCCACTTCCTGGGCAGCACCGACCCGGCCGGCCTGCGTTCGGTGCGCAATTTCGCCAGGATCTACGACGCCTACGCGATCGTCCGGTCGAGCCGGCTGGCCGCCCCCGCGCTGATCGCGGCGATCACCAACGCCCCGTCGGCCAGCACGGTCGGCGCGCTCCAGGCGGCGCTGCGGGCCGGCTACGCGGCCCAGGACTGGCTCACTGTGATCGGGCCGATCAGCGACCAGGCGCGGATCGCGCAGCGGGACGCGCTCGTCGCCTACGTGCTGCAGCGGCTCGGTGACGCCTATCAGCGCGCCCTGGTCGTAGCCACCGTCACCGCGCCAGTTGCCACTGGCGGGACGCAGCTGAGCTGCGCCGCCACGGCCGGAGTGAGCGACGCGATGGCGGTGCAGGGTCCCGGCATCGCACCGGGAACCGCCGTCACCGGCGTCGCGGCGAACGTCGTCACGCTCAGCCGCGGAACGGCGGCGGCGATCGCGCCAGGCACCTCGGTGACCTTCATCCCGGCCGGAGCGAACGCCTTCGCTACCCCCGATGCCCTGTATGAGCACTTCCTGATCGACGTCCAGACGCAGCCGCCGGTGCTCACCTCGCGGATCAGGCTGGCCCTCTCGGCGGTCCAGCTCTTCATCGAGCGGCTGCTGCGCAATCTCGAACCCGCGGCCAGCCCGACGGACATCGACGCCGGGCAGTGGGCATGGATGAAGCGGTACCGGGTCTGGCAGGCCAATCGCGAGGTCTTCCTCTGGCCGGAGAACTGGCTCTACCCCGAGCTGAGGGACGGCCAGTCGCCCTTCTTCAAGCAGGCCATGGGGGGCCTGCTGCAAGGCGACATCACCGACGACGCCGCGGCCTCGGCGTACCTGGACTATCTGACCAACCTGGAGCAGGTCGCCAAGCTCGAGCCGTGCGGCATGTACTACCAACCGGGCACGGCCGACACCGACGAGGTCAGCTACGTGGTGGCCAGGACCGCGGGCGGGCACCGCAAGTACTACTTCAGGGAGCTGGCTGCGGGCGCCTGGAGTCCGTGGGCCGAGGTCCCGATTGACTGCGAGGACGTTCCGCTCACCCCGGTGATCTGGAATGGGCGGTTGTTCCTGTTCTGGCTGAAGGTCTTCAAGCATGCGCAGCCGCAGACCGCCTCGACCGCGGGCATGAAGACCGGCGCGGTCTCCGACTACGGCATCGGCGACATGCAGGGGTTCGCCCAGGCCAGCGCCCAGGCGCAAGGTGCCAACTCGGTCGGCGGCGGCGCCGTCCTTTACTGGACCGAGTATTACAACGGCAAGTGGCAGCCGACCAAGACCTCTGACGTCAACGCCCCGGCCTCGATCGGCACGTTCGACGCGACCGGCCCGAACTCCCTGGACAGCGCCCGTGGCCTGATCCGGATCGTGCCCGCGCAGTTCACCGGCGCCAACGCCGCGGCGCAGATGCTTGGCGTCTCGTTCGCGACTCCCGGCGATGCGCTGATCCTGGCGATCACCACCGGCTCAGGTGCGGCCGGCGGATTCGTCCTGCACAACACCCACAGCCTGCCGGTGCGGATGGACGACATCACCTTCTTCATCAGCTTTGGCTTCATCAGCGGCAACGCCAGCCTGGCCTATTTCCTCGATCCGGCCAGGCCAGACCGGGCACTCGCGCCGCTCCAGCTCTACAGCGGCGGCTACGGTTCCGGCACCTTCTCCATCAACTACGCCGGCGTGGCGGGCGGGAGCGCGCAGTACATCAGGCCGGTGCTCGGCTACACCTGGATGCCGCGGTTCACCCAGCCGCAGCCCGGCCTGGCCTGGGACGCGCCATTCCTCTACGAGGACCGGCGCAACCTGTTCTACGTGCGGACCACGCTGGCGCTCGTGCCGCTGTGGTACTGGAGCGGGTTCGGGCTGCTCGGCGGCCTCGCCGCGGCCCCGCAGATCCCGCCGCTCGTGCTGCGCCGCCAGGTCATGCTGCCTACCCCGGCGGAGATCGGCGCGCTCACCAGCTCCGGCGGCGACCCGAACGCCATCCAGCGGTACCTGACCCAGAACGCCACGATCGGCGCGGCCCTGTCCTCCCCGCAGGCGGTGACCTACCAGGGCCGGATCATCTCCCCCGTCGGCAGCCTGGCCGCCGGCCCGGTCGGCAAGGAAGGAGCACGCGCATGAGGTACGTCGCCGGAATCGGCCAGTTCCACTCCGCCGCCGACCTAGGCGTGATCTACGGGAGCGGGGGGCCGGCCAGCATTGGTCCGGTCATCGGCCCGGACTGGTGGCTGACTGAGAATTTCAGCTATGACTTCCAGAACTTCTTCCACCCGTTCGTCACCGACCTGATCCGGCGGCTGAACGAGACCTCGGTCGCCGGCCTGCTTGATCCGGCCTTCCTCGCGACCCTGGACGTTCCCTACACCCCGGCCGACTACCAGCAGCTGAATTCCCGGACCGTGTCGGTCACCCTGGAAGACAAGGTGATCGACACCTCGATCGGCGGTCCGTATGCCAACTACAACTGGGAACTGCTGTACCACATCCCGGTCATGGTCGCCGTGCACCTGTCCAACAACCAGCGGTTCGCCGAGGCACAGAAGTGGTTCCACCTGGTCTTCGACCCGACCAGCTCGGACGGGCCGGCGCCGGAGCGGTTCTGGCGGTCTTTCGTCTTCCATGGCGGCACCGGCATCGCCAGCATCGCCACGCTGCTTGAGCTGCTCTCCACCCCGGACTCGGCGCTGACGCCGGCGCAGGTCCAGTCCAAGTCTGACGTGATCACCGGCTACAACGGCCTGCTGGCACAGCCGTTCAGCCCGCACGTGGTGGCAAGGACCAGGCCGACCGCCTACCAGTGGTACGTGGTGATGAAGTACCTGGACAACCTGATCGCCTGGGGCGACAGCCTGTTCCTGGCCGACACCGTGGAGACGCTGAACGAGGCGACGCTCTGCTACGTGCTGGCCGCTAACATCCTCGGCCCGCGCCCTGACGTGGTGCCGCGCCCTGGCAGCACAGGCGCGAAGAACTTCCTGCAGCTCAAGCAGGCCGGCCTGGACCGGATGTCCAACGCGCTGGTCACGCTCGAAGCGCAGTTTCCCTTCAACCTGATCAGCGGGCCAGCCGGGTCGGGCTCCGGCGGCTCGGGCTCTGGCGGCTCGGCAGGGCAGCCGGATCAGAGCGGGGCGCTCTTCGGCATCGGCCGCGCGCTCTACTTCTGCGTGCCGCGCAACACCAGGCTGCTGTCCTACTGGGATACGGTCGCCGACCGGCTCTTCAAGATCCGCAACAGCGAGAACATCGCCGGGGTGGTCCAGCAGCTGCCGCTGTTCGACCCGCCGATCGACCCGGGCATGCTGGTCCAGGCCGCTGCCGCCGGGATCGACATCGGCTCGGTCGTCAGCGGGCTGAACGCCCCGCCAGGCCCGCTCCGGGCCCCGCTGCTGATCCAGAAGGCGCTCGAGCTCGCTGCCGAAGTTCGCAGCCTGGGCAATGCCCTGCTGGCCGCGACCGAGAAGGGCGACTCCGAGCAGCTGGCGCAGCTGCGGCAGGGGCACGAGGTCAGCCTCCAGCAGCTCATCCAGAACGTGCGCTACCTGCAATGGCAGCACGCCAAGGAGGCGACCAACGGGCTGCTTAAGACCAGGTCAGCCACGCTTGAGCGGTACACCTACCACCTGAACCTGCTCGGCTTCAGCCCGGACGCGAACTCGGTCCCTGCCGACTTCACCCTGGACCGGCGGGAGCTGGCCGAGGACAACTTCGCCGACGCCTACAGCGCGCTGGTCGGCGCCTACGACCTGGCGATCACCCCGGTCGGCTATAGCCTGCCGCAGCCCGCCCAGGGCTCGTCGCCATCAGCCACGTCCGGTGCCAGCGGGACCGGGCAGCTGGCGCTCAACAAGACCGAAAGCTCTGAGCTGAACGACTTCCTGACCGCGGCCAGGGACTACCGCATTGCCGCGAATATCGCCAACGGCATCGCCGGCGGGCTGTTCGCGGTGCCAAGCGCCGAGCTGCATCTGGCGTTCTGGGGTATCGGCGCGCACTCCAAGCTGTTCTCAGGCACCTCCCTGTCCGGGATGGCGAAGGTGGCCGGGGAGATCCTGCAGATCCTCTCCGCCCACAGCACCGACCAGGCCGGCATCGCCGCCCGCACCGCCGGGTACCAGCGCCGGGCCGATGAGTGGGCGCAACAGGCGAACGTGGCCGGACGGGACCTGGCGCAGATCGGCCGCCAGGTCATCGGCTCGCTGATCGGCGAGCAGGTCGCCAGGCACGACTACCAGAGCACTCAGACCCAGGTGCAGAATGCCAGGGACGTCCAGTCGTTCCTGCAGTCCAAGACGACCAGCTCCGATTTCTATGCCTGGATGCAGTCAGACCTGTCCGGCCTGTACTACCAGTACTACCGGCTCGCCTGCGATGTCGCCCGCAAGGCCGAGCAGACGATGAAGCGCGAGCTGATGCGCCCTGAGCTGGATGCGACTCAGTTCATCGGCTACAACTACTGGGACGGTGGCCATCAGGGACTGCTCTCCGGCGATGCCCTGTACCTGGACATCAAGCGGATGGATCTGGCCTACCACGACAACAACAAGCGCGAGCTCGAGCTGACCAGGCACATCTCGCTCCGCCAGCTCGACCCGCTCGCCCTGCTGACGCTGCAGATCACCGGCAGCGCCACGGTGAGCGTGCCGGAATGGCTCTATGACCGGGACTGCCCCGGCCACTACCTGCGCCGGATCCGCGGCATGGCCCTGTCTATCCCTTCGGTGGTAGGCCCTTATACCCCGCTGAACTGCACCGCCAGCCTGCTGGCCAGCTCGGTGCGGACCTCTCCCCTGCTCGCCAACGGCAGCTACGGCCGGAGCACCGGTCAGGCCGATGACCGGTTCGCCGACTACTTCGGCTCCGGCGACGTCATCGTCACCAGCGGCGGCGTCAATGACGGCGGAATGTTCGAGCCGAACGTCAGGGACGAGCGGTTCTGGCCGTTCGAGGGTGCCGGGGCGATCAGCACCTGGCGGCTCTCACTCCCCGCCGTGCTGCGCGCCTTCGACTACGGGACGATCTCCGACGTGATCTTGCACATCCGCTACACCGCGCGCGATGCCGGCGACCCGCTCGCCGCCGCGGCGACCAAGGAACTCATCGCGATGCTCGACGCCGCGGGCGAGAGCAGGCAGTCGGTCATGTTCGCGCTGAAATATGACTACCCGTCCGAGTGGTCAGCCTTCGTCAATGGCGCTGGCGACTTCGCGGCGGCCGTGACCCGGCAGATGTTCCCCTACGCCGTGCAGTCAGCGCGGACGCTAACCATCGACGGGCTGACCCTCTACGCCGACGGCGGCTCGGGAGCCGTCGTCTCGGTAACTCCAGCCGCCGACCTCGCCGCACTCTCAGCCGGGCTGTCCGGGGCCGGTGGCCAGGCGGCTCTCGCCCTTCCAGCCGACCCCGCCGTCCTCACCCGCGACACCTCCCGGCAGGTCTTCCTCGTCCTGCATTACCACTTCGGACAGAACTAGCCAGCCGGACCGGCCCAGGGCCTCGGTCAGTTGCCGATATAGGCCGCGAGGTGCTCGCCGGTCAGGGTGGAGCGGGCGGCGACGAGGTCGGCGGGCGTGCCCTCGAAGACGATCCGGCCGCCGTCGTGGCCGGCGCCGGGGCCGAGGTCGATGATCCAGTCGGCGTGCGCCATGACCGCCTGGTGGTGCTCGATGACGATGACCGCTCGGCGGAGGTGTTCGGCGGATCGGCCTGACTAGAACGGCACCCAACGAACTCGCGGGCTCGTAACCCGCCAAAAATATGCATGAACCCCAAGGCTGCTGACTGTAGTGCTGTGATCTCGTGGAGCCCAAGTCATTGCGCCGGGCGGCAGGATGTCGAATATGGCGGAGAGGCAAGTATTCTTCATCAATCGACAGCATGACGGCTCGTGGACCATTGCACCACAGCCACCCTTGCCGGCAGTTACGACTTTCATAACAAATGGCTGGGCAGATGTGGCCTTTTAGAGGGAGAAGTTTAAGGCTATAGACTGGGTTCCCAAGTTCCACTGACTACGAGCTTTTGAGCTTTTCTGCCTGGAAAACGGCGCGCGCCACCCTTTGGTCGAGAAGATTCAAACGAGCAGGAATCATAGTTCAGCGTGCCCACTTGGAGCCAGTCATGTTCGTGCTCGGCCCCGCCGGCCACGCCCGGAGGGGCTGCTGGCCGGGCCGCACAGAGCCGGATTATCGGCGCGCTAGTGTCCCGGGCCTGAAATCCGTTTAAGATATCGTGCTAGCGAGTCCAGGATCTCCTCGGCGGTCTTCTTCCACACGAACGGCTTCGGGTTGTCGTTCCACCCCGCGACCCAGGTGCGGATGTCTTTCTCCAGGGCTTGCACGCTCTTGTGGGCGCCGCGGCGGATCATCTGATCGGTGAGGAACCCGAACCACCGTTCCACCTGGTTGATCCATGACGACCCGGTCGGGGTGAAGTGCAGGCGGATCCGGGGATGGCGGGCGAGCCACGCCTTGATGGCGGGGGTCTTGTGCGTGCCGTAGTTGTCGCAGATCACGTGGATGTCCAGACCCTCGGGCACGGTCTTGTCGATGGTGGCCAGGAACTTGCGGAACTCGGTCGCGCGGTGCTGGCGGTGCAGTTCGGAGATCACGGTGCCGTCGGCCACGTTGAAGGCGGCGAACAGGCTGGTGATGCCGTGCCGGACGTAATCATGGGTGCGCCGCTCGGGCATGCCCGGCATCATCGGCAGCACCGGGGATGACCGGTCTAGGGCCTGGATCTGGCTCTTCTCATCCACGCACAGCACCACCGCCTTGTCCGGGGGGTTGTGGTACAGGCCGGCCACGTCCACGACCTTCTCCACGAACAGCGGGTCAGACGACAGCTTGAAACCATCGGACAGGTGCGGCTTGAGCCCGAAGTCCCGCCAGATCCGGCCGATCGTGGACTTCGACAGCCCCGACCTGGCCGCCATCGACTTGCGCGACCAGTGCGTGGCGTGATCCGGGGTCTCCTCCAGGGTCGCCACGATCACCTCCTCGACCTGGTCCAGCAGGATCGACGGCGGGCGGCCTGGCCGGTCCTCATCCACCAGGCCATCCAGCCGCCGCTCGATGAACCGCCCGCGCCATTTCCCCACGGTCTGCGGCCAGACGCCCAGCTCGGCGGCGACCTCCCTATTCGTCTTGCCGTCCGCGCACCCCAGCACGATCCGGCACCGCTGCGCCAGCGCCTGCGACGACTTCGCCCGCCGCGACCATCGCACCAGCGTCGCCCGCTCATCGCCCGACAGCACCAGCTCAGCCATGGGCCGTCCCATTTTCGCCATAGGGGACAGCCTATACATCTTCAACGAATTTAAGACGCAGGACACTAGCTGCGCGACTCACGGCACTGCCCGTCCAGATACAGATTCGGCGTTCGGCGTGACCCCGAGAGGCCCAGCTCCGAGCAGTTCGTTTACTGTCCGTGA
>OBLU010003578.1_pt1 | contig 14078 bp, 9 predicted proteins | sample 1518681 | NCBI WGS metagenome assembly OBLU01 (sample SAMEA3539304, study PRJEB22396) | soil metagenome | biome: tundra; feature: field; material: soil | place: USA | collected 2010-05 | depth 0.15 m
GTGCGTGCTCTCACCCTCGCGCCGCGAGGGCTACGGCCTGGTCGTCGTCGAGGCGGCCGCGCGCGCGACCCCGAGCGTCGTCGTCGCCGGCGAGGACAACGCTGCGACCGAGCTGATCGAGGACGGCATCAACGGCGCCGTTGCGCCGCGCGCGGACCCGCAGGCCGTCGCCGACGCGATCGTGCGCGTGCACGATCGCGGGCTCCCGCTGCGCGAGAGCACCGCGCGCTGGTATGCGCAGCACGCCGAAGAGCTGTCGCTCGAGCACTCTTTGCGGACCGTGCTTGAGAGCTACGGGTCTAGCTCTATCTAGGCTGTCTAGCGTTGTCTAGGCTGTCTAGCGTTGTCTAGGCGAGCTATTCCCGTCGCCGGAGCGCCCAGGGCTGAGGATGCTCGCGCGCATAGGCAGACAGGAGAGGGTCGGCGATCGCCCATGTGCGTCGAGCCGGCTGCCAGGCCAAGCCCACATCGCGCAGCCGATTGAGTCCGTCGTCTACAGTCTTGCTTGCAGACGACACGCTGTGCGGCTTCAGCCCGAGACTGATAGCGGCGACGATCGTCTGTGCGGCGGGGTGAACGCGGCGCAGCAAATCCCACTCTCGTCGCACCGAAACCGCGGTAGCACGACGCAGCGTCTCCCAGCCGGCTGCTGCCCGCGCGGGGTAGTCGTCGTTACCGGGCGCCATCGCTATCACCTGCCATGTCAGGACGGGCACACCCGCGGCAAGCTCTGCCGCGGCGCGCAGCAGAGCGATGTGCGTTTTGACGACGGGTTTCATGATTGCCAGATCCTCGACTATGCGACTCGGGGTCGGCCGACGTACGCGTAGACGCTCTCCAGCTCGGTACATGGGGTGCTGGGCGTCGCCGAGCGCTTCGCTGATCGGCCCCTGCGGTTGGTCGACCAGCACGAGATCGAGATCGCTGGCTTGCTGACGTACCGCCCGAAGGACGCCGAGTATTTCGCGGCTAGCCGTGCCGCGGAGGTTCGCGAGCATGTTCCCGAGGTGATCGATCGCCAGGACCAGCGGACCCTGTGCGAGAGCCACGGTGAGCTCGAGTGCCTCATTGAGTCGCCGCACTCCTGGTCCTTCACCCGAGCGAAGCGCTTTTGGATCAATGCCCTGCTCGTTTAGAGTGCGCGATACACGAAGACCCGCTGTGCTGTTCGGCGGCGCCGCTCCCATCCACCAAGCGTTTGAGCTAGGGGCCAGTGCAGCGATCGCGCCATCCGCGATCGCCATCGCCAGATCCAGCGAGTCGGCGCATCGGCGAGCGTTTACACGTACGCTACGTGGACTGGTTTCATCCAACGCGGCGGCCAGCAGCGCACTCGTGCCGCTCAGTGGATCGGCGACGATGCCCGTCAGGCCGCGTCGCTCCTCGAGAAGACCCATCAGCTCGCCCCACTCAGCCACGTGGCCGGTCAGGAGCTGGCCGTCCGGGATCCTCTGGCTGGCGTGGTCATGCACCATCGTCGCGTAGGTGTCGTTCTGCCTCATCGATGCCCATGCGCACATCGAACTCGGTCACGGTGTCCGAGCTCGTATTGCGGGCGCTCCGCGCGGTATAGCGGGCTGCAGCCATCGTTGCGTATGGATGTCCATCACTCCAACTCAGAAGCTCTTCGCGCGGAGCGTCTTCGAGCAGCAATCCAGCTCGGGAGAAGCGCTCGGTCAGCGGCTCGCGCCAACTCGCGAGCGGAATCTGAGGGTCAAGCGCGCGGCGGCCTACAAGCTTGCCGAAATGCACCGGCGCGCCGAACATGCCACTCAGGGCTCGCTCGTTGCTTCCGTCAACCAAGACCACTGCGTCTGTGGAGCCGCCATAGATGTCGACCAGATCGCACAGGATGTTCTCGCCGTCGGCGTAGTCCACGACACGCTGGAGCTCGTCGAGAAACAGTAATGCTCGCTTGCCCTCACGTCGAGCGAGCTCAGCCGGTAAGGACAACACCGCTCGCGCCGGCAGCTCCGCCGGCTCCCGGCCCAGCGCGCTGAGGTCGAGTGGCACTCCGGATTCGGAGAGCAGCTTCTCGATCGTAGGGCGTGCGAGCCGCAGAGCGGAACGGCCCTTGCGCGCCAAGGAAATCCGGCTGCAAGCGTCGACGATGAGCTGAAGCAACGCTCGCGAGTCTCCTCGCTCAGGCACATCGACCTCGATCACGAGAGCGCCCTCACTATCCTGCTGCTCACAGACTGCGGCGCACACGGTTGTCTTGCCGATCCGGCGTGCACCGGCGAGCATTGTGCTCATGCCTTCTCGTAGCCGACCGCCGATCTCGTCTATCTCGCCGCGACGCCCAATGATCAGGTCCGGTCGTACCGGGCCTCCGATTGGAAACAACGTGCCAACTTGCTCAGACGGACTGCTCATTGCCGACACAGTCTACTACATTTTGGTGATGATAACATCACGTATTAGTATCAAACTTGCCTCCACGCCGACCTCGAGCGAAACGATCGCGAGGCTCGTTCGTTCAGGCAGCGGCGAGGATCGGCTTCAGAGCGTCCGCTTCGAGGTGCTCGGGCGGAAGCGTCAACGTCCGAGCGCGCCGGCGTAGCTGTCGAGCGCCAGGCGCGGGGCGCCCACACCCGGCAAAAAAGCCTCCGCTACAAGCGGCTTGCGACGCACCGACAGGCTCGCGACCCGATAGCCGAGCAACCGCTGCCAGTACTGGAGCGCCGGCGCCAGCAGCGGGGCCATCGGCCCGTCGACGACGAGACAGCGCACGTTCGCTCCCACGAGCGCGTTTACGAGATCGGTGTGCAGGAGATAGCGACCCCCGTGGTCGCTCGAGACGAGCCCCTTCAACAGCGCCCACTCGCGGTCGACCGTCACATGCGCGACCGCCACCGGCACGCCGTCTGGAGCGAACGCCGCCATCCACAAATCCCCCGGCAGCATCAGGAGATCGTCCCCCCAGTCCGCCATGCCGGGCACCACGTCGCCCGCCACCGCGCGCCGCTCCTCGATCGAGTCGAGCGGCCGGCAGACGATTCCGACGGCGAGCGCCTTACGCACGCTCGTCCGCACCGCCTGGCGTGAGCGGCCGCGCAGATATGCGCCCTGTTCCTCTGGCAGTGTCAGGACCCCCTGGGCTATGCGCGAATGGCGGATGCCCCAGATGCGGTCGCCGAAATGACGCCGCAACCGTTCGCCCGCCGGCGAGTCGCTCAGCGAGACGGAGAGCTTCGGCAGGGTCGCCACCAGCATCGCCGTCGCCCTCAGCCCGGGCAGCAGCGATACAGGCAGCGATCGACCGTTCGCGTCCGCGCCCGGCACCATCCGTCGCAGGAACAGCGAAGCGGTGGCGAAATCCCCGCCGCCGTACTGAAACGCATCCACGCTTGACTTCAACACGACCCCCCAAACTCATCTCGTCCATCGCAGACTCACACACGCGCCGCGCCCGCACCCGGCGGGCGTCGGCCCGGGGCGCCGACAGATTGCGCATCCGGACGGTGAACAATAGCTCAGCGACCACACCTGGTCAGGTTGCGTCAGAAACAGATGAGGCTTGTTCGTTCAGGCAGCGGCGAGGATCGGCCTGAGAGCGTCGGCTTCGAGGTGCTGGGGCGGAAGCGTCAACGTCAGTCGGCCGTCACGTTCAAGCGTGTGACGGACGTTCAGGAGCGTCAGACCGATCACCGCGCCATTCTGGTCGTAATGGATCGCGTGCCCATCGGGCGTCTCGAGGCCGCGCGCGGCCGGACGTGGCTCCCCCACGTTGAGGTAGAGCACGTCTCCACGCTCATCGTAGTGATGGTGGTCGAACGGTATGCCGGCGACAGTGATGGTCATGATTTCCAGCCGCGGGGCGGGTTTTGTTGGACCAGAGCGGTCACAACCCATGCGGGCTCGTCGTTGAAGTCTACGACTACACGCAGCCATCGGCGGGGATCGATGTGACGGCGGTAGAAGTGCTCGCGGCCGGCGATCGCGTCGGGCGCTCCGTGATCGGGATGGGCCACGGTCCCGAGGATGAGATCCTCCTCGTCCATGAGGTCGGGGCGGCCAAGGGCCAGATGCAGGCGGGTGCCAGCATCGAACACGACGCGGCGTCCGTCGGGATCATTTGTGCTCGGGTCGCGTCCCGCCATCCCAAGAAAGCTATGAAGCGCTCCAGACGTCTTGCCCATTTCCTCGATGGCTCCGTGGTACGCGACAGGAGCAGCGCGGCGTCGCCGCGACCTCCGGCAGCCCCGAGGGCAGAGAGGAGTGGACGCCGCGATCGCCGAGCACTCCCTGGGAGTCGTGCTGCAGAGCTACCCGAGCGAGCTGGTCGGACACGAGCGCCGGCCCGTCGAGCAGCCGTTTCAGCGCCCCCGGAAGCCGCAGCCCTACAGACAGATATTGACGCCCTCTCGCTCGACTTTGTTCTGGTCCTCGTTCCCCGCTTCGTCGCGCGCGCGCACGACGAAGTAGGTGCCTTCGGAAGGCAGATCCGGAGTCCTGTAGGTGGTGACACCCGGCGGCGTCGTCCAAGTGGGGTGCGAGAAGTCCTCGCCGCCGGGTGTGTGGGCCATAAAGACGTCATAGACAATCTGCGAGCTGGGTGTGACGTCGTCGGTGGCCGCCTGCCAGGTAAGTTCGTAGGGCGTCGTTTCGGCCGGCCGTACCGGCCCGCCGGTGCAGAAGGATGCGCTCTGCAGCCCGGAGAAGGTGGGCAGCGTAGTGTCGGTGCCGGCGGGCGGGGGCGTGCCCGGCGGCGGTGGAGACGTGCTCGGCGGAGGCGGGGACGTGTTTGACGGCGGTGTGGGCGTGCCCAGCGGCGGTGTGCCGCTGGACCTACCCGTTGGGGGCTGGGCGCCTCGTTTGACATGGAGCGTGAACCGCCCGAGGATGCCGCGCGTGACGACATAGGTGGGACACAGCTTGCCGTGGGGGCAGACCGCGGTCTGGAGCTCCTCGATCCGCCCGTGGTATGCGCCGGGGCACCAGCTGCCGCCGAGCTTGCGTGGATCGAGTGAGACGCGCAGGCGCGGGCCGGAGATGACGTCCTGGGCGCGTACTTCGATCGAGACGACGCAGCCGGCAGCTCCCCTGGGCGCCGATGCCGTGACTATGTCGTGGCGGTAGCTGGAACCGTTGCGGGCGGTTCGGGCCGGCGCGGGGAAGGTCAACACGAAGACCGTGCCCGGCGAGCCGGACGAGGGACTGACCTGGATGCGCTCCCCGCGGACGCTGGCATCCGCGAGCGTCAGCGTCAGTGCCAGAACCGCTGGCATCGCCAAGAGCCCTGACCTAATCAGGAGCCTGCGCATCACCAAAGAAGCATAGCGCGTCAGTGCCGCCAGCGCACAGTTCTAGCCTTCACTCGAATGAGCCGGACGTTCCTCGTGTACCTCTGCGCCGGGGCGGGGGAAGACTTCAGGACCGTCAGGTTGGCGTTCAGTCGCCCGTGATCTGCGCTCAGAAACGCCTTGCCCGCAGCGCTGAGCCTTAGCTCGATGGTCACGGTCTTGCCGGGCGGGATAGAGAAGGCGGCCGTCCCGATCGTCGTCATCTCCGACTGTGTCTTCTTGCGCCTACTCTTCGCCTTGAGCGCCAGGGTCAGCTTGCCGCCGCACGTGACGGTACCTGTACAGGTCAGCCTGACGGTCGCCTCGCCGCCGCTTGTCATCGTGATATGTACGCTGACGAGCGACACGCTGGCGGTGCTAGGCGTTGCTGTCGTTGTAGGCGGCTGGGTGATCGGGGCCTCGGGCCAGATCGCGGTTGACGGGCCCAGCGCCTGGACGATCACTTGCTCGTTGGGGTCATTGCATGCGCTTCTCGCGGCTGCGTTGTTTGCGTCGCCCGAGTAGCTGGCAACCCACTGATAGGAACCGGGCGTGCTCTCGGGGATCGCCGGCGATTCATAGCTGCCGTCGGCATCGATTTCGGTTGTCACGGGGAGTCCTATCGGCTTCGAGCATTCCTCATCGGAGGACGCGTAGAGCTGGAAGCTGATCGTCCCGGTCGGGGAGAATCCGCCGCTCAGGTCTGCCACATCGTTGATCATGCCACCCGCCGGCACCCCAGCCGACCCCGTCGTTGTCAGCGTGGGCGATGCCTGCGCCACGCTCACCTGCTCATTCGGATCATTGCAAGCGGTCGTCGCCGAAATGTTCCCCGCGTCTCCGGAGTAGGAAGCCACCCATTGAAACTCGCTGACTGAGCTCGTGGTCACCGGCTGCGAGTCGTAGTCGCCGTTGCCGTTGACTGTCGCCATATTCGACGCCAGCGGGCTCGAGCACGAACGATCGCTGGCTGCGTAGAGCTTGAAGGTGATGGTCCCAGTCGGCGAGGAGCCGCCACTCAGGTGTGCCGTGTCGTGGATTTGGCCACCCACCGCGATTGCCCCTGACGCGGTCGTCGTAATCGAGGGCTGCGCCTGGACAATCACTTGCTCGTTTTCGTCGTTGCAGGCGCCTTTCGCCGGTGCGTTGTTTGTGTCGCCGGAGTAGCTGGCGACCCACTGGTAGGAGCCGGGTATGCTCTCGGTGATGTCCGGTGATTCGTAGGTTCCGTTGCCCTTTGTGACGCTCGTGCTCAGCGTTGCACCGATCGGTTTCGAGCATTCGGTGTCGGATGACGCGTACAGCTGGAAGCTGATCGTCCCGGTAGGCGACGAGCCGCCCAAGAGCGTCGCGCTGTCGTGGATCGTCCCGCCAGCGATCACCGATCCCGACGCGGTCGTTGCAATCGAGGTAAGCACCGCGAGATCCTCTGCGCTGGTGGCCGTGCCGCCCCGCGTCGTCACCGAGATCGGCCCGGTGGTGGCGCCTTCGGGCACGGTAGCGGTGATCTGTGTCGCCGATTCGATCGTGTAGCTGCTCGCCGAAGTTGAGTTAAAGCTGACCGTGCTCGCGCCCCGCAAGTTCGTGCCCGTAATGGTGACCTGGGTACCGATCGCGCCAGATGCAGGCGAGAACCCGGTGATTGTGGGTGTGGGTGGAGTGGCCGGCGCTGTGCTGAATTCGTACCCGATTCTGTCGTTAGGGTAGGTACGGTTCGCGAGAGGGACTGGTGAGATAGTCGTGTCGATGAGGCTGCCATCCGTCGAGGCAGCAAACGCCGGCCAGCGATGTGAGTCGGAGCTGCCGAGCTCATCGAAGGCGGCGCCGTCGGTCGCGAATAGGCGCGTGGGAGGAGAGCCTGAGGCAGCCCAGCCATTGACGGGCTGTTCGAAGATGTATATCGCGCCCTGGCGAGTGTCGAAACCAATCGTGTCGCTCGCGCTACAGATAATGCGCGAGCCGTTTTCGATGATAGTTGGGCAACTGAAATTCCCGCCTTCTTCCGGTGTTGGCGCCGTCAATCGCGTAGCGGCGTGCCAGCCACCTTCGCCGTGTTCGAAGACCCATGTCGCACCTGCTTCCGATTCAAGGCCAGTGACGTGTGGTCCGGCTTGAAACGTTGCGGTTGAGCCGTTGTCTGAGATCGCGATCGAACTACCGAACCCGTTCTGGGTCTGTGGTTCGGGCGAGTTGATCGTCTGGGCCAGCGACCAGGTGGACCCGGATCGGGTGTAGGCGTAGACGCGCCCGCTTGCTCCGTGCCCATTGGTTTCGCAGTCGGGCTCACTGAGCAGCAGCGTCGCACCGTCACCGGAGAGCGCTATCTGGCGCGGGCCGATCGTTTCCGTGCAGCCAGGGCCTTCGGGCAGGACGATGTTCTGCTCGAGCGACCAACCTGAAGCTCCGCGTACGAATACGTCTACACGCCCGTCGCTCAGCACCGCGACGCGTGTGCCGTCGTCGGAGATCGCGCCCCCGATCCCGAAGTATTTACAGGCTTCCGGGGTCGATGAACCGGTCGCTTCGACTCCGGGTGGAAAAAGCGTGCCATCTAGCGCCCAGCCGCTTTCGCCGTGGCGGTAGACGAACGCGGCGCACCGGTAGCTAAGGCCGCGTTCCGTTTCGACAGAGTCCATGTCCGGGGTGGCGAGCAGCGTCGAGCCGTCGCCGGAAAGCTCGGTCAGCGTGCCGTAGGAGGAGCAGTTGGCCCAGAGCGCGGCACTGTCGTTGCCGACGGCGGGGGCGGTGAGCGAGCCGTCAGCGACCCAGCCCGAAGCAGTTTTGTGTTCGAGGAAGACGCCGCCGGTATTGGTCGAGGCGTAGGTACAGTACTTTCCCCGGTTGTAGATCGTCTTCGCGCGGACCGTGCCGTCCGCGGAGAGCGAGACGTTGTAAAAGGTGAATTCCGAGCTCGATTCGGGGGCGAACGGTTCGCGTTCGCCGGGGGGCGCCAGGGGTTGCTCTTCCCAGCCGGCGGGCGTTCCGGGCGTGTGGAAGCTTGCGGTGACGGAGGCCGCCGTCGTCGGCGAGACGGTGCACGAGCCTGTGCCGGTGCAGGCCCCGCGCCAGCCCGCGAAGGTCGAGCCGGCCGTCGGGGTGGCGGTCAGCGTCTCCTGCGTCCCCGGGGCGAACGTCGTACTACAGGAGGAACCGCATTCGATGCCGGCCGGTGACGAGGTGACTGACCCGGACCCGGTTCCCGTCCGCGCCACGCAGAGCGACGCCTGTTCTGGAATCGCGGGGTTGGTTGCAGCCCCTATGTCGAGCTCGCCGCAACTTGACACCTTGCCGAACAGCGAGGGGAGCGGACGAGTGGTGCTCAGAAGTCGCGAGCGAACTTGGCTCATCGTCCATGACGGGTGCAGACTCCACAGCAGCGCTGCGGCTCCCGAGACCTGCGGCGCCGCCATCGAGGTGCCGCTGAGATAGCCGTAGCCCGTAGTCGAGCTGAGCGGACCGGTCGTCGGCAGCGTGCTCAGGATATTTTCGCCGGGAGCTCCGAGCTGGACGCTGGTGGCGCCGTAGTTGGAGAACGAGGCGAGCGTGTCGGAGGACGTCGTCGCAGCGACCGAGACGATGTTGCTGAGCGGGTAACTGGCCGGGTAGAACGGGATCGCGTCGTTGCTGGTGGCTTCGTTGCCGGCCGCCGCGACGAAGAGCAGCCCTGCTTTGCCCGCGGCTTCGATCGCTTCTTCCTCGGGCTTGTAGCCGCCGCCGGCGCCCCCGTAGCTGGCGTTGGCGACTTTTGCGCCGTGGTCGACGGCATATTCGAGCGCCGCGACCTGGTCAGCGAGGTAGCAGTTTTCGGGAGTGCAGATCTTCAGTGGCATCAGGCTCACCGACCAGTTCACACCCGTCACGCCAACGCCGTTGTTGCCGACCGCGCCGATGATGCCGGCGACGTGCGTCCCATGCCCGTAGTCGTCGGCTGGGTTGTTGTTGTTAGCGACGAAGTTCCAGCCGTGTATGTCGTCGACGTACCCGTTCTGGCCTGGGTTGGGATTGGTCCAGATGTTCGCTTCGAGGTCTGGATGGCTCAGCGTGATACCGGTGTCCAGCACGGCAACGATCACGCTTTTGCTTCCGGTCGAGCGTTCCCACGCTTCGGGCGCGCCGATGCTTTCCATCCCCCATTGCTGTTCGTAGAGCGGGTCGTCGGGGATGGCCTGCACGTGGTAGGCGATATCCGGCGTGGCGTAGCGGACGCTCGGATTATGCGAGAGAGAGGCGGCCGCGTCGAGCGCCTTGGGCCCGGGTCCGGACTCAACCTTGACCAGCTCGAGCCCCGGCACCAGATGATAGGCGCGCATGAGCGTGGCTCCCATCGAGTGGCGGACCTCCGCCTCCTGGGCAGCGGAGACGCCGGTGCGAAAGCGGACGAGCAAGCGACTGGGAGCGACCGTCACGCCGGGACCCGTCGTGAGAACACCGCCGGTGAACGGATGCGCGCTCGCTCCTTCTCGCTTCGCGCAGCTTTCGATCCAGTGCGATGACGCGCCCACTGGCGCATAACATGGCCCGGCCAGTGCTGGGCGGGCACTGGCTAGAAGACTGCCAGCGAGCGTCATCGCTAGGAGTACGGCTAGCCACACCTTGCGCTGCGTACCCCAAGTCACGGACTGTCTCCTCGCCAGAGCCTCGCACAGCATGAAGTCCCTCACCTTGGACTATATCTGATTCGGTCCGGCCGAGGCGGCCGTACTCCCGAGGGTATAGCGATCCCTCGGGAGCCTGCAGGCCCATGTATAGCTTCTCTACCCAGTGATCATCCCGATCTTGCTGGAGCCCTCCTCCGAGAACCACAGGTTGCCTTCCGGGCCAGCGGCAATCTCTTCGGGGCGGCTACCGGAGGGCGGGGAGTATTCGGTCACGGTACCCGATGTGGTAATCATCCCAATCTTATTGTTGGCCCACTCGGCGAACCACAGGTCCCCGTCTGGATCCGCGGTGATCCCTGACCCGGCGCCCGAAGGCAGAGAGTATTCGGTGATCGTCCCCGACGTCGTAATCTTCCCGATCTTGCCTGTGCCCTCATCTGTGAACCATAGATTTTTGTCCGGGCCGACAGCAATCCCGCGCGGATGACTTTCTTTGGGCAGCGGGTATTCCGTGATCGTGCCAGACGTCGTGATCTTCCCAATCCAACCCGTACCGCCGACTGCGACGAACCACAGGTTGCCGTCCGGCCCCGCGGTGATCTCGCCCGGATAGCTTTCTTTCGGTAGGGAGTATTCGGTGATTGTCCCCGACGTGGTGATCTTTCCAATCTTGCTGGTGGCATCGTCGGTGAACCACAGGTTCCCATCCGGACCAGCAGTGATCCCAAAGGGTTCACTCCCCGCTGGCACTGAATATTCAGTGATGGTACCCGATGTAGTGATCTTCCCAATCTTGCTAGAGAAGCGGTCCGTAAACCATAGGGCATTTTCTTTTTCCGGACCCGCCGCGATGTCCAGAGGCGCACTTTCTTTGGGCAGGGAATATTCGGTGATGCTACCCGATGTGGTGATCTTCCCAATCTTGCTTGTGTGGAACTCAGTAAACCACAAATTGCTGTCCGGACCAGTTGTGATTCCTGATGGCTCGCTGCCTGAGGGAAGCGAATATTCGGTGATTTCCCCAATCGGCTTGACGGGATTCGTCGCTTTGGAGAGCGCTGAGCCTTCCCCTCCGCTGTTTTTAGCCGTGACCTTCACAACAAGCGTATGTTCCACATCTTCTTTGATCGGCGTGTATTTCGAGCTGGTCGCACCCGAGATGCTTGCGCATCCTTTCCCTTCGGTGTTACACCGTTCCCACTGATAGGCGTAGCTGGTGGGGTTATTGGTCCACGTTCCATTCGTCGTGGACTCAGGAACCGCCTGGTCAGGCGTTTCCGGCGAGGCGACAGGCAGCGTGATGTTTTTGGGGGGTTCTACTACTTCCGTCGTTTTGAACGTCGCGTCTTCGCCGTCGGTAGTCCCGGTGCTGTTTTTCGCCACCAGCCGGTAGTGGTATTCAGTGCTCCCTTTGAGACTGGTGAGGGCGGCGCTCTCAGCTTGATTGGTGACACCAGAGCCCGCACTCAGTTCAGAGGTCGATGATCCGTAAGATATCGTCGTCCCATATTGGAAGTAGTATTTGGTTTCCAATGCCTCTGGATTGACCGTGCCGTTTAGCTTCGCTGTCGTGCCTTTTACTTCCGACGCGGCTTCCGTAACGGTGTAAACGTGCGGCGGTTTTTCGTCTGCCAGCGAGCATGCGCTTTGGTGATCGTCCCAGATCCCCTGTACCCAAGAACCTTTGAGGGAGCCGCTCGTCACTTCTTCAGCGGCTCCTTCTGAAGCACAGAGGTCACCGATCTCCCATCCTTCTTTCGTATACCAGCTATTGAGCCCGGCGTCTGTGGCGCTCTCCGAAAACTCATGCGAAGCCGCCATCGAGTCCACGTTATCGGCGTTTTCGTGTTTCGGTTCGTAGAATTTGACACATCCGGCCTTAAACGGTTCTTCACCCAAGTAGGGGAGGAAGGTAAAACTCGATCCTGAGCCATCAACGTTATGATAGGCGCAGAAACCGGTGTCGAAGCCGGCTTCGTAGGTTGATCCTGGAGCAGGCATCACGACGAACTGGCTACTGAATTCTCGTTTCCATGTTTTGTTCGCTTCTGCTTTGAGGGCCGTAGCGACCTCTTCCTTGAGCTTTGCGTTATTCACCGCCGTTGGGTGGGTAACGCTCGTGTCTATCCAGGGTGTGGCGACGGTTACTGTTGAGGAGACACGCCCAGTTGAGTCGAAGTACTGGGTTAGGATGCCCTGCCAGGTCGAGGTTGATAGACCTTCATACATTTTAGTCAGTTGTTTCTTCAAGGCGAGGCCCGGTTCGACTTCCCAGTTTTTCCCCCAAAAGATCGGATACACGACTGGACTATGCTGAACGCCTGAACCGCTGGCGTGATAGAGAAGCGGCTTGTCAGTACCGGGGCGCCGTCCAAGTTCGCCTTCGCCTGAACCCCCCAGCGGTTCGCCCGCCAGACCTGAGCCGGCGGGTTCGCCCGCCATGAAGTGAACACGCTCGCCCACAGCCCATGATGGAACGGAAGCCCCTGGCCCGAGCCCCTTGTTCGACGACGCTGCTTCTGAGGTAGTCGCGGGTTCTTCCGCGCTTGCGGCCTGCGGGAGGACGCACGCCAGCAGGGCGGCAGCGAGGACCATCACACAGGCCAACCGGCTTGTTCGAGGTTTCTGGACTCGCTCGCTTTGATGAACTCGCCAGACTGGACTGAAGTGCAGGACCCGCATCACGTGTTCCCCTTTGCTTGAAGTTTGACGGCTGCTTGACCGACTTGGGCGAGCACTCGAACAGATCCGAAGGATGAGATCAAGATTTTGTGGACGTATGTCTGCTGGTCGGTGCTCGTCTATAACGACTATTCGATCACGCGCACACCTGGCAATCCCCATTGCGGGTGATTTGCGGGGGAGGCGGGTGAGTAGCCCGGGTGAGATGTCGGGGATGATCTGCCGCCCAAAGATCGCCCCTGACGACGGACTCGCGATTAGCTCCGGACCGATCTCAGGAAGGCGGGCCGAGTTCGCGACGACCTTTGACACCGAGCTTGCGATAGATGTTCGAGGCGTGTGTGTGCACGGTCTCGACCCCGATGTTCAACATGACGGCTATCTCGGCGTTTATCGCGTCGGTCCGCAGGCAGGCCAGCACCTCCCGCTCGCGCGATGTCAACGCCGACAGCTCGACCGCTTGAAAAGCGTGCGCCTTCGGCGTCGAGCACGCGATGAGTTGCTTACCGTCGGCCACGAGATGCACCGCGGCCAGGATGTCGGCCGCCGAGGAGTCCCGCGGGATGCAGGCGGAGGCGCCGCAAGCCAGGAGGTTCAAGGCATACGCGTGCGATGGCTCGTGTGCCAGAACGAGGATATTCAAGGCGGGATGCGCAGCTTTGAGGCGGCGCAGCATGGAGGGAACCGCTGTGGCCGTATCGCCGATCACGGCTACGTCGGGCGCCTGCATCGTGATCTTGACCTCGATGGGTTGCCGGCCAAGATCCTCTCCGAGTAATTCTACGTCTGCGTCTTCGGCCAAGATCTGCCCGACACCGCGACCCATCGCGGTTCCAAGCTCCCCGATCACCGTTTTGACCTTTACAACCTGAGCCATAAAATCCCCTCTCGGCCCGACTGTATAACTCAATCAAGTAAATGAGGCTAGTAGTGTTTCTCTCTCCATTTGAATTTTCCTAATTGTTCGATAGCTCTTTTCCGTGAGACGAGGGCGTCGCCGGGAGCCAGCGCCCGAGCGTAGCTGTCGAGCGTCAGCCGCGCGGTGCGCTGCCAGGTGAACTCGCGCACGCGCTCGTGCCCGCGCGCGACGAGGCCCGCGGCGAACGCGGGCTCGTCGAGCAGCCGTTTCAGCGCGGCGGCGATCGCGCGCTCGTCGGCCGGGTCGAACAGCAGCGCCGCGTCGCCCGCGACCTCCGGCAGCGAGGAGGCGTTCGAGCAGGCTACCGGCACGCCGCGGGCCATCGCCTCGAGCACGGGCAGCCCGAAGCCCTCGTACAGCGAGGGGAACACGAACGCGTCCGCGATCCCCCACAGCGTCTCCAATTCCGCATTGGAAACCCAGGCGAGGAAGCGCACGTCGCCGTCCACGCCGAGCGCGCGCGCGCGCTCGCGCAGGTCCTGCTCGTGCGCGGTGGGATAGCCGGGGAGCACGAGCACCGGGCGCTCCTCCGCCGGCAGCCTTGCGAGCGCGTCGATCAGCGCGGCCAGGTTCTTGTGCGGGCGCTTGGCCGAC
>OBLU010003579.1_pt1 | contig 14076 bp, 15 predicted proteins | sample 1518681 | NCBI WGS metagenome assembly OBLU01 (sample SAMEA3539304, study PRJEB22396) | soil metagenome | biome: tundra; feature: field; material: soil | place: USA | collected 2010-05 | depth 0.15 m
ACTACGACTACGAACTATAACCACTTATGAGATACGGATTCTGAGGGCAAGGTCACTACGACTACGAACTATAACCACTTATGGGATACGGATTCTGAGGGCAAGGTCAAGCGTATCTCTGTTTCATCCCGCGCTCGGGTAAGCCCTGAGAAAGCATTCCACAGCGTTCTTAACATGAGCTTGAACTGATTTGGAGTTCCATATACCACGCATACCGACTAGTACAGTCAACTGGGGAAGATGCGTCACCAGTGCCACATAGTGTCTTGCAGCTTGATTTATGTTGTCGTATCGACGAGTACGTCTTTTCGCATCCGCCATATGAGAAGCAAGAACATCGGAAATAAGCTCGCCTCTGCGGGCATACCAATTCTCGAAATAGATCGCCCCGATTTGAGGCTCATGAATGCTCTCTGAGGAGATGAGGCGGCACAAAAATCCTGTCGCCGTAGATAGAATCTCGTTAATCAGGGCCAATCCAATGACCTCTAGTCTCTCTTGCAGAGACGTGGACTCCCTGGTAAGAGAGATTACATTTGTAAAATTCTCATCGTCTGCCTGCAATACCAGGTCGATGACTGCGATCAACAGCGCATGCTTATGCGGGAACGCGGCATAGATGTCCCGCTTCGACACACGCGCGCGCCGTGCAATCTCATCGGTTGTTGCGCTCCGAAATGAAAACTCGGAGAACACCTCGAGAGCGGCAGTCACGATTCGGGAAACACGCTCGTCAGTAGTCGGCTGTTCAGGGTCGTGGGAGCTGTTGTTTTTTTTGATGATGAGTAACCTTTGGTCCACAGCTAGTCGGCGGAACACCCGGACAGACTCAGATAGATCCATCCGCTCGACAGTGTTGGAGAATTCTGCCGTTCACATCGTAAGTAATTTTAGCGGAGAGCGGGTCCGTGGTCGAGAAAAATGGATCTATTGCAGTATCAGGAGATTGTTCGACCGCGCGTGTGCGGAGTCTGCAGCCCCCAAGAAGTCGCTGTCAAGGAGTAAATCGGAGTACGGCGAATCCATCGAAAGTCAATGAAATGCACCTCGGCGACAGCCACAAAGCACGCTAGGGTGAAAGCGGTATGTGACTACGATCACATGATATTAACCGGTTCACGCCACTTTCGTTGGAGTTCTCTAACATCCTCGCTGGAATAAGGCTCTCCAGGATTGCCAATCTTCCAGTATCCATTTTCTGGTCAATAACTTACGAAGCCATTCTAGGCGGCTTCCTTAGATAACTGGGGTGATTAACTGAAGCGATTGGAACGGAGGAATGTTCTTATGAAACATTTGTTTTCTCAAGAAGCACTGGTAAAGCTTTGAGCCCATCATTGGTTATGGTGGGCAGATCATCGGAAGCCAGTCGGTACCTGCTGGTGCACGCCGGCTGGTCCGGAACGGCATGTCCATGGCAGCCAGGCATTCGCCATGCTCTGGCGGAACCGCTATCAACCGGTGCTCTGCGATCTCAAGATGCCCGACATGGATTGAATTCACCAGATTACTTCCCGCTTCGTGAAAAACGTTTCCAAGCGCAGGTCGAGATGCTTCCTGTCAAGGGCTCGATTCGTGCTCGCTAGGATCGCGTCGCGGTCTAATGGCTTGACTACGTAGCCCGACGCACCTGCTATCGAAGCCAGAATCCCTTCCCGAACACCTTTTGGGCTAGTAATCATTACAAACGCAACTTCCGGGAAGTTGGTGCGAACTTCTTTAAGTAATCTCATTGCTTCTCTAGGATGCTCACTGAGATCGCAAAGTACGCCGCCGAAGGCCATTGTTCTTAGCATATTGAGTGCCTGCCTTCCGTTGCTACACGTACCGGCAAACAGTCCTCCTTCCAGCAGGGCACGCTCTAAAGTGTCACGCTCGGAGGAATCGCAAACGATGAGAAATCCGCCTCGCAAGGCTTTCGATTTTCTCGACAATTGCGGAACCGACAAATGTTTGATCATCCCCATGGATTGCACAATTACCCTCTTTCCGATGTATCTTGAAGCCCTCCAACCTACCCAAACAGCTGCCGGACACGAGTGGACAAGCTGGGAGCCAACTCTGTGCGAACCACTCGCTTGGAAGAGGCTGCGCTGTGAAGGGCCACCCGGTCACGGACATCTAGGTCGCCATCCGCTTCGTCTTCAAGATAATCCGCAATGTTCTGGGCGTCGGCTAGGGTCTGGACATAGGGGTAAACCGCACGGGTGAGTTTGCGTAGGTTGATGGATTCCTTGTGACCGGCCGCGGCACGGAGGCGCGTTTGGGCGGCGGGCAGTAGGGAGAGGAAGAGGGCTCGTGCTTCATCCATGATTGCGCATCCTTCTCGCCCCCGGATTAGCTGCGGGTGGGCGACTAGACAACTAGCCGCCACTGCCGAACGTGTTGGTTAGGGTGCTGGTCGAGTCTGCTGCATCGCGAGACATAGATGTGGAGTCTCCCGCTGGCAGCGGCAGGACGGGATGGGTCGAGATATGCCAACGCGCTCTGCGCAAAGGAAGAATGCCGGGTAGGTCCGGTTATGACGACAGACAGAACCAGAAAGAGTTTGCGAGGGAAATGCGACAAGGTGCGGATAAAGCTCAATGGCACATGAGACCTCTGCACGCACTACGCTCGTGGATATCGATTGGCCGACGAGCTGCATCAAGGTGGCCAACGATTGCCGAAGTCCCTGCCGGCCCGAAACCCGGCAGGCACTTCAGGCATATCCTGCTCTGCGCAGCCTGAGTTACAGTCTGGCACAACGATTCAGCGATGGATCACTAGTTCGTATGTGACATTGCTGATAAGCAACAATTGGGTCCTGGAGTGGGGATTTGCCGAGAGAACAGGGGAGTGAATTCTTCCGAAGAATCAGGAGGATTCCTTGTTATGCCAGCGAGTTCTCACTGCGGTCGACTTGCTTCCTGGACAATGTCGAGGGTGAAGCCAAGCTTCGCCCCGGTAGCGCCTACGCTAGCCTGCAGAGCCACGCGTAGTGTGGCCGCCGCTCCCAGTCAGTCCACCCAGGCTTCCAGAATGGACGTGGATGCGACAGATGTCAATCTCTGGGATCCGGAGACCACAATCCCGGCCCACCGATGATTCACCAGAGAACGGATAGAGTACAAGAGCATCTGGCCGATCTCACACTCGTCTTCGCTGGCGATGTTTGAACGTTCAATTCTGAACACTCACACTTAATTCAAGATAATTCGTCAAATTGTTGCTCATGAGCAACCGAGCGCAACTGCGAGTTTACAGGTTCCGTCCAGGTCTCCACTACAAGGATTCGTGATCTAACCCAGAGGCTTAGTTGATCTCTGCGTTAGGCTGAGTTTCCTATAAGCAACATGCTTCAGTAAATAACTGATTTACATGGGGATAATCTCTAGCCTCCAATGCAGCGCATCCCGCGCTCAAAGGAGACTTACCCATGCACACAGAAAGTCTACGCAAATGTGGCCTTGCCCTGATTCTCGCAGTCTTATCTTCCGGTGTTGGCAAGGGCATCGCCCAAACCGTGCCAATCCCTCCCTCACAGCTCAGCCTGGACGGTAGCAATCTCGATAACCTTCCCCTTCCCAACCCAAATTGCATCCCAGGGGTAACCTGCCTGGCGATACACTGAGGCCAGCCTGAGTAAAATCTTCGACCCACAGTGGTCGCCCGTCGAGAGCGCGAATGGAACTGACCGGTTTTGACCGTTTTCTAGGGGCGGCCACCTTTTACGGTCAGATCATGACCTTGTTGGTCCTGATCGTTCGGGGCCGAGCACGTCCTTTTCCGGTTTTCACCATTTATATCGTTGAGAATATCTGCACGACGGTGGTGGGGTATTTTGTCTTCTACCATTATTCGATCCTGGCTTATTGCTACTTGTACTGGTCCCTCGGCATCGTCGATGAGATCCTCCTGCTCTTCGTCTTTTACGAGCTTGCTGTGCATGTCTTTTGCCCTACTGGCGTGTGGGCCTCGGATGTGCGCCGGACGTTTCTTGGGGTGGTTTGCGCTAGTGCCGCGGTGGCCCTGCTGCTTACCTGTCTCGCACATCCAACGGCGCGCCTCGCGATTGAGACCTTCATTCTGCGCGCCGACTTCTTCTCCGCAGCCATGGACAGTGAGTTGCTTGTCGGCATGCTAGTCCTGTCGGCGACGGCGGGCCTTCCATGGAAGACCCACGTCGCGAGAATTGCCCAAGGCCTAGGTGCCTACTCACTCGTTCGCGTAGCAACAGCCGTAGTTGCCAACTACCTCATTTCGAACCGGCTAGCCGATCTCTTCAAGAAGTTGTCTGATTTTGAGATCCTTACGTACCTTACGTGCGAGATCTTCTGGGTTGTGATGCTCTGGCGAAATGCGCCCGTTCCTCGCGAGCTTCCTGAATCCATGCGAATTCAGATTTACACATTGCAGAAAGAGGTCGAGAATGACCTGATTAGGGCTCGGGCCTGGAGAAAGAATTGAGAAACATTCTATTTGCTGCTCTTGCCGCACTTCTTCTGTTGGCGCTTCTTGGCGTCTTGATTCGTCACTATCTTCGTGCGCGAAACGGGGCACAAGTTACCTGGGACGATATCCTGAAGCGGCTGGCACCAGTGGATCGAGATAACATCGCACGGATTGCGCTGGATGCTATTGATCCATCGGGCCACAGACGGCAAGATACCGCTGCCTTTTCTCTCGAGCCCTCGGCAGTTTGGCATCTCCTCGGCGGGCTCGAAGGGTTGGAATCCCTCGAGCAGAATTGCAAAGTACTCATCGAACTGGCCATGTACCTCCAACGGTGGTACCCGGAGGCGCTCGTGGTGGCAGAGCAACTGCGGCTAAACGCTAGGGAGATCGAGTGGCATGTCAATAGACTCAAGGGCGCCGCTCAGACCGGGAACCTTCAAGCGTCGTTCGCCGACTACGCGCAAAGCGCGGTCGTGACCTACTACCTCATGACCCGGCACCTGCTCGATCTGTATGCGCTCGCGAGCGTCCCGCAACTCGCTGAACTGCAGAGAGCACTCTAGTCAGACGTCCCGACGCATCAGAACGCCGGCAACGGTTCCAATGACCTCAATCTCTTTCCTGTATTTCCAGCGCTTGCTCGTCTCGTAGGAGAGCGGATGAGGGACTAGTGTCAACCACTCCGCGTCTCTGTCGAGTTCGCAGAAACCCGAGACATAACCTACTCGCGTGATGAGGAAGTAGATTGGTCGATCGAATTCATGGGTCCATGCCCTTCTGCTCGCGATCGCGCGCTTCATCGTATCGATGAGCACAATCGATCCTCCCCGAATCATGGGTTCCAGCATGCGATCTCGCTGCCCGATAACTCCTCTCCGGTAGTGGCTTGGTAGAATGCCTTGTCCGGAAGGAAGGAGGGTTGTTGCATCGGGCAACGGATCCGATAGGAAGGTGTCGGGCAGCCAGTGCTTAGCGTGCTGCTCCAAAGGGCCTGGCGAAAGCAAGAGAGTAGCGTTCGGAGCCGAAACTTGGCTAAGCTCATGACCTGATCCTGCCCTTGACGTGGGACATAAAGCGATCATCTGTTCGGCCGTTAGGCCATAAACCACCGCAAGAACTATCAGCTTTGTGGCAGACAGCCCTCGATCTTCCCGTTCTACCCTATCCAACCAGCTTGCCGAAATTCGATAGGCGGGGTTCTGCCATTGCATGGCCAATTGGGAACTCCGCTCTTCGACCTCCCTTAGCGAGAGTTTCCACCGTGCCCGAGCCTCGCGAAGCTGACTGCCTATCCCACCCATTCGTCGCTTTCCTGTGCTTGTAGAGAGAATATCCTACTTTGCCGGCTAAGCACGAATTGGAGTTCACGCGACCCGTGCGAAACCTGGGTACCACGGGAGTACACCAAGGTCGGGTCTGGACAAGACCTCGGCCTCTCGATCCGAGAGATCATTGTTTGAGGCGACCATAGTGTCTCGGTCAGCGACGCGCTACCTGCCTAGCTCTGGGAATTCCGGCGCAACGATCCTGGGCGGAGAGGATTGGCATGTTCTGCCCGCCCGACGGGCGGCCGTCGCGCCATGTACCCGCCGTTCTCTTTTAAGCTCAGCGTCCACCCTGACCTGAGTGGTCCGCAGATCGGCCGGGAATGTCCAGACTGATTCGCAGCTTAGCTCCCATGCCGATCGCCGCGACAATCATCCGTAGCGACTTGGCGTTACGACCTTGCGCACCGATCAGCTTGCCAACATCGCTGGGAGCTACCGAGTAACGGAGAACCATCCCACCGGGTACCGTGATGATCTCTACAGACACGTCATCGGGTTTGTCCACCATGAGCTTGACGATGTTGGTTACTGCTTCCGCAATCGCCTGTACAGGTTCCATTGGCTGACTCTACTCTCACCGGCCCTCTGCAAGATCTCCCTAACTGGTCGGTGGAGTTGTGGTCTGGAGCTGGATCAGGCGGTGTTAGCGGCGTATGAAGGGCCTTCGTCGCTGACGGATGCAGAAGACCTGGAGATTATGAAACAGATCAGACATGCCTGCAGACCGTCGCTATACGCCGATCGCGATCTGCTGCCCACTGATGCCGATTGGCCGTGCTTTCGCTTCGTGGTTAACGTCTGCCGAAGTAAAGAGCGTGCTCGCCTCACAGTTATTCAGGTAAATCCACTTGACAGCCTCCGTGTCGACCGGTTTTGAGAATAGGAAGCCCTGAAGGTAGTTGCATCCTAGCTCGTGCAACTGACGTAACTGTTCCTCGGTCTCGACGCCTTCTGCGATGACCTCCAACCTGAGCGAGTGGGCCATCTTCACTATGGCCTTTACGATATCCAAGCTGTCGCTCCCGGTACTCAGTTCGCGGATAAAGGAACGGTCGATCTTGAGAGTATCGAAGGAGGCGCTGGAGGTAGCTCAACGAGGAGTATCCGGTTCCAAAGTCGTCGATTTCGAGCCGGACATTCATCGCTTTCAGACGATCAAGTGTGCCAAGCGTCTGCTCGGCATTTCCCATGATGGAGCTTTCTGTGACCTCGAGCGCCAGAAACTTGGGGTCCAGCCCCGATTCAACCAGCGCGAGTTCCACATCTTCCACCAGGCGGGAATCGGTCAGCTGTCGGGAGGAGACGTTGACATTGACGGTGAGAGGGCGGACGGAGGGGAAAGTCCTGTGCCATTCGGCCATCTGCCGGCAGGACTCGCGTAGGACCCAACGGCCCAACAGAATAATAAGGTCGCTTTCCTCGGCGATAGGAATGAACTCGCCTGGCTGTATGAGTCCGCGTTCGGGGTGATTCCAGCGAACCAGTGCTTCAAGACCACAAACCCGTTGATCGATGCCCGAAACGATTGGCTGGTAATGGACGACTAGTTGTTGCGCGTCGATGGCTTTGCGCAAACCGGTCTCGGTCTCGAAACGGGTGATCACCCGCTCCCGCATCACCTCGTCGAAAAACTCCGAGCGCCCTTTGCCGTTAGCCTTGGCGTGATACATGGCGGTGTCGGCATTGCGAAGGAGGTCCTCGGGTGTGCTGCCGGTGGAACCGAGGGCAATCCCGATGCTGGCGGAGACAAATATGCGGCGCCCCCCAACGTGAAACGGCTCACCCAGCCGTTCAAGGATGCGCGACGCCACAACCGACGCTTCGGCCTGGTGCTGGATACGGCCGAGCAGAACGGCGAACTCGTCTCCGCCGACACGCGCCACCACGGACTGCCCGTCTCCACCCGGGCGCGAGCTGCTGCGGATGCTGGCTCGCAGCCGTCCGGCGACATCGATAAGCAGCTCATCGCCGGCTCCGTGTCCAAGACTGTCGTTGACCATCTTGAACTGGTCAAGGTCGATAAAAAGGACGGCGAACCGCGCGGCTTGCTGATGTGCGGTCTCGATTGCGGACTCGAGGCGGTCGATGAAGTAAAGGCGGTTTGGGATATGGGTGAGCGGGTCGGAGATCTTTCCTTCGGTGATGTCCGTCTGTGAGCCGGCCATGCGGATGGCCTTGCCGGATGAGTCGCGAACAGCAATGCCTCGGCTGAGCATCCAGATATAGCCGCTGGATTTATGGCGCATGCGATATTCACTCACGAACTCCGGTGTCTTGCCGTCGCAATGGGCGGCGATCTCGGCGCGGACCCGCGCGCGGTCGTCCGTGTGAATGTGGCTGAACCACTCTTCAGGGCCTGACCAGGCTTCGCTCACGGGGTAACCGAGCATATAGTTCCAGCGAGGAGAAAAGTAGATCTCGCCGGAAGCGAGATTCCAGTCCCAAAGGCCGTCGTTGGCGCCCCGCGCGGCCAGGGCATAGCGCTCGTCACTCTCCTGGAGAGACCTGAGGGCATCTTTGAGCGCGTGTTCGCTGGATTCGATCTGGAAGAGCATCTCATTGAAGGAATGGATGAGAAGGCCGGCTTCACCGCCCGCGCGGATACGGGCGCGGACGGAGTAGTCCTTGCCGATCGAAACATGGCGGGCGACAGCGGCGAGTTGCGCCAGGGGTTCCCCGATAGAGGCCGCCAGGCGCAAAGAAATCAGGAATGCGACAAGCACGGAGAGAAGCAGTACGAGAGCGGCTATTCTAGTGTATTCGAAAAGCCGCGAGTCCCAATCGTTGAGATTGAAAACGAGGGCGATCGAACCGGTGCGTTCGCCGTTGAGCAGTACTCCGCGGAAAAGGGTGAGGGACTGGTGGTCGAAGTAGGCTCCGTCGGGAAGCAAAGCGGGACGACCGAGACCGGGTTGACCGCTGGGACCGCGGTACTCGACGAAAGTTTTCCCATCGACGTCGTAGAGAAGGGCGACCATGACGTGTGGCTCGGTGGCGAGTGCACCCAGCATCTGCTGGGCGGTTGTCTTATCATCGAACGCCATGGAAGCAGCACTATTTGCGCCGAGGGTATCTGCCAGGGCGGTGAGTTCTCGAACCGCGCTCGCACGATAGTTCTGGCGCTCGTAGATGCCGAATCCGAAAGAAGCCAGCAAAACCGCGAGCGCACTGGCGGAGAGGATCAAGAGAACGAGATTGGTACGGATGGAGAGGTCCCTGAGGTGCATGGCTTCACCTCCTCCGATCTCTCTCGTCGCCGAGAGTCACGGTGGTGGCGAGCAGCAGCAGGCGGGAACTGATTTTGAGTTGGGAGGAATCGGCAGCACCGGCGTTGATGTCGAAACGGATCTTATCGTCGTCAAGGCGGAGCCGGATCATTCCCCCATCCGATAGAAAGCTGTCGGTCTCACCCACGGTAAGAACCGGCTGGCCCCGCAGACTTTTGAGGATTGCGGCCTGGCGCCAGCCTTCGTCTCGGCTGAGGAAGAGGATGTTGCAGCCCTGCATGGTCTGCTGCTGACTTATCAGGCGGACATGCAGAACCCTGGTCCCGATGAGCTTGCCCTCGATGGTGCTTTGCAATTCCTGGAGGCGCGGTTCGTCGTCGAAGACGCACAGGTTGAGGGACTGGTCTCCTGCGTTGAGTGCGGCAGGCCATTCTACAAGCTGCGCAAAGTGGAAGAGAAATGCGGCCTTGACCTTATACTCCTCGGTTGCGGGTTGGGCGCCGGCAGGCTGTGGCGCTCCTGAAACGAGCATTATTAACAAGAGAACAATCACCTGGGACAAAACTTTAGTTCGTCGGGTGTTCAACTCTGCTCCCGAATTGTGGGCTGCACGATGCAAACGCGACCCCCGCTCAAAAAGACCACATAAGCCTGGCGTAAACAGCTCGCCACATCATGTCCGTCTGCACACTTGAACTGGGACCCGCATATTCTGGGTGACGGCACTTTAAGAGGTTTTGCCCCTCCACACTCAGGGAAACGTGCTCTCCCGCACGCCAGATCAAGCCGGTGTCGAGCCGCGTGTATGAAGGAATGCCAGGAGACGGGAGGCGGTTTACGAAGTAGGCTGCGGTATTCCACTGGAGATTCCTCGGCGAACTCACGCTGGAACGTAACTGCGCCTGATGGTCTGGAGCGCCGCCTTCATCCCCGGCAGCATCGGTGAAGTCCTGGCTGCCTGCGAATGGATGCAGGTGCATGGAGAGGAATGCGTAGCCGGGACTCAGAGTCCAGAAGCTTGTCACCTTCCAGTTGGCGAAGAGTTCCAGGCCATGCGTCTCTCCGTGGAGACCGTTGCCTAGCGTACTGGGAACCAGCAGGTGCACCGGAGCGGAATTCGTCTCGATCGTCGTGGCTCCCGGTTCCACCGAATCGACATCGCGATAGCGGTTGTAGAAAACGGTCGAGTCGACTGAGAACGTGCTGGTCCAGGTATTCCGGTAGCCTACCTCGAACGCCGTAAGCCGCACATTCTTGTAATTTGGATTCCCGAACAAGCTGACAAGCATCGGCAAGTTGCCAGGTCCGGGCAGGGCGGCGTAATTGAAGCGGATACCGGTGTCCAGACGGGACGGGGTGCGGTCGGCCCCGGAGATCGCTCCCCAGACCATATTCTTGCTGTTGAGTGTCCACACCGTGCGTGCGGAGGGTTGGAAGTCGAAGCCGGTATAGTCGTTGTGTTCCAGCCGAGCGCCCAAGCTCAAGGAAAGACTGTCCGGAAGGAGGGTGATCTCGTCCTGCACAAAGGAACTAAATAGCTGGGTGACCCGGTCATTGGGAGTGAGGACGATTCGCAGCGTTGGGCTGCTGCCATCCGAACTGACCCGGTAGCCAAGCCCCCAGACGATGTCCTGTCGCGCGCCCCAAAGGAGATGATGCTGGAAGTCTATGTCCAACGTATTGAGGTCGAAGTTGTAGGTGGAATCGTTGCGACTCGTGCGGTCGAAATACACCTGCAGCGACGTATCCGATTGCGGGGAGATGGTACGGTTCCACCGGGTAAGTAGGTTCCAGCCGGAGTAGATGTCGTGCAGAGCGATGGTAGCGGTCTCAGGCGGCGCCAGCGATACGGGCACGGTGGCCATTTCTCCCGAATTCCCACGGTACACCTCTCCCTCGGTGGTGAGGGAATCCCGCGCGGAGAATGTGGAATCAGTGCGGAACCCGCCATGAACCAAACGCCAGTCGTCCCGGCCGTCGATCCCGCCAAAGGTCGGCAGGCTGTTGTAGTGAAATCCCTCCGCATTGATGCGATAGGCTCCTAGCCCGCCCACCTTGCCGTCGTAGACAAGGGCCTCTGGTCCGGTGCCGATGTAGCCAAGACCGCCAGCAACATAGCCGCCGTGAGTGGCGTCGGCCTTCCGGGTGATGATGTTGATGACTCCGTTTACGGCATTCGATCCCCAGACAGCGGCTCCTGGCCCGCGTATGACCTCGATACGCTCGATCGTATCGAGGGCTACGTTTTGCGAATCCCAAAAGACCCCGGCAAAGATGGGGGTATATACAGTGCGTCCATCGATCAGGACGAGGAGATCATCGGAGTATTGTCCGTTGAAGCCGCGGGCAGTGATGGCCCACCTGCCAGCGTCAATCTGGGCTACGTCAAGACCCGGGACGATGCGCAGCAAATCGGGGATATTCAGCGCGCCGGAGCGGCGAATGTCCTCCCGCGAGATAACAAAGACAGCGGCGGCGGCCTGAGAGGTCCTCTGCTCCTTCTTCGATACCGAAGTCACCTGGATGTTCATCAGGTCTTCGAGGCTCTTCTGAGTAAGGTCAGGAGTCTGTTGGGAGCCCGCGGGAAACCCTGGTATCACAAGCAGAGCGATCCCAGCGAATATTGGGAGCGATCGATGAACTCGCCTGGAACTCATCGTCTTCCGACTCACCACAAATAGAGCGATGGCCGAAGCTAGAATCGCAATCATCAGCGAGAGCAGGACCATGCGCCAGTCATATTTCACGGGGACAGGCAGGTGGAAAACGACTATTCCTGCGAAACTCTTCGACCAGATACCAAGGCCGAACGCTACGGCTCCGCTTCTCAGCCATATGAATCGGGCTAGCCCCCGCACCATCGTGGCGCGCCCAGCTAAACCGAGTGCCGCATAAGCCAAAACGAAGGCGATCAGAACCGATATGCTCACCATTCGGTAGTCATAGAACCCAGCGAGAGCGGAGCGGTGTACGTTCATCATGCACCTTTGCTTAGCTCAATCGATGATATTGATCCGACTGGTACTTGTAAGTACCACAAAGGTGTGAAGCAGTTGCTCGATAGTGCTACATATTGATCGGCCCGGCTGGATGCAGAATTCTTGCAGAAGAATTTTCGAGGTTACTCAGGTGGATGTTCATGTCCCGGTTCTCGTAGGCTTTTACGACTATCGCTTGGTCGCAGTCTCGATCCTCATCGCGGTAGTTGCAGCATATGCGGCGCTCGATCTTCCAGGGCGGATTGCAACGGCCCAGGGTGTAGGCCGATTTGCTTGGTTGAGCGGCGGCGCATTTGCGCTGGGTCTCGGCATCTGGTCGATGCACTACATGGGTACGGAAGCTTACCGGTTGCCGGTGCCAGTGGAGTATGACTGGCCCACCGCTTTACTTTCGTTCGTGGCGGCGGTTTCGGCGTCGGCGGTGGCTCTGTTTGTAGTAAGCCGCAAGGCCATGGGAACTGCGGCCGCCGTTGTTGGTAGCCTCTTGATGGCCAGCGGGATTTTGGCGATGCACTACATCGGCATGGAGGCGATGCGCCTGCCGGCGATGTGCCACTACTCCCCGGGGCGCGTCGCGCTGTCGATTGTTGCCGCCGTTGCGATCTCTTTTGTGGGGATTGCGCTGTTGGATGGAAAGGCGACCTGTTTCTTGATATCGGCGATAGTGATGCAAGATGTCTTGGCAGGAGAGAGGTGTTCGAGGAACCGCGAATAACTCTTTGAAATCAGCCTGGAACGGCTCTCTGCCAGGTTCTGGGGCGCACTTCGCCCGCCGGTTGTCCTCAGTATTCATTGTGGAACTTATCGCAGAGAAACAGACAAACTCAGGTAGCCAGGTTGTAGCGATGATGCAGGCCACCAAGTCTCGGCATGGATAGCTGTTGCGCTCCGCCAGTGTCAGAGTGAGAAGCGCCCTGGGCCCGTCATTCTCGTAGGCGTGGATATGGGCGACTTCCCCGATAATCACGGCAGGGTCTTCCGGCGTTTCCGGCCGCTCCGTCCGGATCGGACAGCCCAAGAACGAGCATTGCCCAGCGGAATACATCCAGATCAACTTCTGCTGCGAGAGCGGAATCTGCTTCCGAGGGGTTTTCGTGGCAGCGGTGGGCACGCACTATTCTACATTCCAGGTCCACGACGGTGGGCTTGGCTACTTTGATACATTTTTCGTACACGAAGATGGCGACTCTTCGGGACAAAGTTCACGCGGCAAGACGCCGAGAACAACACTAAGGGCTTGGATTTGCACGGTAGGATGTCTACTATTCGCCCCATTTTTTGCCTGCCTAGACGGCATGCCCGACTGCATGAGCGATTCAAGTTTTCAAGGCCGATTTGTGCTTCCACTTGATGGGCCGCGTGCGGCCCTTCGCGAGACGAGCGTTCTTCAGAAGCCTTGGCGGGCGCACAGGCACTCGAATTCTCCCGTGGAGCATTTTTCTTCTACCGCGAGTTCGAATCGCCCTTTCCTACCGATCCTGGATCGAACTGCCGGTAGAGCATTTAAGAAATGCCTCGGCTCGATGGCTTTCTCCGGATGTGTAGACGGGCGTGGCTTTTGCCTCTCTCCTCCCTCAGCGGAGATTCTCCGGAGAAAGACGAAAGCCCGATTTGGCGGCCAAATCGGGCTGAATCTATTCCGCTAAGTGACACATTCTAAAGTACTTTGACTTGATGGCGGTGGATGCAGTCTGCAGCGAACCGCTCTCTGGCCGCTTCCCCTGCTAACAGGGACATTTACAGGGATTTCGGTACTTAAAGGTGGCTTCCATGCGGGCGAGGTGCCTCCAACTCACTCACCACGAGTTGTTTATAAGCGGAACGCAGCTGGTGTCAAGGGCGGAGTAAATGTAGTCCACTGTGGCGGAGCAAAAGTAGGCCAGTAGTTGGCAGTCAGGTTGTTGAGTATTCGGGGGAGAAGGGGCGCTGGAGCGTAGCGGAAGCGGCCCTTCTCTCCCGAGGCGCGTTCGGGGGGTAGAGTTCAGCGTTCGGAGGATGGGGGACGTTTACGGCGGCTCTGCTTGAGGCGGTAGCTGTCGCCGTTCATCTCCAGGATGTGGACGTGGTGGGTGAGGCGGTCGAGCA
>OBLU010003581.1_pt1 | contig 14072 bp, 12 predicted proteins | sample 1518681 | NCBI WGS metagenome assembly OBLU01 (sample SAMEA3539304, study PRJEB22396) | soil metagenome | biome: tundra; feature: field; material: soil | place: USA | collected 2010-05 | depth 0.15 m
AAATTGTTTTTCCCATCAGTTGAATTTGCTTCAAGGCGATAACAATAGACCCCCCTTGCAAATCGTTATGAATTAAAATTTAGTTAATAGTAAACTGGCCGCCTGTTTCCAATATTAAACTCTAACAATTTGTCCTTTAGATTTGCCGGAAGTATGAGAAACGAAATGACTCTCCAAATATTATCGGCAGGTAGACCAATTGGATCCGTAGATATAAACCAACCGGCAGGACCATTAAAAGCTAATCGTAATTGATAAGAGTTTACACCGGCAAGAACGAAGGACGGATTCGGATTAATGTTCCCAGACATCTAATTTTGTGTTGTACTATCCTGAAAACTATTTATCTAATTAGGAGTAATGGCATAAGCGGGTATTCAATAATCATATGATATGGAATCTGGTTATCTCACATCTTTGAAGTTGTGCTATAACTTTTCTATTTTATATACCTAACAGACAACATTTAATTTGGATTGTTTTGAACTTCAAATTTACTTTTTTACTCATCACGATTTTTGCAGGTTTTTCTGAATGCCAGAATATTGATTTGAATAGAGCATCAGGAAATAAAGATACTATTTCAGCCCCATTATGGTATGAAATGTTTACAAATATTCCCGGAGACTGTGTTCAGTTTTATAATACCAATTTCGTTTCAGAGAAAATTCCGTTATATGCTGGTGTAACTTTAATAACTGCAGGGTTGATTGCAACTGATAATCAAACATGGCAAGAGTCAGATAAATTATATAAACAGTCACCCACTTTGAAAAGATGGAGTGATATTTTTGTTAAGATAGGAGACGGCAGAACTCAGTTTGGATTAGCGGGAATATATGCAATTTATGGATTTATAGCCACCGACAACAGGGCATTAAGAACAGCGAGCCAGATTACAGAGGCAGTACTTGCTTCAGGTGCGGTTGTACAAGTATTAAAACATATAACCGGGAGGCAAAGTCCTTTTGTAAGCACTCAGACTGGTGGAAGGTGGGACTTTTTCCCAAATCAAATCGATTATCTTAAACATGTTCCACGTTATGATGCTTATCCGTCAGGTCATGTTACAACAACGCTTGCGACTGTTATTGTGATTGCCGAAAATTACCCAAATATAAAATGGATTAAACCATTGGGATATACGATGACCGGTTTGCTCGCCATCAGCATGGTAAATCAAGGGATTCATTGGTATAGTGATTATCCACTTGCTATATTATTGGGATATACATTTGGAATGATTGCCGCCCACCCTGAAGGAGTATCAGATTTATTATTGGGAAAAGCCAGCAAGCAGATTCAGATTTCTCCTTCTTTTGTTAATAATACATTTGGACTTGGAATTTATTACTCGTTAAACTGATTTAAGAAACAAGTTATCAGATTTATAATTGAGGAGAATTTATTTCGTTTGTAAATTATTATTACAAGTTTATTCCCAACCTTCATTTCCTAAAGCCATGTGGAGTTCGTTAGGATTCATACGGCAGTGATATTCAATTTTACTTGAATCCTCATGGGCACGATCATAATCCCACCCTTTAGCCATAAGATTTCTTTCATGAAGTTCATGGAGCAGAACAAAGGGACGTTCAGATTCTTCCAAATCGTTATCAATCCACACTTCATTCTGGGGTATGAATTCATAGACATAATCGTGACCACCTTCAGTATAGTCAACATCGAAAACGCTTCTGACAAGCCGACCGTCAACTATCCAGACACTAACGGGGGTCTCTAGTTTTTTCCATAGACGTATATGTACCTTAGAGGCATCGGGCAGACCGGCTTTTGTAGACAACTTCTTAACATCGCCAGATTTTCTTCTTTCAGATAATTCTTTTTTATCGGCTAATATTAAGGCTTTATCATATGAAACACCGTTGGACATTAGTCGGTGTTCGATAAGGAGATGATCGATGAAAAACTTCTGTTCATCGGGTTTTGCTTCTTTATCGAGCCAGAATTCTTCCTTTGGAATAAATTTGAAATTATAATGTTGCCCATAATTAGAGAATTCCTCATCGATATGGTCACGGACATAAATTCCGTCAACTATCCAAATACTTATAGCGCCACGCTGGGTAATTTTTTTTATATAAGGGGGTTTTAATGTTTCACTCATTCGATTTAATCTACCTAAAAAGTTATATAATTGAGGTTTATCTATTATATTACAATAACTTAAAGCATCATATCTAAAAAGACATAAGCATATTTATACCACCACCTTTAGTAAGAAAGACGGGCATAAATGAGATGTTGACATCGCTGGAAATTTCTTTTCTTTCTTCCATAGGAGAATTACGGGAAGTAACAATTTTACCGAATTCATATCCAATTGCCATTGCTAATGGAAAATCACTAAACCAATGCATGTCTTTTGCTACCAGGCCAACACCTAAAATACCCATAAGTGAATAGCCTAAAGGTTTTATATAATTTGATTCGGGATAATTTTCAGAAATCACTGTTACAGCAGCCATTAATGTAGACAAATGTCCTGAAGGGAAAGAATAGTATTGGGGCTGATTCTTCTGATATTTTTTAATATTAGGGAAGAACTGCCAGATTCCGGATCCAGAAGTTGCTTTAAGGGGGCTTTCCCTACCAGAAATTCTTTTAAGAAGCTGAACCATAATTCCATTGCTAATTATGGCCTCAGTGCATTGAAGCCCAGTCCTTAGAGCAAGATTATCTCCAAATACACCCCCATATAAAGCGAACAAACCTCCAATTCCAAATTCAACTCTTCCATCCCCCATATAAACAGCATACTTACCAAAATTCTTTAGGGGTTTATTATTATTAAAGAATGTTTTCACTGCTGAATGTGTTTGAGCATCAGATATTACAAGGGCAGTTGTAATAGCTGAGATATAGCTAAGAACAGGTAAATTTTCGGAAGTAAATGAATTACTAACTACATTGAACATATTTGAAGGAGTATTTGTAATAAATTCATGCCAATTAGGCATATAAACATACTCTATATCTGAGGAAGAATTTTGAAGATATTGCGTTTCATCGTTAGTAATTCCATGATCTATGCTATAAACAGATTGATCTGATTGAGAGAAAACCAGACAATTAATGAAAAGGATTAGCACTATTATTCGTATTGGCATTTATTGAAATATCACTTTAATAAGTAAAATATACTATGTCTTCCGTCACATCTATGTACCGAAGGGTGATTTGTCAGTCCAATATATTAACATTTCCCCAGCAATTACTGCTGGGTTGTGGTAAACAAATTTTATTTCTTTTCTAGAATTAAGACACCAAATTATACCATCGATCCAAGGCTATTGGTGTACAGAGTCGCTCATCTCATACTCATCTCCTGATTAAATTTCCAATATGAGACACTTGTTTTTTGACGAATTCTTATCTTTTTGAGGAGAGATTGCCTTTTACACCTTCATAGGATGTGAGATCAGCATTTATAGAACCAATTATGACTTTAGTTTTAACGCGCACAGGCATTTTGGCTTCATCGTTAGTCATATAAATAATGATACTTCCCTCGCTTTTGAAAAGCCCACCTTCTTTAACAAGCGGTTCGACGACAATACATTCAAACTTTCCGGCGGGAACTTCGATAGTTTCTTTGCCAAGATATCTGACATCAAGGTCATACACTTTATCCTTGTAGAAATTCTGGAGGTTGAGTTTATCATTTACCTTCATTTTAGAAAAGTCCAATGTTCTTACGAAGTAAAAAGCAGAGAGAATATCGTTCACATTTTTAGGAATTGGATAATCCCCTTCTGTTGTTTTAGCTTTACCTTTACGCTGATCGAAGAAAGCAGAAAAATCCCTTGAGTATTTACCTTCCCTGATATGCTGTTCAAAGCGCCAAGGAAAGAGGGCATCTTTGTCTAGGTAGGTTTCATATCTATCCCTAACTTTAAATATCCAGTCAAAGCTGGGAACAGTATTTACAGTAAAGAGGACATAGTAGGCATCCCTGCCTGATATTTTTTTAATCTTAGGAATTTCCATCGTGCCGATACCTGCGGTAACAAACCCATACTTTACATCAAATACTAATTTCTCTCCATCTGCAAATGCTTTATTTGTCATTTTCCGGAAGTCATCGGGAGCCTGTGGATTACCGGCAAAAACAAAAATCACAGGAAAGAGTAAATGAACAAGTAAAAGTGACCTTCTAAACATTTATTTATCCATTATTTGTGAACAAACTTATATATTTTTTCGATCTCAGCAAATATTTCAGAAACCTGAATGGTACTCATACAATCCAAACGTTCACACTGTTCCCGAGTACAATTGGAACAGTCTAATTTGGGGGTAAATACTTTGCTTTTATCTGAATAAGGGCCCCATCTTTTGGGGGAGCACTGAGGTATTTTAGGATAAAATCCGATAACATATTTACCCAATGCGGCAGCAATGTGAAGAGGTCCTGTTGAATTTGCAATGAAAATATCTGAGTAGTTAATCAGTGCTTTTAATTCAGCAAGATCGAATAGCCCAGCCAGGTTTTTTGTTTTTCCAGGAACGAACAGATTATGGCAGAGATTCATTTCTGATTTGGTTCCCGTAATTATTATTTCGGCACTAAGGTTAAAATATATAAATTCAATTAATTCCTTAAATTTATTCAGGGGAAGATCAACAGCGCTTCCGCCACTGCCCGGATGAATAATGATGACCGGTTTTTTCAGATCAATTCCTTTTACTTTTAAGATTGTTTTGACTCTTTCATCATCCCCCTGCGAAATTTTCAGATTAAAGTTAACATTGGCAGGATTAATGTTTTCATCTATTCCAAAATACTTAAGGAGATTTACGTTATACTCCAGTTCATGCTTAAGCGCATTTTTCCGATGTTCATATACTTTATAATTAAATAACAGTGAGTACCATCTATAGCCTGTACCTATTCTTTTATGAATTCTGCTGAGAAATATTATTAAGGAAGTTATAAAGGTTGGATATACGACAACAGCGACATCGTAGGAATTTTTCTTTATCTGCCTGATATTATTTATGAGACTGATTTTATTATTTTTTTCATTAAGGATCAAAATGTCATCAATGAAGGGATGACCTTCGGCCACGCTTTTTGTATAATCTTTAAGAAGGAAAGTAATCCTGCATTCCGGATAGTGTTTCTTTACGAGTTCAGCGAGTGGGAGAGAGAGGACAACATCTCCAATCCTATCAGTTCTTACTATTAATAGGTTTTGAGGTCTAATCATTTTACCGAAACCCAGGGATTATCTTTAATATAGAACCTCCAAGGAAGATTGACTGATTTAGAGATACCGATTCTCTTTGTAACTATTATTTTTTTATTGTCCAATGGTGATTGGTTGATTATAAATATTTCATTACCGGTAAGGTCGGCGCCATAATGATCCCTATTTATTTTGAACGCCTGACATATTTTTCCAGGACCATTAGTTAAATTAAGTTTTTCTTTCTCATTCTTCAAATCCCTTCCGAATCTATTTATTATCATTTCCTCAATGCCAAAGACCGGTTCGATTGCGCGGATAAGGACGGCGGTACCCTGCCCTTCCTTGCCGGTGACGACATTACTACAGAAATGGACTCCGTAAGTAAAGTAAACATAAAGATATCCTCCCTGCCGGAACATTATTTCATTACGCTTAGTCCTACCGATAAAAGTATGTGCCGCCTGATCGACTGAACCATCGTATGCTTCAACCTCAACTATTTTTCCCGCAAGAAAAGTTTGAGATGTTTGTGAAGGTGGGAGAACGAGTATTTTGCCGAGCAGTTCTTTAGCAACAGTAATAAGGGGACGGGTGTAGAATTCTCTTTTTAATTTAGCGGAGTGTTTCAGAAAGGATGGAACAACCTTATTACTCAAGTTGCGACTGGAGTTCACTTATTCTTTGTAAATAATATTCCTGTTTGGAGGGAGTTTTCTTAATTAGCTTTTGATAAACCTCAATTGCTTCCTTGAATTCTCCCTGAGTAATATAAATCTTAGCAAGAGTTTCCGAGACAAACATATTCTGTTCAATAAAGTTATCAATATTAGAAAGCTCATAATCTAAATTGGAGGGAGATTCATTTATCCTTGCATGGGAAATATCCCTTGCAATCTCTTCAAGACGGTCATCTATATCATCGAACTGATAATCAATTACTTCCGGTAATTTAATTTCTTTTTCTTTTTTAACTTCGGAAATAATTACGGGCTGTGCTGATTCGATTTCTGAGGAGAAAAATGAAGTTCTAGAGGTAGAATCAAATAATGATCTTTGTTTCCGGGCAGAATCAATTTCTTTCAGATAATAATCATAGGTTTCAGTAGAATTGATTAAAACAGAACCAGTTTTAATTGATTTGAGAGCTTGGTTGAATTGTCCGAGAAGAGAATAAGCGCGCCCTAATATAAAATGAGCCGCGGCATAGTCAGAATAAATTTTTAATCCTGTTAATAATATTTCGACAGCTCTTTCAATTTGATTATTCCTAATCTCCTCATCAGCTTTCCTGATGAACAGTGGAGATTCTTTATTGAACTCATAAATGAGGCTTACTTTATTATTAAATGTTTCGGCTGCAGATTTAGTCAATTATTTCCTAAGATTTGGAATATGCGTGTTTAATGGATGTTATTGAAACAAATGCAAATCCTGAAAAGAACAGAACCTGGAAAGGCAATGCGGCTATTTCAAGGAAATAAAGTGACGAACAGATACCGATGAGACAGTAAACAGCCATCATTAATTCCACATAAACCGAGAGACCGATTTTCCTATTGCCATATTTTTTACCTGCGGCGGAACTATTTCCATTTTCAACATTGAATTTAGGAGTGCGTACAAATTCGCTCTTGCGGCTTAAGAGACCTTCGATAACCGCGCGTGAGTTATTAACAGCGAAACCCATACTGCCAGCCATAAACAATGGGAAAAGGACAATCTTCTTTCTCCAATCGGTTCTTATATCTCTTTGAGAATACAAATAGAACATGAATGAACTAACGAAAGCAAGGACAAAGATAGACATAACGGCAAAGTAGGCTTCATGAGAACCACTGTTCTTTATGAATATAAGGGGAACATTAAGGATAGCAGCTAACAGAATAAACGGGAAAACAAGGTTACTTGTTAAATGAATAGTTGCCTGCAATTTAACTCTCAGAGGAACAGATGATTTCCAAACCAAGGGAAGGATTTTTTTAGCGGTTTCAATGTGTCCCTTTGTCCATCTGAACTGCTGCGTTTTAAGAGCGCTGATTTCATTTGGTAATTCAGCAGGAGAAGTAAAGTCTTTTAGGTATACGAATCTCCATCCATTAAGCTGGGCACGATAACTTAGGTCAAGGTCTTCAGCGAGAGTATCAGCATGCCAATTTCCCGCATCAACGATACAGGATTTTCTCCATACACCGCCAGTGCCATTAAAATTTATAAAGAAGCCCGCTTTATTTCTGACAGTCTGTTCAATAACAAAGTGACCATCGAGAGCAAGGGCCTGCGCTTTAGTAAGCATGGAATAGTCTCCATTAAGATGCTCCCAGCGTGTCTGCACCATCCCTACTTTATCATCGCTAAAGAAGGAGAGAGTTTTCTTTAAGAACTCTTTCTGCGGAATGAAGTCAGCATCAAATATTGCTACAAATTCACCTTTTGCAACCCTAAGACCTTCCTTAAGAGCACCGGCTTTATATCCTTCTCTTGAACCTCTGCGAATATGGCAGATATCAAATCCTTCGGCTTTCTTTTTAGCAACCATAGCAGCCGAAATGTTAACTGTTTCATCGGTAGAGTCATCAAGAACCTGAATCTCCAATAATTCCTTTGGGTAATCTATTTCGCATACGGTTTCGATTAATCTTTCAACAACGTAAAGTTCATTATATAAAGGGAGCTGAATAGTAACCATGGCATCAGGTACATATTCCGGTTTCTGCATATGCTTTACATCCTTATACTTATTATAATAATAGATCATAATAAATCCATGCAGACCGAAGATGAATAGAATAGAAAGAGCAACGAAATAAGAAATGAGGACTATATCATCCATAATACTAATATACCTTTATATAATTTTTTACCAACCTGAGACTGCAGCTAGCAGAATATCTTCTGTTATTTTATCCACTGCAACACTGATCGCAGCATTTTTTTCGGTTAACCCTCCAGTACCGACATAATCGCCGTAATTAGAGAAGTTCTGCTCAAATATTGTTTTTCTTTTAACTAAATCTTTATAAATAACCTGAACACCAACCGTTACTCTTCTTGTGGTAACATTATCACCTCCGGAAACGACTGCCGGAGCATCACTAAAAGAAGAAATAGTACAATCGATAGTTGCATTAGCATTGACGCGATCAGAGACTCTAAGTGTATTGTCATCAATAAACTTTTGAGTAAGCATAGTAGTAAAGAGTTCTCTGAGACCAGGGACACCAGCACCGCTTCTATCATCAGCTACAGGAATAGAAATAGTCTTAAGATGTTCTGGCACTGCAGCACCTGTAAAAGAATAAGAACAACAAGAAGTAAAATTAACCAGACCAGCGATTATAAACAAGCCATTTAGTAAAAATATAAGGGCTATATTACCATTGTGCAGCTTGCGAATCTTTCGAAATTCAGAGACAATCACACTATTAAATATCATAACCCTTCATCTTTCTATAAAATGTTCTTTCACTGATATTTAGCAAGCGGGCTGCCATGCGTTTATTTCCATGTGTCTTTTCCAAAGCCTTCATCATAGCATTTTTTTCAACTTCAGCAAGTGGAATGACTTCATCATTATTAATAATTTCTTCCTGGCGGCGATAGATCAAATCTTTCAGTTCAATAAGGTCTTTTTTAATTTCAAATAATGCCCTATACATTAATTCCCTATCGGCATCCTCAGGAGTTTTATTCAGGAAAACAGGAAGGTTACGCTGATTAGGGATCTCCTTTTCAATTTCACGAAGTAATGGAATGAAAGAGAACTCATCAAGAGTTCCATTTTTATTTAATGCAATTGCTGTTTCAATGGCATTTTTCAATTCCCTAATATTCCCGGGCCAAGGGTAATTTTTCAATATTTCCATGGCTTCATTAGTGATATGGGGAATAGTGATATGATTTCCTTCTGAGTAGGATTTAAGAAAGTACATTGCAAACTCTTCGATATCACCTTTTCTTTTTCTTAAGGGGGGGATATTAAATGTTACAGCTTTCAATCTGAAGAAGAGATCCTCGCGGAATCTTTTAGAATCGACTTCTTTCTGGAGTTCTTTATTGGTAGCAGCGATAATTCTGACATCTACCTTCGTAACGGTTTCAGCTCCTATCCGCATAAACTCTTTAGTTTCAATTACCCTTAATAATTTTACCTGAGTAGTTAAAGGCATTTCGGCAATTTCGTCGAGAAACAAAGTGCCTTCATCCGCAATTTCAAAATATCCTTTCCTGTTTTCCATTGCACCAGTAAAAGAACCTTTCTTATGCCCGAACAGTTCGCTTTCCAGAATCCCTTCGGGTATCGCTCCACAATTTACACTAACGAGGGGTTTATCTACACGGTTACTATAGCCATGAATAGCTCTTGCAAAGACTTCCTTTCCAACACCGCTCTCACCATAAATGAGCACAGAAATATCTGATTTGGCGACCTGCATTATAATATCTACCAGGTCTTTAATCTCTTTGGTTTTACCAATAATTCCGAACTGTTCCTGAAACTGGGCTATTGTCATTGTTTTCAAAAACTTTTACAAATTGAATGCAATAATATATCATTTTTTGATGGTTAAATATAAAGAAATCAGATGAGAAGAGATGTGAAATGAAAACGTGTTGTAGGAATAGTAATTTAATTATTAAGTATTAATTTATACCGATAACTCTGCCGTCTAAATTGTACTGAGAATTTATCTGCTGCAGGAAATTCTTTGCTTCTGTTTCAGCTGTAAATTTACCCACATAGACAACCTGGAAAACAGTTCCTGCTACAGTTTTCTCTTTAATTTCAGCAGAATACCCTGTATCGGTAAACTGTTTTTTCAGTGTATTAGCATGATCCTTATTACTAAATGCCCCGGCCTGTATTGTAAACTTATATTTTAATTGAGAGTCGGGTTTTATAACGCTCTGACTTTTATTTTTCTGATCTGGGGGAGGAATATTCTGTTCAGAAATTTTAATGTAGGGAGAAGAGGGGTAATCTTTTTTTAGTCTATTGAGCCAAGTGGCTGCCTCGGTGGACATTTCGAGTGCATAATAATAAGAATATATCCTGAATATAGACGCATCAGCATACTTACTTTCCGGATAATTATTAACAATAGTTGAAAACAAAGAAACAGATGTTTTACCATTTTCAGTTAATATTCCATCCAGAAAGAGGACAGAGGGATCGTCGGGATATTTTGTTTTTAATTCAGAAAGTTTTTTTTTGACTTCTTCGATTTTGCCACTTTCAATTTTCTTAAGGTAATCACTGATATCAATTCCCTGTCCAGCAATATTTATGGCTAACAGAAAGAGAAGCGATATGATGAATTTAGGTTGCATATTAAGCTGATAATGCCATGTCTTTCACTTCCCGTTTAACCGATTCCATGGAGCGACCGAACAAAGTAGCAGAAGTAGCACGATCGATTTTAACTTTTACATAATCCCCTTCTTTGATATTTTGATCAAGTGGAATTATTGCGACTTTATTTGTATCTGTCCTTCCAGATAGAAACTGATCTGATTTTTTACTGAATCCTTCGACCAGGATAGTTTCCTCTTTGCCGATCAATTCTTGATTTTTTTCATAGGATATCTTCTGCTGAAGATCAATAATTTCCTGAAGTCTTTTTGCTTTAACTTGTTCGGGAACATCATCTTCCATTTTAAATGCTTTTGTACCTTCTCTTGGGGAATATTTAAACATATATGCCCCATCATACCTGACCTTACGCATAACTTCGAGAGTCATAAGATGATCTTCATAAGTCTCTGTCGGGAAACCGGAGATAATATCAGTAGAGAAACTCACACCTGGAATAATTCTTTTCGCTTTTTCAATTAAACTAAGGTAATGGTCAATAGTGTAAGTACGGTTCATGAGATCAAGGATTCTGTCGGAACCGGACTGAACAGGTAGATGGATATAGTTACATAAACTAAGATGCTCAGCAATTGCATAGAGGAGTTTATCGGATAAATCCTGAGGATGTGAAGTTGTAAATCTAACTCTGATGGAACTGTCAACAGAAGCAACGGCTGATAGAAGATCGGCAAAATCAGTTCCATTATCGTTATATGAATTTACATTCTGTCCGAGCAAAGTAACTTCCCTAAAGCCACGTTTTGAAAGTTGCTTTACTTCATCAAGAATGGAATGGAGTGACCTGCTTCTTTCCCTTCCGCGGGTAAAGGGAACAACACAGAAGGAACAGAACTTATCGCATCCTCTCATGACAGAAATCCATGCATGGAGACCATCTTCCCTGAAAGGAATGATATCATCATACGTTTCAGTTCTTGAAAGTTTTATACCTATACCTTTATTACCGTTGAAAGCGATATTTATATATTCGGGAAGATGTCTATACTCATCTGGGCCGACCACAAGGTCAACTATCTTCTTCTCTTCAACAAGATCTTTTCGAAGACGCTCCGCCATGCAACCAAGAATTCCTACCACAAGATTGGGATTTATATTTTTTAGGTTACTAATATTTCCAAGTCTGCCATAAATTCTTTGTTCAGCATTATCCCTAACACTACATGTATTCAGTAGAACTACATCAGCTCTGCCAATTTCTTTTGTTACTTCAAAACCACTATCCTTAAGAATACCGAGGACAATTTCTGTATCAGCCAGATTCATCTGGCAGCCATAAGTTTCAATATAAATACTGCTTGTACTCATTTTATTTAAATGACTCTTTTAGTCTTCTGGCAACAGAAATTACAAATCCGATAACCATTATCAAAACACCTGTCCATACAAAGTTAATAAATGGTTTGATACTTGCAGTAACAGTCAGTACTTCTTTTGGTCCCTTAATAGCCGTAAGATCGGAGCCATCCAATTTTGAAAGAGCAAGATCGACTTTACCAGAGGCATCTAGATTTAGAAGAGTAATTTTTACATTATCCTCTTTTAGATCAGCAGAAGTTAATGTTTTCTGTCCTAATTTGTTTACCCAAGCAACCTTAATAGGTGTTTTTTTGCCATGAGATTCGGCAGTTAAATTGACACCGATTTCGAAATCTTTTCCATCCATCATAGCCTGCCTGGTTTCAGGAGGGAAGTTAAAATCATCAAAGGTAATGTTAACATCCCCATAAACTTTAGATTCACCTTTCTGAAGACTTATGGAATTGCTTTTATTTGATGAGCCATCATCCTCTTCATATCCCAAAGGAGACACATAAATATCCTTAGTAAACATACTCAATATTGCAGGTTCCCTCATAAGTCCATTGTTGAAATCACTTATATACATTATAGGGGCAACCTTGAAACTCTTATTATCTTTTTTCAGAGATATGTTAAACTGATACTTATTGGTATTTTCAATCGGATTATATCCAGTAAAAACCATTTCATATCCCAAGGCTGTTACCGGAATATTTTTTTCAAGATTAACATCAACCTGTTTACTATAGCCTGCTGATCCAATAACTCCAAGTATAAAAATAGCAATGCCAATATGGGCAATATAAGCACCGATCATATTAAAACTACTACGTATAATTTTAAATGCAATATCAATATTGACAGCAAGTGTAAACGCAGCAGAGAATGCAAGGAGTATCATCATTACGTCTTTCACTCCGCCTAAAACAATGATCATCACAGTGACCAGTAATGCAATTGAGAGAGGGATAATTGAACTCTTTAACAGATCCTTTCCTTTTGTCATATTCCATTTTAATAACAAGCTTAAACCATTAAGGAGGCCTATAATAATAGCCAAAGGAATATGCATTTCACTATAGAAAAAGGCATCGACAGCTTTTCCAAAAATAGGGGCTGAAGTACCTACCAACACGATAAGTGCAGAAGCACTTAAAACTATTGCTGCTGTAAATAAAGCTAAGTCTCTTGACAGCACTTCTTCATCGGATGCTATTTTTTCAGAAAGATGTTTCCATCTGTAAATGAGCATACCGAAACCCAGCAATATAAAGGACCCTATAAAGATTATCAGGAATAAGTATACGAGCATTCCAGGATCAACAAATGAATGAACGGAAGCGTCGCCAAGGACTCCGCTTCTCGTTAAGAACGTGCTATATAAAACAAGAATATATGTTAAAAGACAGAGTATAAGATTAGTTTTAGCAAATTTGCCAATCCCACCTTTTGCCTGACTTTTTCTTTGAACCAGAAGAGTATGAATGGAAGCCACTCCTACCAGCCAAGGTATGAGACTGGAATTTTCAACGGGATCCCAAGCCCAATAGCCTCCCCATCCTAACATTTCATAGGCCCAATAGCCCCCCATCATAATTCCAAGTCCAAGTATGCCCGCACCTGCCAAAACCCATGGGAATGACTGTTTGACCCATTCCTGGTAATCGTTTTTCATCAAAGCGGCCACTGCAAACGCAAAGGGAACTGTTGCCATTGAGAAGCCTGTAAACAGAATAGGCGGATGAATCTGCATCCAGAAATTCAATAACTGGGGATTTAATCCTTTACCATTGATGATAAATTCTTTTAATGATATCCCAGCCGATGAGAGAGATGCAAATAAATCGCTATTCATTTTTATGAAAATCTGCCCAGACTGACCATCGGTAAACCTAAAGTTTTGCAGGAACGAGAGACTTAGGAATGAAGGGTTAATATCTTTAATACTAAGGAATATTGGTTCAGTCCACATAAATGCAAAGGGATTCTTGAATAACGGTGAGACCATTATAAGTAAAAATGTAGTTGCCAGAGAAAACACAGCCATTACTCTGGGTTCAAGATCGCCTCTTTTTGAAGAATAGTTCTGAAGCACAAGCCCTACGATTGAGCTCAGGAGAAGCCAAAGCATAAAGCTTCCTTCCTGTCCTGCCCAGAAGGTAGCAGCAAGTATACCTTTCGCT
>OBLU010003582.1_pt1 | contig 14072 bp, 10 predicted proteins | sample 1518681 | NCBI WGS metagenome assembly OBLU01 (sample SAMEA3539304, study PRJEB22396) | soil metagenome | biome: tundra; feature: field; material: soil | place: USA | collected 2010-05 | depth 0.15 m
CGGGGTCTGGACGGGGTCTTGAGGTCTAGCGAGGTCCAAAATGAGCCAGGAGGAGGCAACCGTCCGGGCGATGTCGGGGTTGATTCAGGCGAAAGGATTCCGGGGCAACCCGCGCACCGTTTTGACGGACTACAAATCACTTGGAGTTATGTCGGATAGGACCATGGAAGCAAGGGCAAAGAGAGAAGACAAGCAGCCTCAAGGTTCTCTCTTCTACTGTATGCAATCCGTTGCACAAGATCAGGAATAAAGAGTGGGGGATTTAAAATTTCGTTCGCATCCACCAGACCTTGCGCGTTACCCCGGCGATGGAAGCGGGCATCAGCAACCATGCTTGGTCTATCGCTGAGATCGCTGACCTAACGTCTAATGCTTCCATTCTGATTACCGCATAACTTTCAGTGACACTCAAGACGGACCATAATTGGTTTTAATGTCCGCGCAGTGACGGTATAGGCTCCAGATTCTACGTCCCTAAAGTCCTCTTCAACAAATCCGACACCAGTCGTGCCAGTGCTAATAATGGCGATACCGCCTTGCCCTGGAGGGCGCACGTTATCAACACTAATACTGGCTCCCGCAATGTCTGGAGAAACTGCCCTAACGTGAAGCAAGAACGCTTTGCTTGCGATAATGTCCAATCTAAACACGGTTATAAAAAGGTCGCCGCTGGGAACATTGTCTTTTTGCCTAGTCACGACGATTTGGGGCGCAACATCATAATTATTGACGGTCGGGTTGGTCACCGTCCCGCCGCCTATGGCAATTCCGTTTGGGGCGCTAATGATCATCGGTGGTTGTTCTTGTTTAGTTGTGGTTTTTACGGCTGGAATGCGCCGGGGCGGATTCGTTCTTTGATACTCCTCAAGTTCGTGCTGAAAGATGTTGCGTATATCATCAGAGCTTGGAACCGTAGGATAGTTAGTGCTTGCGTGCATTTCTGGCGATGGCCTGTAGAGCTTCCAGGAAATCACCACGACGCTAGAAATAACAAACAAGGCAAGTATAATCGAAAAATCGAACTTCCCTTGCACTCAACTGATTCGCAATAACTTACGCGCTAGCAAAAAAGTTTAGCCGGACAGCAGTGTTCCGCCATGCGTGCGCAGCACCCTGCGTCGCTTGGCATGCTTCTGTAGGCCCCGCCGGATTGAAGCGGCTTGACAAAATATCGTGATTTCACTATATTGATGATTACGGATGACCGACGAACCGCTCTTGAAGCCGGTGATCTGGGTCGGTTCTAGCCGTAAGGATTTGCGGGAGTTTCCCGATCCGGTCCAGGATCACGTGGGCTATGCCCTGTACGCTGCACAACGCGGCGGGAGGCACCGTGACACCAAGACGCTGAGCGGCTTCGGCGGTGCCGGGGTAGTGGAAGTGGTCACGGATTTCCGCGGCGACACCTTCCGGGCGGTGTAACACGCTCCGCTTTGTGGACGGAGTTTATGTGCTGCACGCGTTCCAGAAGAAATCGAAGACCGGACGTGAGATGTCTTGTCGCTATATGGAACTGATCGAACAACGGCTGCGCGAAGCCGAACAAATCGCCAAGGGGAGGGGCCATGAGTAAGAAGAAATTTGAAGTTGGCAGCCGGAACGTCTTTAAGGACCTCGGTCTGCCGAATGCTGAGGATCATTTGGTCAAGGCTCAGCTTGTGTACAAGATCGACGCCATCCTGAAGGACCGTGGCCTCACGCAGGTCGAGGCTGGAAAGCTATTCGGAGTCCCCCAACCCGATGTCTCGAAGATGCTCCGGGGCGAGTTTCGGCAATTTTCAGTCGAGCGGCTGCTGCGATTCGTGGTCGCGCTCAATCACGACGTGGAAATCGTAATCAAACCGCATCGTGACACCGGGAATGCGCCGGCATTGCATGTTTCCTGAAGGGGTAGTCCCCGCACGACATTAGCCCAACACTATGGCCAGTCCTTATTCAACTGGGGGAGGGGGAACCCAATTCGAGGCGCGCGTGGTCGCCTCCTGCATCGCCGCCGTGTTGTGTGAAGCGCCGGTCCGAGGACTTCCAGGTGATTTCGCGACCGCCGTTCAGACTCAGCGGGCGGCGTTCGACGATCCGCTCGACGACATCATCGTTAAGGGAATCCGGCAAGACGGCCGTGAAACCCAGCTCGATCTTCAGATCAAGAACAAGCTCACCTTTACAGAAAACGACGCCGAATGGGTTGATGCCCTGAAGCGAGCATGGGACACCTTCTCGAAGGATACTTTTGATCCCGCTCTGCGCCGGATCGGCGTTGGCATAGGCACCTACAACGCCCGCGTGGACCAGCATTATCAGTCGGTTCTAACTTGGGCAACTCATAGTACCGATGGGCACCATTTCCGGGAACGCATTGACAAGGGCGATTACTCGCACAAGGACAAGCAGGCCTTCGTGGACGCGATACGTTCCGTTCTCAGGGCGCACGTGGGGCGAGGCCCGACCGATGACGAACTCTGGCGGTTTCTGGCCTCATTCGTCATCATCCATTTTGATTTTCAGTCAGGTGAAGGTTCTCGCGACGCCGCGAGCGTCGTTGATCGGCTCAAGGGTTTGCTGGCACCTGAGAATCGAGCGCAGGCGGCGCGTATCTGGGACCACCTGAATAAGAAAGCGGGTGAGCTGATCCCGGTTGGAGGCGGCGCTATCCGGGCAACCCTGATTGAGCAACTGACTCGTGATGGCCTGACTGTTGGATCGGCACCGTCATTTTGGAAAGACATCGCGACGCTGCAACGAGAATCTAGCAGCGCCCTCGGTGACATCAAGTCACATATCCACGGCTTACGACTCCATCGGACTGACGCCTACCAGGAAGTTCAAGAAGCATTGGGCGGCGGGCGGTTCATTCAGATCGATGGCGAACCCGGTTCAGGGAAGTCTGCATTGCTAAAAGACCTCGCCGAAGAATGCCGGAGGACCGGACCGGTTCTGGTATTGAAGGACACCCGGATTCAACCGAGGGGCTGGGCAGCGCACGCCCACGTATTGGGGGTGTCGGCGGATCTGCCATCGCTGCTTCGTGAGTTTTCATGCGGAGGTCAAAGCATTTTATTCATCGACGGGATCGATAAGATCGTCGATCCTGCGATCCAACTCACTGTCAATGATGTGTTGAAGGCAATCGCGTTTGACGAAAGCCTTGCCCAGTGGCGAATTGTGGTCACGGTCAGAGAGCAGAACCTCCGGCACCTCGAAACGTGGCTCGATCCCGATGTTCTGAAAAAGCTGCCGCTCAGAACTGTGAGCGTTAGAGCGCTTGACGACAAAGAACTCGATATCGTGGCCGCGCACTTCGTTCGATTGCGACCTCTGCTCAACCAATCGGGCAATGCGGATATCATTCTTCGACGCCCATTCTTCCTTGACGCCATACTAAGCCTCGCGGGACGCGACGGAACGGAGCGGCTTCCAGCCACCGAAGTCGAACTGCTGAAGCTGTGGTGGAACCTCGGCGGTTCGGACCGGGCGGATTTCTTGCCAGCACAACACCGGCGAAACCTGCTGTTGCATTTGGCGGAACGATTGGCTGCGGCACCGAACAAGCCACTCACCATCAACGACGCCGCGCCTGAAACGGTTGCCGAACTGAAATCAGCGGGCATCCTGAGGGACAAGGATCTCGGCCACTCCGTCGTATTCACGCACGATATCTATGAAGAGTGGACCCTGTGTCAGCTTCTACTGAACCGCGGCCCAGATTGTGCCGCTTTCCTCAAGAGCCAGGCGGAGCCGGACACACTAGCACGGCCGGTTCAACTGCTCGGGACGTATTTGCTGGAGACCAAACCGTCTGCCGACTCGTGGAAGGCGCTCTACGAGAACACGGGCGATGCGGCTCTGCGTCCCATCTGGCAACGCGCGGTTCTGACGTCCTGCCTTCACTCGACGCGAGCCACACAATTACTGGGTGCCGTCGCGGATTACCTGTTTGAAGGCGACGGTGATCGGCTCCGGAAGATGTTGCTGGCGCTCGCCACGACTGAGGTCCTGCCGAATCCGGTGTTTCTCGATGAAAAACTGACCCCGGATGTGGACCCCGCGGATCGACCGAAGTACGCTCACCTTAACGCCGTGCCGAAGCCGCTGACTTGGGTTCGCTTCCTGGATTGGCTTATGCCCCTCATGCCGACCCTGCCGCATGCTTTAATTCCCGACGTTTTGCCGGTCTTCGCCACATGGCAAGGGGCCTTCGCGGGGAATCGAGTACGTCATTGCCGGCAGATCGGAGAATTGAGCTATGGCTGGCTTGTTGAGGTTGAGAAGGCGCGGCATGCACGGTCGTACAGCGAGGTGCGGGAGCCTTTCGGTGGCGCCCTGAATGGGCGCGATATCGAGAAGTCGATCCGCTCTCTGTTCTTGGCATCGGTCGGCGATGTACCTCAACTCGGGTCCGAGTACCTTCGGAACAAACTAGCTGACAAAAGCAGTTTGCATATTTTCAGGGGTCCGATCTTGTCAAACTGCGGGGCTCTCGTCCGGCATCTACCGGCCGATCTGGTTGACTTCTTCCTCGGTGCTTTTCTTCAAAGGCCCGAGGACCGAGTCGATCGCTTCGGCGGATACTCGGATCACCTGACGCGTGAACTGGGTCTGGCCGAGGACCACCAATTCTATCCAGCTTCGCCCGTCCAGCCTCCGTTTCTGGGCCTGCTCAATTCTAACGAGGGCGAAGGGCTGCGGTTGATACGGTCGATCTGCAATCACTCCATTTCCGTTTGGAAATGGGCGTGTGAGCAGGGGAGGCGGAGAGATCGGGTGCAGCCCATCCCTATCGCCTTGACCTTTCCGTGGGGCCAGCAGGGTTTTTGGGGTGACGGGCAAGTCTATTTATGGTTTCGGGGAACATGGGGGAACAACGCCGTCAAATCTGGTCTAATGGCGCTGGAACAGTGGGCTCTGCACCAATGTGAAAAAGGAGTTCCTTTCGAGGACGTGTTCAGAAAGGTCGTTGAAGGCAACGATGCGGTGGCCGCACTCGGTGTCGGCCTCAGTCTCTGTCTCGCCTACCCCGGAAAATCGCTCGAATCCGCGTTGCCCCTGGTAACCTGCCCGTACCTCTGGGACTGGGACATTTCTCGATTCGTTCAGGACACGCGATTTCATACCAATGAAATGGGCGACTGGCACCGCGATAGATTCCTGCTCAGTGCGGTCCACAAATTGAACGAGTACCCTCATCGTCGGTTCGAGGTTCGTAACCTTGTGCCCTATTTTGTCTGCTCCGGAGACGAAGATCTTATCAATCGATACGCGGCAGCCATTCGGGAATTTCCGCAAAACCTGCCACTCAGTTATGAAGAGGAGAAAGGGCAAGAGACGCACCTTAACGCGTTGCGCGAGAAGATGACACTCTTTTCCGAGCAGGGGGACCCCGCGCATTTCAAGGTTGAGCCAACACCGGACGGCAAGCACATCAAGATCTGGAATGATCCTCCCTCCCTGAAGCAAGAGAAATATCGTGTCCGACAAGAAGAGCACGAGCAGCTCAATCAATTCGCGTCCGTTGTCGTGTGGGCACAGAAGGCACTCGACGAAGGCACCGTCGGCACGCAACTCTCAATCGACGCGGCTGTCGTTAAAGTGAAGCAATGGGACCGGCCGGAGATCTTCGATAGCGACGACGCGGCGGCATTCGAAGACAAGCAGCTGACCGGTGCGATCGCCGGGGCGGCCTTCGTCGGCGCGAGATACACAGAAGGCGTGCAAGACGCCCCGCTTCTTGAATGGTGTCAGGGCGTGTTTGACAGGGTGCTGTCTGCAACTCGAAAGCCGAGCCAGTGGTCTTCCCGGGGAACCCTGCTATCGATGGACCCGCTTGTCTTTGCAGCGCATGGTTATGCCGCCCTTCTCGCGAAGGGCCACAACGTCCGGCACTGCCAACGAGCGCTTCTGAGACTAGCCCTCGATCCCTACGAAGAGGTTCAGGGCGCCGTTTTCGCGGCGGCACGTGCGTATGCATCGGCGCACGTTTATTGGCTGCTGCTTGACGCGGCGATCAGTCAATGCGTCGTCACGGACGATCAGATCCCCAATTATCATTCGATCTTGTTCGATGTCAAGGAGGCTGAGTTCAAGGAGAAGATCTTCTTGCGCGCGGAAGCGTTCATTGAGTCCGGATTGACGCCTGATCTGCCAACGATTCCCCTGCCATGGATCAAGTCAAGCACTCCACAAAAGCCCACGCACCGGGCTACCAAGGGCTACTCGCGAAATGGGACTGTATTTCTCCAGCATGTTGCGGCCAAGGTGCTTTTCCATGCTCCGTTGGAACCGGTCTTTGCCGACGCCACGAAGCGGGCGAAATTCCTGAAGATGGTTGGCGAACTCCTGGACTGGACCATTCAGGAGATCGCTCCGCCGTTCGCGGACACCCGCCGGGACCACGGCGGCAATACGCCGTTCGATTGGGTCTTTGGATTCGCGGGATGGTGCGGCCGTGTCTGTGCATCAATAACACCTACCGAGGCGCATGCGGCTGTGCTCGATCGAGTCTTCGGCCAAGACACGGACACGGCACTGATGATCATGCAGGGCGCAACGAAGTCCTTCATGGTCGAAGCGTTTCTCAGATCAACGGACATCACAGTCGATAGACTGACTCTGTGGTCGGACATTACCGATTGGATATTTGAGAACCGCGCATGGCATCCGGACAGCGACCACCTCGATCGGGAATTCGTCACTTGCGCATTTGCGGTGTTGTTTTGCGTCGCCCCAGATTTTTCTCCGTTGCTGTGCTGCATTGATCCTGGGTGGCCGCACCTCCCGAAGTTTAGAGCAATTCTGGAACGCGCGGTCCGGGAGTTTGGGCGACATCACACCCTGTACCTGGCCATCACGACTTTCCTGAAGAAAGGCGGGTTCGACCTGTTGCCGAGACCGGCACTGAGCTGGTTGGAAGAACTCGTGCAGGCGAAAAAGGCCGATCAAGACTTTTGGAAGGCGAACGGCGATAACACCGTCGAGCTGCTGCGCCAAGTCATCTCGCAAAAAGGTCTTGAGCTTTCGCCGGACGACCGAAAGTCGATCATCGTGGTTTTCGACATCATGACAGACAACGGCGTTCGGGGTGCCGGTTTTCTCCACCAAGAGTTGCTGCGGGCAGAGAAAGTTGAGCGATGATAGCTGCACGCGACCTGCCATATACTAGGTGGTTCCTGTAGCAGCGCTGAAAGCGCCCAGGGCGATCATTCTAGCGCCGAACGCTTGGAAGTTTGAGCCATGAACAAACTAGCGGAAAAGCACTTGAAGGCGCTCGAAGCGGTCGTAGCCGAGGCGCAGAGACTCATGGAGCTAGGGGGATGGCGTGAGGCTGAGGAGCAACTGGCGCCCGCACTGGCCTCTTTCGAAAATGCCGGTCTGATCCTAGAGCCGCAACATGAATGGCTCAGACTTCAGTCGCTCCACGCTGAATGCCTCTTCTGGCGAGGAGAATTCGAAAGGGCAGAGTCCGTTTTTGAAGCCGCCTCACATTCCAGAAAAGAGGCTGGTATTTTCGACTGGCAATTCATCAGACAGCGGCGGTATGTGGCATTGTCGAAACGCGGACTCTGCGATTTTTCCGGCTGCCAGACCGTCCTCGCGGAAGCGCGATCCGTCGCGAGCCAGAATCACTTAACCGAGGTCATCCCTCGCCTAGACACTGACATAACAACGACTGAACAGATCCGCCAGGGTACCTTCCACGACGTTGCCTTCGCCGCGCAGAATATCAGGCTCGTAGGGCGAAATGGCGTTGAGATTCTCGGAGACGACCGAATTCCCCTTCAGGGATGTGAGTCCCTCAACTATGCTTGCAAGGTGTCGGAATGTTGCTTCGGGTGCCGCATCGGATCGGGCACAAATTAGCCGGTTAAGTCCGCTCCACGTCAACTGGCCGGCTAGCGCGCAAACCGTGATTACAACGCCGGAAAGGTTGGCAAGACCGTCTACAGCCGATCTGGGAAGAACCTGCCCATCGGCCGCCCCAAGCGAATCTTCAACCGGGAGCGAGTAACCGAGATGCGAAGGAAGGGGGCCAGCATTCGGACTATCGCCAGGGAGCTTGGTGTGGGGCTGGGGACGGTTACCCGAATTCTCCAGGAGCGCACCCAAACAAGGTAGCGCGGTGTGCCGAGCCGCAGGCAAACAATTTCCGGCTAGTCCAAGCCCCAGATGGCCGAGCCTACTGGCCGGGCGATATCGTATCCGAGAACGTCGTGCTGGGGACGAGCAGCGACGGCCACGAACTTACCGCCGAGGAACTGGATGCCTGGGTGGCCAGCTTTCCCATCGAGCTGATGGAAACGGTATTACGCCCCTTCATTTTGCCCGCCGATATGCAGGCGCCAGCGGAGACGGCCCGCAATGAGGTCCTGTGAGATCCGTGGTATCCAGGTTGAGGCGCCTGGAGCGGCTCAACCGGATAAGCACGGCGCCGCAACGTCTCCGGATTCAGTACGGCTATCTGAAGACGCTGCCCGACGACTACATCGGACCCCGGCACGTCGTAACGGTGAAACAGCTACCGCCAGTGGAGCGCGGCGAAGATTGGTTCGAGTGGCAGGAACGCCCTGGGCCGGAGCCGGCCTCGGGGGCCGGCCGCCCCGCAGACGATCTCCTCGTCCGAGTCTGCTACGTGGAGAGAACGCTGGCCTGAATCCCCGCACTCGCCGGGCCAGACACGGCTAGCGATAATGGTTCACATCGTTCCGGTTCGTGTTGACCGATCGATGCCGTTTGTGGTGGGCGCCTCACTGGCTTTCGTCGATACCGTATGCCCGTTTGACACTTTCAACGTACTCATCGACAACAGGCCAACTCCGGATCCGTCTGCCGCTCTTGCGACGCTACCGCCGCTGCCAGGGGAGTTGCATTACGCTAGACTGGATCGAAATCCGATGAAGCTGTTGCTGCTCTACATTTCTCGAACCGGGCTGACCGCCGCGCGGACCTGGGTCTTTTTGGTGTCATTCGCCTTCCGGAGAGCGGCCAGGCCGAGAATTCTCCGGAGGTATCTGGAACGTTGCGGCGCCGGCTTCGTGAAGTTGGGTCAGGTGCTGGCCATGCGTCACGACTTCCTTCCGGCCGAATACTGCCAGGAACTCATGGGCCTTCTAGACCAGTTGCCGTCCTCACCCGCCGCGGAGATCGTGGCTACTATCGAGGCCGAACTGGGCAGACCCATCGGCGAGTTGTTTGCCGAGTTCGACGCGGCGCCGCTGAGTTCGGCTTCGGTGGCGCAGGTCCACGCGGCGGTACTGCACAGCGGAGAGCAGGTGGTCGTCAAGGTGAAGCACCCGGGAATCGACGCCCGCTACCGGATCGACCTGCTGAACCTGAGGATCATGGCTTGGCTGGGATCTCTTCTCGGGATCTTCCGCGGGATCGATGCCGGAGCGGTGGCACGGGAACTGGAGCGCATCATCCTGGAAGAACTGGACTTCCGCCACGAGGCGCGCAACATCTACGTCCTGCACGAACTCCTGAAGAGCGACCAGGTCGACCATTACGGGCCTGCCCTGCATCGGCAGTTTTGCGGGGCCTCAGTGATCACGATGGAACGGCTGCGAGGCGTGTGGATGCGCGAGATCCTGACCGCAAGCGACCAAGGAGACGAGGAGCGGCTGCGGCAGTGGAGTGCGCAAGGAATCACGCGCGCGCGAACCGCGCGGCTGCTGCTGCGGTCGACACTCGAACAATGCTTCAGCCATCGTATCTTTCACGCCGACCCGCACGCCGGCAATCTCATCCTCATGGAAGGAGGCACGCTCGGATACGTGGATTTCGGAACGATCGGCTGGCTAGACGAGAAGCTCTGGTCCGAACAGTTCGCCATGAACCAGGCCATCGCCACGGGACAGATTCACAGGGCGTACGAATCCATTCTGGACACGCTGGAACCGCTGCCGGACACCGACCTTTCGGGCTTCGAGATGGAAGTGAAAACCCTGCTGATGGATTGGCTGTTCGCCACCAAAGTCCCGGGCACGCCGATCCAGGAGCGCAGCAGCGCCGGCCTTTTTCTGCGCCTTTTCGACTTGCTGCGACGACAGGGTTTGAACATGTCCCTGCCGTCCCTGCGCTTGTGCCGGGCGCTGATGATCTCCGATATCATCTCGCTGCGGCTCGATCCGAATCTCGACCGGCTCAAGGAACTGCAGGATTACTTCGACGACCAGGCGCGCCGGGATTTCGAGCACGTTCTCGCGCAACAGTTGTCGTGGAATGCGGTTTGCGCCACCACGGCGGGCATTGCGAGGATGATGCAAACCGTACCCGACGCCGTGGCATTTCTCCGCAAGAGACTGCCGCAGTTCGGCCGGCAATATGAAAAAGCCGTGGGCGGTTTCGAACGGGCGTCGCTGATGGCCCTCGGAAATCTCCGTACCCTGGCGGTGCTGGTGGCGTTGGCAATCGCCGGGGGCCGGCTATTCGCGCTGCGTGTGTGGCCAGGCAGCTGGTGGGCGCGCGCCACCGGCTCACTCGGCGATTCGTGGTGGTTGGCGGCGGGAGCCAGCGCCTTGATCGCGTTGATGCTGGCGCGGATGATTCGCAAGTTTCGTTGAACATGTCCGCCAGCCGCACTCCCGCTGTGGTATAAAGTCATTAATCTGGGCCGGTTCCCCGGCCCGTGGAGGAGGACATATGGGAATAGCCGATGAATGCGCGGACACTGCGCCGCGTGCCGACACCCTGAAGAAGTCCCCGGAGACCGAACCGGTATTTACCGAATCCGCGCGTCTGACCGCTCAAGCGATGGCCGTATTTTGGGGCGGCATCGCCGAATCCGTCGCGCAGGCCTTCCGCGCATTCAGCAACGAACTAAAGCCGGAGAACGCGGCTGGCGTGGGATTCGCGACCGGCTTTGTGGACGGCGTCCTTGCCGGCAACGCCAGCTTCTTCCAGGAGATGGCGAAAACGTCGCGCTCCATCCTGGAAGACAGCCGGGCCTCACGCACGGAAGCTGCGCGCGGGGCCGAAATCGATTACGACCGGCTGGCGCGGTTGGTCGCAGCGGAGTTGCGCCGCAAGCAAGTGCCAGATGACAGCCAAGTATAAGGATTTCGCGATTCCCATCCCGTCGACCGCGCGGGCGCTGGCTCCGATCGATCCGGCCGCCCGGTCCGAGGCGTGCGTCGAGATGGTGAGCATACTCTACCACGCGGAGAAGGCCGCGCTCGATGCATTCGCGCGGCTCAACGATCCCAGCATCGTCGAGAATTGCGAGATCTTCCTGCACGCCCGGCCGATGCTGCTGGCCGACGAAAGCGCCCATATGCGCGACATGGAGGAGATCATCCGGGCTGTCGGCGGCGACCGGATTCGCCCCGCGCCGGCGGGATTTGAGGAACTCTGGGACCTGGAGCTGGCCCAGCGGAAACTGCCGTTTCCGCTCTCGGCGCGGGCCGCGGCGCTGTTGATTCTCATCACGGAGTCATTGGGCTACGCTTATTTGTATCACCTGGCCAATGTCACCAGAACGACCAACGCCAGAATCTCGGCGCTGCTGCGGAGCAATATCGACGACGAACGGCGTCACATCCAGGTGTCCATGAACATCCTGCGGCAGGCGCTTTCCGCCGCTACGCCACTGGACACCGTCGAGCTGGCCGTTTATTTCTACGCCTTCTTCTTGTTGAGCCGTAGAGCCGCGAGGACGATGCTGGCGGCCCTTGCGAATGTGGGCTTCAATCCCTACGTCATCGCCGCTTCGGGCCTCTGCTTCACCTGCAAGCTGCTCGAAATGGTGGTTGAGGACGCGCTGGGCAGGTCCGCGGGCGCGCGGCTCCTGGCCGGCTTTTCAAGTCTTTCGTCGCCCGGCCCCATGCGGCTCTTCAAGGCCGCCTGCTATCTGCCGGAACCGCCCTACGTTTGGCTGGCGCTGCGATGCTTCGCCCGCATGCGCAGGCGCTTCCCGGTTGAGCCGCGGCAAAGCCGGGGAGAGGCGAAATGAACTGCGTGGTGCTGGGCGCGGGACTGGCAGGCTTGACGGCCGCGCTGGAGCTGCAGCGCCGCGGTTGCCACGCGATCGTAATCGAGGCCGCCCCTTTTGCCGGCGGCCGGGCCTCATCCTGGACTACCAGCGACGGCATGGTATCGGGAACCGGACTGCACGTCGTGGCCGATCATTACGTCAACTTGCTGGACCTGCTCGGGACCGTGGACGGAACCGGAGAAATCGTCTGGTGGCGTGAGCACTGCCACCTGCATTCCGGCCGGCCGCCGATGACTTGGCGCTATTCCCCTCTGCCCGCCCCCTTCCATCTGCTGTACGCGGCGCGCTTATTTCCGGTCCCCCTCAAGTCCCGGCTGCGGCTGCTACGGGCGAGCTTGGATGCGGCCCGTTATCGCCAGCGGGACCTCGGTTCGCTGGACGAGCTTCCCTACTTGAGCTGGCACGATTCCCACGGACTGGGAAACGGCCCCATGCTGGAGATCGCGGAACTGGCGGCCGACGCAGCGACATTTCTTCCGATCGAAAGGGCGTCGGCCCGGGCGGTGCTCTCGTGGGTGAAGTACATGTCGCGCGGCCGGAGCGCGGCGCGCATCGGCACGTGGCGCGCTCCACTTTCGCGCGCCCTGATCAGTCCGCTGGTAAAGGCGATCGAACAGGCCGGCGGGGAGGTGCGGCTGCGTACCGTCGCGGCCGGGATCATTTGCCGCGACGAGCGTGTGCGGGCGGTCGTCACGGCCGAGAGCAGCGCGCGGCGCCCCTGCTATGATGCCGGCGGCCAACCGCAGTTGTGCGGACCGGAGGAGGAACTGACCTGCGACGCGGTAATCTCCGCTCTGCCGGTACAGGCGTTGCGGCACGTCGTGGATGCCGGCCTGGCGGCGCGAGCGGGCATCTCCGACGCCCTGAAGCTGACGACGGTTCCGGCCGTCTCGGCCGTGATCGCTTTCGACGGACCGATCCGTCCGGTTCCTCCCGGCGCCCCGCTGGTGACCGGCTGCGCGATGCGCGATTTTATCGACCTCACCAGCCTGTCCGGCGACTCCCAGGGGCCCTCGGTCTACCAGTTCTTGATGACCCGGCCCGAGGAATGGATCGCGCGCACCGATGAGGAAATCGTGGACGCGCTGGTGCGCGACCTTCGTGCCGTATTCCCGGCCGCGTCCGGTGTGTCGCGCGCGAAGGCGGTGGTAGAACGTATCGGCGCCGCCATGTTTGCCGGCGTGCCCGGGTCTCACCGGCTGCGCCCCGCCACCGGAACGGGGATCCGCGGGCTGTTCCTCGCCGGGGACTGGGTGCGCCACGATCTGAATGCGTCCATGGAAGGCGCGGTGCTTTCGGGAAGGCTTGCGGCGCAGGCGGTGCTGGGCGGGCGCGCCAGTGTGCCGGTGCTGGCGCCGGGCGAGCCCCTGTTCCTGCGCGCTCTCCAGGCCGTGGCCCGGCCGCCTCTGCCCGCCGTATGACACCCCAACAGGAGCCGGGGCTCTCCATCATGCTGGCACACCTCGGTGTGTCAGACCGGCGGGCCATCGCCGGTTCGGTGCTGATCGCCGTGTTCGAGGTGACCATCATCGGCTTGGCCGTGGGGCAGGCTTTCCTGGAACGCGCTTTTCGCTGGCCCCCTTGGGTGGTCGTGGTTTGCGTATGGGTCGTGTGGACATTCTGGCATAGCTGGATATTCCCCCGAAACCGGCTGCGCTATCTGGCGCGGTGCGAGCACCCCTACCGGCGCGCCTTCCTCTTCGATATCTATCCCTGGGTGAGCGTCGGATTCGCGCAAATGTGGCGTCCGCTGGTGAACGGGAGCACGCTACAGGATCTGATCGCCGGGAGATTCGCGCTCCATCCCGCGCCGGTGGCGCTCGGGCTGGCGGTCTGTTTCGGCGCGCTCGGCATTGTGATCCGGGCCATCCGCACCATCGGCATTCACAACGCGGCTTTTCTGCGGGAGTTCGTCGACACGGAGACGTTCGTGCCGATTGAAACCGGAATATACGGCGCAATCATGCACCCGTTGTTCTGGGCGGGCATCGCATACTCCTGCGGCCTGACCATTGCCGTGTGGAGCGGCCAGGCGTTGTCCGTGGCCGGCGTCAACCTGCTCTACGGCTTCGCTTACACCCGGCTGGAG
>OBLU010003583.1_pt1 | contig 14064 bp, 10 predicted proteins | sample 1518681 | NCBI WGS metagenome assembly OBLU01 (sample SAMEA3539304, study PRJEB22396) | soil metagenome | biome: tundra; feature: field; material: soil | place: USA | collected 2010-05 | depth 0.15 m
CCCCAGGGATCACGGCGATCGCGTATCCAGACGCAAAGCTCCCTATGAAACCTGAAATACCCTGGTGGACTGTAAGATGGATCAATCCGTTGAAAAGGGCGAAACCAACCATCCCTGGGGACAGCCAGCCGCGTCCATTGTGGCCGAACGCCCGGTTAAGTTTTTTCGCAAAGAAGACTCCAAAGAAGCCTTCAAAGAAGCCCCACGCGGCAACCGTCACAGCAAATCCCGCGAGGGACAGGGGAAAACCGACCGCCAATGACATGCGTACTGCAGGTTGCCGGCGCAGCGGAATCCACAGCAGCGCGTTGGCATGCCACGACATGGCAAGATCGTAAATTCCCCCCAACACCAACGCTAAGGCAACCGATTTGCCGGCGTTGCGCGCACTGAACCCGTAGTCGGAAAAGCGCTCATGCCGAATCCCCATGATCAGAAGCAGGGCCAAGCCTTCAAACATGAACTGGTAGGTAGCGAGGGCAAACACCATAACCAAGCCGTGGCCCCGCCGCAAAAGCGGGTCTAACACCGGCTCACTCACGTAGCAAACAACAAAGAATGCGATCGCGATGGCAAGGTCGATCACCGCCGCGCGGCGACCTACTGGCACCACGGTATCCGCGAACCGCAACTCAGACGAGCGGACCACACACATTCCCTCTCAACGGCGTAAGCGCAGAAAATTGCACAGACAGTATAAGACTTCTTCGTTCAAGAATTGCTCAGGGCTTGAGTTCCGGCGCGGACTGCGCCTGGCGGGCCTGATCCACGACTTTGCGGACGGCTTCAATTACCACCTCGGGGCGGTCGAGTTGGATGTAATGACCGCTGTTCCTCGCGATCATCTGCGTGCCCCTGGTCGAGAGGTGGGCTAACTCTTCCTGCATCTGTTGCCAGGCGTCATTGGTGGGCTTGACCAGGTCTTCGGGCAGATCGGGTTGGGGATGGCCGGGATCTTGGGAGAGCACCGCCAGAGGCATGTCGCCGAGCGAGCCGGTGTTCGCGGTTTGCGCAGCGCTCTCAGAGATTGCTTTCAATTCTGCGACTCCTTCGCGCACGCTGTGCAAGTTGCACTCGGCGGCTCGGACTTCGGCATCGTTCCCGCAGAATCCCAGGAGACGCGGTATTCCGAAGGGCATGGTGAATTCCAGAAATTCCTGCTCTCGTACCCAGGTCGCGTCCATATCGTTCAACGCCGGCGGAAAGCGTTTCTGCTGCTCGGGGTGGGACGCGTCGACCAGGACCATGCCGGCGACTTCGCTGCGATAAAGGCTGGCGTAGAGGCGCAGGTCGAATCCGCCCAGGGAGTGGCCGACGAGGATGTAAGGTGAGGGGACGCCTTGGTTGCGCAGGAGGGTGTGCAGTTCTTCGGCAATGTCTTTGCTGGTGCGGGGGCGCGGGCTGGAATCGCTGTAGCCGAGGCCGGCGCGGTCGTAGGAGCAGACCCGGACGAATTGCGCGATCTGGGGCTGCACCTTGTGCCATGAGAGGTAGGAATCGCCGAGGCCAGAGTCGAGGATCACGGTGGGAGTTCCCTGCCCCGTGCAGTGGATGTGCATTTTGTAGCCGCCGATGTCGACGAACTGGCCGTCCATGGCATTGAAGCGGCGATCGCGGGCCTCCGAGATGTTCTGGTAGAGGAACCCTGCGGTCGCGAGGAGGAGGACGAGGGCGATCAGGCTTCGGACGACGATGCGGACCCAGTGGTGGGGCGGGGTTGAGGTGTCGGTCACTTTTTATCCTGTGCAAGCGCTCGCGGACAGGAGTATTCGCGCCACACTTTGCTGCATTCTACATGACCGGCGGCACGGTGATGCCCATGACCGCCAGGGTACGAATCAGTTCGCGGCGGACTACGGCTACCGTGGCGAGCAGGAATTGCTTTCGCTTCTCGTCAGCCTCGCTCAGGATGGGATAGCGGTGGTAGAACGTGTTGAACAGTTGCGCCAGTTGGAAAGCGTGCTTGGCGAGGTAGGCCGGCTCGGTGGTGGCGATGCATTGGTCGACCAGGTATGAGGTTTTCGCCGAGGTTAGCCAGAGTTCCCAAATCTCGTTGGCGGCTTCGCCGGTCAGGAATTGGGCGAGGTCGGCGGCGGAGACATAGCGGGCAACGTCTTGACAGAAAATGTCGGGATCAAGGGCGGCTTTTTTGAAGATGCTGGAGGCGCGCACTACCGCGTACTGCGCGTAGGGGCCGGTTTCGCCTTCGAAGCTGAGGGCTTCTTTGAAATCGAAGGCGATCACCGATTGTTTGGTGAATTTCAGCATGAAGTAGCGAAGCGCACCGATGGCAATTTGAGTGGCGATGGAGAGGCGATCGGCGTCGGTAAGCTGGGGATGGCGGGAATCAACTTCGCTCTTGGCGGAGGCGATGAGCTGGTCGAGCAGGTCATCGGCTTTGACGCCGAAACCCTTGCGGCCGGAAACCTCGATGTAGGAACGCGTCTTGTCTTCTTCGCTGAGCGTATAGCCGAGTTCGGCGGCGCAGCGCGGCGTGAGCGCGACCATCTCGTAAGAAAAATGCGTGTAGTGGTCGGCGGCTTCGTTGTGGCCGAGTCCGCGGAGCGCTTCGATGACCGTGTTTTGAGCTTCGGACTGGCGGGCGTCGATCACGTTGTAGATTTCGGCAACGTCTCCGAAATGAGGATGATCCTTCTCGCCTTCGGTGGAAGAGATCCAGCAGTCGTGCTGGTTGGGATAGCGGTAGAACTTGCGATACGCGAAGTCGCGCCCGAGCAGGCCAAACTTCCACATGTGATAGGCGATGTCTTTGCCGACGTAGCCGACGGTGCCGTTGGAGCGGACGATTACTTTCTGATCTTCTTCGGAAATTCCGGAGGGGCGAATATCGACGCCGGGCCTCAGCGGAATCTCCACGAGCACATCATCGTTCTCGTCCGTTATTTCTGAGCCATTCGCTTTCTTTTTTGCGTCGGCATTCGCGGGCAGGAGTGCCCGCGCCACACGGTCTGTTCCGGCGCGGCGCATGATCCAGCAGCCTTTGTTCTTGCCTTCGCCTTCGTAAGTGAGCACGCCTGCGTCTTTCAGTTTGGTGAAGGCCGCGTCCCAGAAGTGCAGGTGCAGGATTTCGCTCTCGCGGGGGAGAAAATCGTATTCGATGTCGAGACGGTCCATGGTTTCGAGGTGGCGGCGAAGCACGGCGGCCGAGATCAGTTCGGCGATCGCGGCCGTTTCGCTGGCGGCATCTTCAATGCCGTGCAGCGTGCGGGCGCGGACTTGCAAGTTCTGCTTGTCTTGCTCGTACCATTGCGAAACGCGGGCGTAGAGGTCCCAGCAGTAGTAGTCGAAGCGGTGCTGGCTAGCGAGGGCTTCGATTTCAGCGCGGGACTTTTTCTCGATATGCGTGAAACCCACGACCACGTCGGCAACCTGCACGCCGGTGTTGTCAATGTAGTTCTGGATGTCGACTTCCCGGCCCGCGTAACGCAGCAGGCGAACAAACGTATCGCCGAGAATGGCGTTGCGGAGGTGGCCGATGTGGGCCGCCTTGTTGGGATTGATGCTGGTGTGCTCGACCAGAATTTTCCCCCGACGAACTGGGATCTTGGGGTGTGGTACGTTGGGTTCCGGCAACGTATCTTTGACAAGTGCTGCGGCGACCTCGGAACGATTGAGTCTCGCATTGATGTATCCCGCCCCAGCGACTTCCAGTTTCTCGAAGCCTTCAACCGGGCCGATTCCGGCAACAATTTCCTCCGCAATCTTTCGCGGGGGCTTGCGCAGTTGCCTGGCTAGCCCGAAGGCTAGCGGGAACGCATAGTCGCCAAGCTCGATCCTGGGTGGTTGCTCAACGGCGAATTCCACGAAGAATACGTCCCGGTCGAGGCCGTAGGTGCGAAACAGGAACTCGGCCATGTGCTCGCCGAGGCGGCGCTGTAAGCAGAGATACAAGGGTCCCTCTAAAGTGATTGAAGAACAGTGATTTTAGCAGAGTGCGCGGCGGACACTGGTTTGACGGAGAATGAACCGTTCCCTATGATGAAAAATCAGCGGAATCGAATCACCACGGACAGACGAAAGCGCGGACAAGTACAATTTCAAGAAATCCTGTTCTGGCTTTCCTCTGTGTCTCTGTGCCTCCGTGGTTAGATGAACTTTCTATGCGCATTGCCTACCTTGAGTGTTTTTCCGGCATGAGCGGCGACATGTTCTTGGGCGCGCTCGTGGATGCCGGAGTTCCAACTCAGACTCTGGAACAGGCCGTGGCGGCGCTGAACGTGGGGGCGCGGCTGGAAATTTCCCGGGTGGTGCGCAGCGGGATTTCGGCTACGAAGGTGGATGTTTACGTGGATGGGGAGAAGGATTTGCCGCGGGAGGAGTACTGGGAGCGGCAAAGCACGGTTCGGCCGCCCTCGGCCGCGGATTCTCATGAGCATGGACACGAACAGTCTAACGATCATGGGCACGAGCATTCTCATCCTGGCGAGGTTTCGCGGGCGGGGGCGCCCGCGCCACATGAGCACGAGCATTCTCATGGGCGTGGGCTGACGGAGATTCGTCAGGTCATTTTTGCGGCTGCGATTTCGGAGACCGCAAAGAAGACTGCCATCGCCATCTTCGAGGCGCTGGGACGGGCGGAGGCGAAGATTCACAACACTTCCATCGAGAGCGTGCATTTCCACGAAGTCGGTGCGGTGGATGCGATGGTGGATATCGTCTGCGCTGCCGTGGGCGCGGAGGCTCTGGGAGTAGATGAGATTGTCTGTTCCCCCTTGAACGTCGGCGGCGGGACGGTGAAGTGCGCGCATGGGACGTTTCCGGTGCCCGCTCCGGCGACGGTGGAGTTGTTGGCGGACGCGCCTGTGTATTCCTCCGGCTTGCAGGCGGAGTTGGTCACGCCGACGGGCGCGGCGATCGTGAAGACGCTGGCTTCGCGTTTCGCGGCGTTTCCGGAGATGAAGATTGAGAAGTCGGGCTATGGCGCGGGGACGCGGGATTTCCCAGGGCATCCGAACGTGGTGCGGATTACGGTTGGGGAAGCGGCCTCGAATGCTCTGGCCGCGAAGACGGCGTCGGAGACAATTACGGTGCTGGAAGCGAATCTGGATGATATGAATCCGCAGGTGTTTGGGTACGTGATGGACCGGTTATTCGAAGAAGGCGCGCTGGATGCTTTTGTGATGCCGGTGCAGATGAAGAAGAATCGTCCGGGCTCGCTGCTCACGGTTTTGTGCAAGCCTGAGGACGCGAGCCGATTGACGCAACTCGTCTTCTCTGAAACGACCACGCTGGGTGTACGGCGGCGCGATGAAATGCGGCAGACTTTGGCTCGGAGATGGGAGAGTGTGCGCACGCCGTGGGGCGAGGTGCGAATCAAGATCGCCAGCATGAATGGAACGGTTACCAACTACGCTCCAGAGTATGAAGATTGCCGGCGCATCGCGGCGGAGCATCATGTGCCGCTGAAGAAGGTGATACAGGAAGCCGCGCGGGCTTATCTCGGGAATGGCCAAAACCTTTAACCACAGAGGGCACAGAGGTGCACAGGGTAGTGAATAAGACTTTATGAGCAGGAAGTTCTACATCACGACGCCGATTTACTACGTCAACGCGCGGCCACACATCGGGCACGCGTACACCACGATTGCGTGCGACACGATTGCGCGGCGGCAGCGTTTGTTGGGCGCAGACACGTTTTTTCTCACGGGCACCGACGAGCACGGGCAGAAGATCGAGCGGGCGGCGCAGGCTGCGGGCAAGACACCGCAGCAGTATGCGGATGAGATCTCGGCGGAGTTCCGCCAGTTGTGGCAGCGGATGGGCATCTCGAATGACGACTTCATCCGCACCACCGAAGACCGGCACAAGAAGCGGGTGCAGGAATTTTTCCGCCGCATTCGCGATAACGGCTACATCTACAAGGGCACCTATACCGGGCAGTATTGCGTGTCGGATGAGCTCTATGTGGACGGCGCGCAGCCGGGCGATCCCTGTCCCACTTGCGGGCGCATCACCGAGACCGTGCACGAGGAGAACTACTTCTTCAAGCTCTCGGAGTTTCAGGACAAGCTGCTGGCGCTGTATGCGAATCCGGAATTCATTCGTCCGGAGACTCGGCGCAAAGAGGTGATTTCGTTCGTGCGCTCGGGGCTGCGCGACTTGTCTATCAGCCGGTCCACGTTTTCCTGGGGCATCCCCGTACCGGACGATCCCAAGCATGTGATTTACGTGTGGCTGGACGCGCTGGCGAACTACATCACCGCGATTGGCTATGGCTCCTCACACGCGGGGGCGCAGGAAGCTTTCAAGAAATTCTGGCCGGCGGATGTGCAGATGATCGGGAAGGAGATTGTCCGCTTCCATTGCGTGTACTGGCCGGCGTTTCTGATGGCGGCGGGGTTGCCGGTGCCAAAGGCGATCGTGGCCCATGGGTGGCTGCTGTTTGAAGAGAGCAAGATGTCGAAGTCGCGCGGCAACATCGTGCGCACGGAAACAATTCTCGACGTACTGGGCGCGGATGCGTTGCGCTATTTTCTGCTGCGGGAAGTCGTGTTCGGGCAGGATGGATCGTTTTCGTTCGATGCGCTGGTGCAGCGCTACAACTCCGACCTGGCGAATGGGCTGGGAAATCTGGCCAGCCGCACGCTGACCATGATCAATCGCTACTTCAAGGGCGAGGTTCCGTATCCTTCGCATGGGGCTTCGAAAACCACCGCGGACGCTGCTCTTGCCGAGACGGCGCGGAAGACGATTCGGGAATTTGGGACGCTGTTCGATCAGTTCCAATTTTCGCGCGCGCTGGAGAGCGCTTGGGCGCTGGTAGCAGCAGTGGACAAGTACATCGTCGAGAATGAGCCGTGGGCGCTGGGCGAGAAGCAGGATGAAGACAGCCGGTCGCGTTTGGCAACGGTGCTCTACACGGCGGCAGAAGCGTTGCGGATTGCGACGGCGCTGGCACATCCGGTAATGCCGGAGGCGACGGCGAAAATCTGGGCACAGATGGGGTTGGGAGATATCAAGAAGCTGGCTCTGAGCGAACTGGCCTGGGGACAACTGCCTTTGGGCACGAAGCTGGGCGAGGTGCACCCCGTGTTTCCGCGCGCCGACAAGAGCGCGATTGAAAGGATGCAGAAGATGGAAGAGCAAGAGAGAGTTCCGGTGGCGGAGGAGAAGCCGGCGGCTGCGGTAAAGCTGGTGGCGGAGATGCCAGCGCCGGCTGCGGCGCAGAGTGCTCCTCCGGCAAGTGCGACACTCGCGGGAAGTGAAAAGATTTCGATCGACGACTTCGCCAAGATCGAACTGCGGGTGGGCCTGGTAAAAGTCGCGGAGCGAGTGCCCAAGGCGGACAAGCTTTTGCGGCTGGAGATTGATATTGGAACCGAAGTGCGGCAGGTGCTGGCCGGCATCGCCGAAGCGTATGCGCCGGAAACATTGATTGGGCGGAAAGTGGTGCTCGTGGCCAATCTTGCGCCGCGCAAGTTGCGCGGGATGGAGTCGAATGGGATGATCGTGGCGGCATCGCTCGAAGGCGGGAAGCCTGTGCTGGCGGGCTTTTTGGAGGATGTGCCGGTGGGGGCGAGGTTGAAGTAAGGCAGAGGGCTAACCGTAAGGGATTAAGAAAGCCAAAGTCAAAAACCGAGCCGAGCTTTCGCTCGGCATGGACCCTTCGGCTTCGCTCAGGGCAGGCTCGCAAGAGTGCCCGTCCCCACACAGGAAGCCTTTACACGAACATGTTTGTTGATTCTCACGCACATCTTGACGGCAAGCAGTTCGACTCCGATCGCGACCAGGTAATTGCTCGCGCTCGCGACGCCGGAGTGCAGACCATGGTTGCTGTTGGCAATGGCGACGGTCCCGAGCAAGTGGACTGCGGAATTCGGTTGGCAGAGAAGTACGATTTCATTTACGCGACCCTCGGCATTCATCCCCATGAAGCGAGGCTTGCGGACGACGCCGCTTACAAGAACATGGAACGCCTGGCGCGGAATCCTAAGGTGATCGCTTGGGGCGAGATTGGCTTGGATTACTATTACGACCACTCGCCCCGCGACGTGCAAAAAGAGGTCTTCACGCGACAGATGGAGTTGGCGGCGGCCGCGAAGTTGCCCATAGTAATTCACTGCCGTCCGTCGGAAGGCAGTGACAACGCCTGGGAAGATTGCCTCGCACTGATGCGATCACATTGGGCGGCGGAGGGACTGGGAGGAATTCTGCACTGCTTCACGGGAAACTGGCCGCAGGCGAAGCGGGCGCTGGACATGGGATTCATGATTTCGTTCGCGGGCAACGTGACCTTTCCCAAGGCGCAGCAAATTCGCGACGCGGCGCTGGAAGTTCCGCTGGAGCGCATGCTGATTGAGACGGACTCGCCATATCTGGCGCCGGTGCCGCATCGCGGCAAGCGGAACGAGCCCGCGTTTGTGAAGCAAACGGCGCGGAAGCTGGGCGAGTTGCGCGGTTTGACGGCGGAAGAAGTCGGTCAGCAGACCACGCGCAATTTCTACAATTTTTTCAAATTGGCTGAAACCGCTGAAAGCAAAGTTTCGGCAGGTTAGCCCTGCTCCGGAAGGGGTTCTTCTGGTAACCTCAAGAGTCAGATTCCATCCTTTCAGAAAGAATTGAAATCCGATGCCCGAAAACACTTTTGACATCGTGAGCAAGATTGACCTGCAGGAGGTATCGAACGCCATCCAGCAAGCGTTGAAGGAGATCCACACGCGCTTCGACCTGAAAGATTCAAAATCGAATATTGAACTGGAGAAGGACGCGATCGTTCTGCACTCCGCCGACGAGTACAAGCTGAAGGCGGTGAACGATATCCTCCAGCAGAAACTGGTCAAGCGCGGGGTCTCGCTGAAGGGATTGACCTATGGCGCAGTGGAACCGGCGGCGGGCGGCACCGCCAAACGCCGCGTCACGATGCAGCAGGGCATTGCCATCGAAAAGGCGCGGGAGATTGTGAAGTTGGTTAAGGATTCGAAGCAGAAGGCGCAGGCTTCGATCCAGGGAGATCTGGTGCGGGTCAGCAGCAAGGACCGCGACACGCTGCAGGAAGTAATTGCCATGCTGCGGCAGCACGATTTCGGGATCGATCTGCAGTTTACGAATTACCGGACGAATTAAGAACAAACCCTCACCGCAGAGGACGCAGAGAACTGTCGCGGAAGACGCAAAGAAAAGCACGACAAGGCCCTATCATTGAGCGCACCGCCCATCATTAACGGGAAGGAAGTCTTCGACCTGCTGCACGATGATCTTGCGGCTCTTGAAGGCGAGTTCGGGCAGGATACCGTCTCGGGCGTGCAAGCCATCACCGAGATTGGGGAGTATCTGCGGGCCGGGGGAGGCAAGCGGATCCGTCCAGCGCTGCTCTTTCTTTCTTCCAAGCTCTTTCAATACAAAGGACGCGGTGCGGTGCGACTGGGCGCCGTGGTCGAGATCATTCACACCGCCACGCTGGTGCATGACGACATCATCGACGAGGCCAAGACGCGCCGCGGCCGGCCCGCCGCCAATACGCAGTGGGGCAATTCGAAGTGCGTGCTGGCGGGCGACTGGTTGTACATGCAGGCGTTCAAAGTGGCGGTGCAGGAGCGGAACTTCCGCATTCTCGACACGCTGATTGAACTGACGCAGCAGATGGTCGAGGGCGAACTGCTGCAGATGGAAAAACTGGGCCAGTTGATTACGATCGAGGAGCATTTCGACCTGATCTACCGCAAGACGGCCTGCCTGTTTTCCGTTTGCATGCGGCTGGGAGCGATTCTGGGCGGAGCGACGGCCGCGCAGGAAGAGGCCCTGGGGCAGTACGGGCACGACCTCGGCATGGCGTTTCAGATCGTGGATGATGTGCTCGATCTCACCGCGTCCGAAGATGTTCTGGGCAAACCTGTGGCGAGCGACCTGCGCGAGGGCAAAGTCACGATGGCGGTGATCCACGCGCTGGAGCGCTGCACGGCCGGGGAACGAGCCAAGATTGAAACCATTCTGCGCGACCGGGCTTTCAATGGCGTGACCCATGCGCAGATCATGGAGATTCTGCAGCGCTACGGATCGCTCGAAGCGGCGACGACTCGCGCCGTGCGCTATGCGGAGTCTGCGCGGAAAGCGATCTGCTCCTTCCCGGATTCCGAGACCAAACGGGCGCTGCTGTGGGTGCCGGAGTTTGTGGTAGTTAGGGAGAAATAGTCAAGAGTTTTGAATCGCAGCGACCAAGCTTTTCGATCTTGAAAGCGTCCCTTCTGCAGCAGCGGCCGCCACATGATTTCCGTCACGCGACGGTGTGACCGGGACCACAGATTTTTTTTCACCGACGGATAGATAATCCGGGCAGTTGGTGGGAGTGCCCGCCAAAGTGGAAGGCCAACGAGATGCATTAGAAAATGCGATGGATCGCCACGGAGCGATCCACCTGATCTCTCCCTGGCACTTACGAAAGGAAAGTCGCTGGGGTACCTGGTCCACGGCGGACGCATTGCCAACGAAAAGGCAGCGGCTTCAGTCGAAGCTTTGCGAAAAAAGGCGCCTTCATTCACCGACGCGCCGAACCGTTTAGGGCCGAGAGACTTCGAGTGAAAGCCGCTGTTTTCTTATTTGCCCTGCACGGGGAGGGTCCTCCGAAAGCAAACACTCCCCGTAACAAGAGCCGGACGTTGTCCCTCGGACAGACGTCCGGCTTTGTTGTTTATACTTGAAACCTTTCCGGGATTTCCTTATCCAAGACTGTCTATGGATCTGTTATTGCTGATGGCGCGCCACGGATACGCCTTGACCTTCGGTCTATTGCTGGCCGAGGCGATCGGGCTTCCCCTCCCCGCGGCGATCGCGCTGGTGGGGGCGGGGGCTGCGGTGGCGGCTCATGCGTTGTGGGGTCCGTATGTCCTGTTTGCGGCGATCACGGCCTTGCTGTTGGGCGATACCGTGCAGTTCTGGCTGGGTCGATACATGGGCTGGGCCCTGCTGGGATTCCTGTGCCGCGTGTCGATCAATCCGGAAACCTGCATTCTGCGCTCCGCGGAGTCGTTCTACAAGCGCGGCAAAGTCACGCTGGTGATTGCCAAGTTTATCCCTGGCGTCAACACCATGGCGGCACCGCTGGCCGGCAGCATGAAGATGCGATTTTGGCAGTTTCTGCGCCTGGACTTCGCGGGGGCCTTGGGGTACTCCGTCACTTATCTCGTGGTGGGATACCTTTCGCGCGATTTTCTGGCAGCGACCTTGCGCGGTTTTCACGCGGCCGGACGCGCGATGGAAGCGGTGGTGGTCGCCGCGCTGGTGGCGTACGCGGTCTACCGCGTAGTGCAATACCGCAAACACCAGGTGTATCGCGTGGTTCCGCGGGTTCAGGTTGAGGAACTGGCCGCGCGTCTGGCCTCAGAGGATGCAGGCCGGGTGCAGATCGTCGACGTCCGCAGCCACGGCTACTACGACTCGGGGGCGGCGCGGATCAAGAACTCGATCCGCATCGAGCCCAACAATCTTGAGGAAGAAATCAAGAACCTTCCCAAGGACAAGGACATTTATCTGTACTGCACTTGAGCGCGCGAAGGAACCAGCGCCCGGGTGGCGCACCTGCTGCGGGAAAAAGGATTCAACACGTTCGTGATTGTGGGCGGACTGACCGCCTGGCGCAAGGCCGGGGAACCACTGGAGTCGGTGCCGCACAATGATCTGGTGAAGTTGCCGACCTTCAGTTAGTCGTTCGCCGTCAGCCGCCCGGAGCTACTGCGTCACATCCCGAATTGCCGCAGGTGGTGATCGAGGTGTTTGTACATCCCGGTAGCCCACGCTTGCGGCGTGAGGGCCCCAAAGAACGGATGCGGGTGCCCGGTGCACTGCGCTTCCCCGCCCTCGTGAAATTGCCGGACACGAAGTTTGAGTTGTTCCTGCTCCCGGCTGAAATCGCGCGGATCGGAAATCACCAGCTTCTTGTCGGTGGGACTGTTCCTGGAAAAGGGCTTCTTGTTGGTGTAGATAGGCCGAACGAATGGGCCGATCAGCCTCCACAGCAGGATGCGCGGCCGGTTGAGCCGGCCGGAAGCCATGTCCAGGGCAGCAGAACAACAGTGCGCCATCATCTGGGCGACATCCATTTTCCCCCATTGCCGCTGCGCCGCCGGCTGAAGCCTGTCGATGCGGGAGATCACATCGTTGACCGCATCCGGTTGGAATAGATTTTTCATGCTCATCTCCCAAGCGTGAAACGTCTGCCAACGGGCAAAATGATAGCATCAGATCGGCGACCGCCGTTCGCCTGCAGGCCAATGCAAGTCTGATTCCGATGGCATCCGACCGGGAAATCGAGATCAAGTTTCGCGTTGCGGACGTGCGGGCGCTCGCGCGCCAGCTGCGCGGAGCTGGATTTCGTATCGTCACGCCGCGGACGCACGAAATGAACACGCTGTATGACCTTCCTGGTGAAGTTCTGCGTGGACGTAAGGAGTTGCTGCGCATCCGGAAGTATGGCTCGGAGTGGACTTTGACGCACAAGTCCAAGGGAAAAATTGGGCGGCACAATGCCCGCGTCGAGCTGGAGACTGGCGTGGGCGACGGCCGGGAGTTGGACTTGATTCTGCGCGCACTAGGATATGCGCCGTCTTTCCGCTACGAAAAATTTCGCGCCGAGTGGACGGATGGGAAAGGGCAGGTGGTGGTGGACGAGACGCCCATCGGTAACTTCTGCGAGATTGAGGGCGCGCCGCGTTGGATTGATGCGACGGCGAAGAAGTTGGGTGTGACGGCGGCGGATTACATCACAAAGAATTATGCGGGATTGTTTCTGGAGTGGAAGGCTCGGACGAAAAGCAAGGCCGAGGAGATGACGTTCAACGCGGTGGGTGCCGGTGGTAAGGAGCTGGTGCGGCGTTCGAGGTAGCGATGCGCCTCGCTGCGCTTGGCTGGACCCTTCGGCTTCGCTCAGGGCAGGCTCACGGGGCGCCCGTCCCCACACGAACCGGGGCGGCCCAGGCAGCGTCCCTACCTGTTCTTTAATTGCTCAGCCCGCCCCGTGGCACTTCTTGTATTTCTTGCCGGAACCGCAGGGGCAGGGATCGTTGCGGCCAACTTTTTCCTGTGAGCGGACGACTTGCTGCACGGGCTGCGCGTCCCCGGCGCCGGCCATGCGCGCCTGTTCGAGTTCGCGACGTTTGCGGCGCATGAAGGCTTCTTCCAGATCATCGGCGGAAGTTGCGACCAGACGCGGCGGGCGACGCCCATTCCCGCCGTTGCCATGCTGTGCCGGAACTCCGGACTCCGGGCCTTGGCCTGCTGGTTCGCCTTCCTGCAGACCGGCAGCGCCTGCGTCCGGCGGCCGTTCGAGAATCTGCATCAGGTAGAGATAGCGGGCGGTGTCTTCCTGGAAGCGCTGCAACATGGCCTCGAACATCTCGAACGATTCTTTCTTGTACTCGACCAGCGGATCGTGCTGGCCGTAGCCGCGCAGGCCTATGCCCTCCTTGAGGTGGTCCATGCTGAGCAGGTGATCCTTCCACTGCTGGTCGATCACACTGAGCATGATCATGCGCTCGTGATGGCGCATGGCCTCGGGGCCGATCAGTTTTTCTTTCGCGTCATAACGCTCTTTCAGCTTCTCGAAAATCGCGTCGCCGAGTTCCTGCCGGTTCAGCGCCTCGGGCTTCACGCCTTCCGCGAGGAAATCCACCCCGAAGCGGGTGAAGACCGATTCTTTCAGGCCCTTGATGTTCCAGTCGTCGGCGTGGCCCTTGGGCGGACAATATTCTTCCATCAGGTCGCCGAGAATGGCTGAAACGTAATCCTCGAGGATGAGATCTTTCTGATCCATGCCCTCGAGCAAGCGGCGGCGCAGGCCATATACGGCTTCGCGCTGCTTGTTCATCACGTCGTCGTATTCAAGCAAATGCTTGCGCGACTCGAAGTGCTGGCCTTCGACTGCCTTCTGTGCTGTCTCGATGCGGCGGCTGATCAGCTTGGATTCAATCGGAATGCCTTCTTCCATGCCCAGGCGCTCAAGGAGCTTCGAGACCCACTCCTTGGCAAAGATGCGCATGAGATCGTCTTCAAGCGCGAGGTAGAAGCGCGAGGAGCCGGGATCGCCCTGGCGGCCGGCGCGGCCGCGGAGTTGGT
>OBLU010003590.1_pt1 | contig 14053 bp, 12 predicted proteins | sample 1518681 | NCBI WGS metagenome assembly OBLU01 (sample SAMEA3539304, study PRJEB22396) | soil metagenome | biome: tundra; feature: field; material: soil | place: USA | collected 2010-05 | depth 0.15 m
AAAGCAAGAAAAAGGTCTCCGGCGACGCTCTCCTCTACGCCATTGGCCGCCAGGGCGCCATTGACGACCTCAACCTCGCCGCCGCCGGACTCGAAGGCGACAATCGCGGCCGCATCCCCGTCGACCAGAACTACCAGACCAAGGTCGAGCACATCTTCGCCGTGGGCGATGTGGTCGGCTTCCCGTCACTGGCCTCCGTCTCCATGGAGCAAGGTCGCATCGCCGCCGCCCGTGCCTTCAATGACACCGCGACCAGTTCCAACCCCAGCTTCTATCCTTACGGCATATATACCATCCCCGAGATCAGTTTCATCGGCAAGACCGAGGAGCAATTGACCGACGAGGATGTCCCTTACGAAGTGGGCATGGCCTACTATCGCGAAACAGCGCGAGGGCAGATTCGCGGAGATACGACCGGAAGATTGAAGCTCGTCTTCCATCGCGACACTCGAAAAGTTCTCGGCGTCCACATCATCGGCGAAGGCGCCGCCGAGCTGGTCCACATCGGCCAGGCGGTCATGATCCTGGGTGGCACCATCGACTACTTCATTGACACCGTCTTCAACTACCCCACGCTCGCCGAGTGCTACAAAGCAGCCGCCTTCAACGGCCTTGGCCGTCTAAACCGCTATCAGGCAGGATAACCCCCAACGCACCTTCGCCCCACTCCTCAGGGAGGCCGCAATGACCACCGCCATCGGCGTCGTAATCACTGACCACATCGGAGCAGGAAGGCTTCAGGACCAGCGCCTCACCGGCAAGCTTCTCCGTTATCCCGAAGACGCCGATGAAGTCGACGCCCTCTCCGCCATCCCCGGCAGCGAACTCGTTGAATTGCTGGTCACCTTGATTGCCGCCCTGGCAGCCATTGACAGCGTTCCGGTGGATGCCATCGGCGTCGCCGTTCCCGGCATCATCCGTTCCGGCGTGGTCGAGGACTCGCCCAACCTCTCACAGATCAAAGGCATGCACCTGGCTGATGAGCTGACCAAGGCCCTCGCCCTCCGCGACATCACCGCCCCCGTCCATGTCGCCAATGACGCCGACGCCATCGCCGCCAGCGTCGCCGCTACCCGCGGTCAGCTCAACAAGCTGACCCGCGTGTGGACTTTGGGCAATGGCATCGGCTACGGCCGCTGGCCCTACGTTGACGGAATCTGGGAGGGCGGTCATGTCACCGTCTCGCTCGACCCAAAGGAGCGCTACTGCGGCTGCGGCGGCCTCGGTCATCTTGAGGGCATTATGGGAACCCGCGCCATGCGCCTCCGCTTCCTCGACCTCGAACCCGACGAGATCTTTGCCAATGCCAGCCAGGGCGACCCTCGCTGCCGCTACTTTGTCGATCTATGGCATCGCGCTCTTGCCGCCGCCACCGCCTCCTTTATCCACCTAGCCGGGCCCGGCCGCTTTTACTTCACCGGCCGCAACGCGCACTTCCTTGACCTACCTACGCTCCGCGCCCATCTCGAGTCCATGGTCAAAATGAGCAGCCTGCAAAGTTTCTCTCTTGAAGTCCTTGAGCCCGACGACGAAACCGCCCTGCTCGGCGCCGGCGTCTCCGCCCTCCGCGCATTAGCCTCGTAAGAAGCCGCCGCCCGGCGCACTTTTGGCAGCGGGGAGAAAAAGGGCAGACCCCGGATAGAAAGGCCGAATTTCGACATGGCCCAGAAGACCCTCGCCGTCAGTCTGTATTACAAAGCGTGTTGCTTTGTACTGTACTTTGTGGCGGCAACGGTCTCCTTCAATGGCTACTACGACAAATGGCACTTCAACGAAGACGGAGTATCCGGAAAAGACGATCGATTCCGGTTTGAAATGATGGTGGATGGAACAGCCTACCGGCCCTTCGTCTACCGGCAGATGCTGCCGTCTGCCGCTAACTGGATCGACCGAGCCACCCCGCGTTGGTTTGAAGCGTGGTTGTATAACTACCAGGCGGCCGGTCCCGGTGCGCGTATCGATCCTATCTTTGAATCCCCGACCGCCGAGAACCCCGTCTACTTCTTCCGCTACCTGATCGTTTACGGCGCCACGTTTCTCTTCGCTCTGCTCGCGGTCTGCGCGATGCACATGGTTTGCCAGGCACTCGATCTTCCACCACCCGCGGCGGTCTTTGCTCCCGTAATCGTGATCCTGCTGGTCCCCTACATCGAGAGCTGCGGCGGCTTTTTCTACGACTATCCGGAGATCGCATTCCTGGCCCTGGCCGTCTGGGCCGCGCTCAAGTTCCGCTGGTGGTGGGTCATTCCTGTGGCCGCGCTGGGAACATGGAACAAGGAGTCCTTCCTGTTCATCATTCCCACCCTCTATCCCTTCTTCAGGCGGCGCAATTCCCGCCTCGGCGCCAGCCTTACGGTCGGCTTCCTGTGCCTTGTCTCGGTCGCCGTCTACTATCCCATTCGCCTCCGCTTTGCAAACAACCTTGGCGGAGCGCTTGAGGTCCATTGGCGCGATCAATTGACTTACTTTTTACATGTGCAGGATTTCCTCCTTGGAACGGAGAAGACCTACGGTGTGCCCATGCTGAAGGCTTTCACGGCCGCCCCTTTAGCCCTTCTGGGATGGACCGTGTCGCGCGCCTGGTCCCATCTGTCACCTGCCATCAAGCGTCACACCCAAATCGCGGCGGCCATCAACCTTCCGCTCTATTTTCTCTTCTGCTGGCCGGGTGAGCTGCGCAACTTGAGCATGCTCTATGTCGTTTTATTGCTTGCCGTCGCAGCCAATCTCAACGATTGGATGGGCAGCTCCGCAACCTGCAAATGAAGAGACCTTGATTTTCCCGTCGACCGCGCGGATTCCAGGGAACAAATCCCCGTTCACTCGCGTAGATCAGATTGGCGTCGTGTCTGGATCACAGAAGCGTCACCGATTGCAAAGGAGAGTCCCATGCGGAAGTTCGTCAGCGTTGCCGGCTTGGTTACATTGCTTTGTCTCGCGGTTCCCGCCAGTTTTGCCGGATCGCCCCAAATAAAGAGCGGCCAAGGCACCATCGTCATCGTCTTCAAGGATGGACACCGTCAGACATTCAATCTGGCCGATGTAGTCCGGGTCGAGTTTCCTCAGGCGAGCGATTCAGCCAGCGGATCAGCCCCCGTCAGCTCGACGTTTCCACGGCATTTCCTGGGAAAATGGGGCGTCGGCGACGGCAGCGGAAATAACTTCTTTATCACGCTCTACGACAATGGCGATGCCAAGCGCTCGCTCGGAGACGTGCATGGCAAATGGGTTGCTGTAGACGGCGAAGCCCGCATTACCTGGGACGATGGCGCCCAGGATGCCATCCGCAAAGTCGGCTCCGGATACCAGAAGCGGGCCTTTGGATCGAACAAGTCCTTCGGCGACACGCCCGACAACGTTGCCGCCGCCCACAACACCACTCCGCATCCCATCTAGCATTTTCACTTCACGTGCTGACATTGCATCGGCATGAAAGGTGGCCTTTTCTTGAGGAAAACGCCACTCCGCGGCATGGATTCTGTAAACTAGAAGTGAAAGTGCTGTAGCCTGTGCATGTCAACCCGGGTCTCCCTAGCGCGGGGAGAACTGGGCAAGCTCGGTGATGCAGAGAAGGCCACTATTTTGATTTCAGGGCTCGGTACCCCTGCAACCTGAACCGGTCGGAAAAAACGTGCCCTGAGAACTGGAGTGAGCGAGTGAGCTACAACCTTGCTCGCCCTTCCTTAGCTCTTGCGCAGATAGGTCTCCGACAGCCGGTCGTGCCAGCTTAGGTGATCCTCGTCAAAGATGGCCCACGCCAGGCCCAGCCCAACCGGCAGCAGCGACAGCAGCAGCGACAACAGCCGCCCGCATCGCTGCGCGCGCGTAGGGCGGACGCCGCTGAATGTGCGGACCGAGATATGGGCCCATTTCATGCCAGGAGTAGCCGTGCCCAGAGCGAAGAAAAGCGCCTGGTAAACCACGCCGATCGCCACCAGCGCCACAGCCGTGCCTATCTCGATTTCCTTCATGGCAGGCAGCTCTTGCGCTTTCTCCATCACCACCATGGCTACAGACAGAAAGGCCCCAACCATCAGCGAGCAATCCACCGCGGTAGCCATCATTCGCAGTCCGATTGAGGCCGGATGCAAGACCACCTCGGCGGGAGACGGGTCGTCACCAAGATCTATTTCGATGCTGGGATACTCGTCCAGCTTGATGCTTGACCAGTCCAGACCAGGCCACGCTGCCTCGGTAGCGATCTCCGCAACTGCCGGTTCCGTCGAGATGCTCCCAGGATCAACTTCGAAGATGCTTAGTTGCCCCACGGCATCGCCCGCCGCCGCATGGGGCCCATCGGCTAGCCGGGGCCGAACTTTGCGCGTTGCAACAAGCTCGCGTGGAAACTGGATCAGGTTGGCATGCAGCGGCTGCGCTGGTTCCACAACCTCAACCCCTTCGCTCCCCCAGAGAGAATCACGCGCATCCCGTGGCTTTCCCGACGATTCCCACCAATCCGCATTGGGAGTCTCAGAGACCCTTGATCCATGCGTCGCATGAACAAGCGCAGGCAACGCGGCGGCGCGCACCGGCAGGTCCGCCTCCCAGCGGATCCCATACGACTCCCCGTCATTCGCTCGGCTCGCTGCCTGACTTGAAGTTTTAGTCGAAAACTGTCTGGCAGGCTCTCCCGTCTCAACCCTGGCCTGAGACGCCTCCGGCTCCCACAGTTGCTCCTCAACCACACCGGCTTCCAGACCAGCCAAGACAAACTCAGCCGCTGCCTGCGCCTCGAGCGCGGCCCGCGAAGCAGCTTCTGCCGCGCGGACAGCAGCCCGCGCCTCACCAGCCAGCATCTCGCTGTAGCTTGGCGCCTTTGCATAGTGAGCAGCCACCCTTGCCGCAGCCTCTGCGGCAAGGGTGCTTGCCCCCCGCTTTACCACTCCGGGCTGCTCCAGTTGGATTGTTGAGCTACTCTTGCGGCGCATGTGCGCGGCAAGGCGCTGATTCACTTCTTGTTTCCATGTAGGCGCCAGATCAGCTTGGCTTGCGGATTTGCTCAAAGCTCCAGTATCCCTTCTCATGCGCCTTCGAGGCATGCTTGCCGGCTCTGCAGCACGCAAGCCCCCACTCTTCCAGTTCTCAGGCTCATCGTATCTGGGCTATTGTTTAAGCTGTTGTGAAATCAACATAGGGGTATCGCAAGGGTAAACAGTTGCATTACATTTCTATTGACACATTCCGGCTCCCCTCGAAGAGTAGCTGCTTTTGCTATCCTGAGCCTTGGTCCTGGGATGCGTCTTCCTAACGTGCTATCGATCGTGCTGCTGGCTCTCAGCTCCGTCCAACTTGGGGCGCAGACGCTCTCCAATGCCGGCGGCGATGCAGCCGTTTCTCTCGATCTTCCCGACGATCCCGGCCAGGAAGCGCTGCCCCTGGCCCGGCCCGAGCCCGAACCGGCAAGCGGAGTGCCCGTCCAGCTCGAAGCCCAGCGCCAAACCCGTGCCGGCGATATCTTGACACTCACCGGCGATGTCGTCATTCACTATCGAGACTACATTCTCCGCGCTGACAAGGCTGTCTACAACCAGTCCACCTCGGAGCTGGAGGCTGAAGGCCACCTGCAAGTTGCTGGCGGACCCGACGATGTGCTCATTAGCGCCTCTCACGGCGAAATGCGCCTGAACATGCACACTGCGCGCTTTTATGATGTCAAGGGCTCCGCGGGTGTGCGCAATTCCGGCCGCACCATTGTCTACTCCACCGCCAACCCCTTCCTCTTCTCCGGAAGAGTGCTTCTCCAGAATGGCGAAGGCAACTACCGCATCGTCGACGGCACCATGACCAACTGCCGCCTGCCTCGACCCGATTGGCAGGTCATCTCCCGCACCATCAACCTCGCAAACGGCAAGGCGTCCACATCCAACGCCTTCTTCGAATTCTTCGGTGTGCCTCTCTTTTACATGCCTTACCTGCGCCATCCCGTCGATGAATCCGGTCGCGAGAGCGGCCTGCTCATTCCGGTCCTCAGCAACTCCTCCATCAAGGGATTCATCGTGGGCGAGCAGATCTACTGGGTCATCAATCGCAGCATGGACATGATCGTCGGCTCTGAGTACTACAGCAAGCGCGGCTGGGCGCCCAATGGCGACTTCCGCTACAAGGGGCCGGGGACCGACCACCTCGTGGTGCGCTGGAATGCCCTGCTCGACCGCGGCGTGGAACAGCAAGTGGGCGCTACTCTTCCCACTCCTGCGGCTCACCACGCCGATCTCTTGCCCGGCCCCGTGGGATATGAGCTTGTCAACCAGGGCGGCGTCGATGTGGTGGCCCTCGGTCGCAAAGACCTGACTCGCAACACCTATGCCTCCGGCGTTGTCGAATACTTATCCAGCTACCTCTATCGACTGGTCTTCAATGACAACTACTCCCAGGCCGTCACCTCTGAGGTGGCAAGCGACACTTCCCTCACGCACGTGCACAATGGATTCATCCCCTCTGTGGTCCTAGATCGCTTCCAGACATTTGCCAACTCAACCAATGGCGCCGAGGCCCGAATCCTCCACCTGCCGATGGTTCGTTATGACGTGCTCGACCGGCCATTGTTTACCTCACCGCTCTATTGGGGCCTCGGGTCGTCGCTCACCTACTTCACCCGCTCGGAGCCGCACTTCCACGCCCGCAACGTTGGCAGGATGGACCTCTACCCGCACCTTTCTCTCCCCCTGGCAGCCGGTGGCTGGAGCGCGTTGACAGAGGTCGCGTTTCGCGACACCTTCTACACCATCAGCCAGGTCCCCGACCTGACCGGCGCAAGAAGCGGCACCCCCACCGTCAGTCACGATCCAATCAACCGCGCCGACCTTGAGGCTTCCGTGGACATCCGCCCGCCGGCACTCGAACGGGACTTTGTCATTCCAGGCTGGAACCGCGTGCTGCGCCACGTCATCGAGCCGGAGCTGACTTACCACTTCGTCGGCGGCATCGGCGCCCAAGCGCAGAATGTGCTCCTGGTTGACACCACCGACATTGCTACCAACACCAACGAGGCCGGCTACTCGCTCACCCAACGCTTTTACCTGCGCCCCACCTCCCCGCAGGCTTGCGCTGCTGAAGATAAGCAGCCCTCAGGCGACTGCCCCTCCAAGCCGCGCGAGTGGGCCAGTTGGCAGATTGCCCAGAAGTTTTTCTTCGATCCCAACTTCGGCGGCGCCCTCATCCCCAACCGACGCAACGTCTTCGACTCCACCCTTGACCTGAGCGGCGTGGCCTTCCTCACATCGGGCCGTGGTCTGTCGCCCGTCACCTCACGCGTCCGCTTTGAAGCCGTGAATAATCTCCGCGTCGAGTGGGACCTCGACTTCGACCCAAGGAGCGGGCGATTGGAATCAAACAACCTGTTTGCGGGTTACAGTTGGGGCCGAACCACCGTCGGCCTCGTCCACGCCATGCTCAATGCCGTGGATGAAAACGGCAGCGCCGCCTCCACCATCCAGAGCCAGCAGTTGCAGCCCTTCCTCTCCATCGGCAAGCAAACCGGCGCTGGCTTCAACTTTGCCGCCAATGCCGGATACGACTTCGTCCTCGGCCAGTTGCAATACGGCGGCGTGCAGGCGGTTTATAACTGGAATTGCTGCGGCGTCACCTTTGGCTACCGCCGCTTCCAACTCGGCTCAGTCCGCGACGAAACACAGTACCTCTACAGCTTCACCCTGGCAAACTTCGGCTCCGCCGGCGACATCCGCCGCTCCAACTCGATCTTCCGCGACCCCACTCTGCCCCCCTCGTATTAGGCCCGGCGGTTGCCTTTCTCCCACCGCCGCGTCAACCTAATATCACCAGGGCGACCATCCCCTGCGCCGGCGCTGCATCGGCTCTCGGCTGGAGTATCCTTTTCTGAGAGGATTTCATCTTGTTGCGTATTCGTTTATTGCCTGTCTTGCTCACACTTTGCGTGACCGCAGGCTGCAAGGCCCAAACCAACCCGTCCCAGGCCGCTTTGGAACCCGCCGCGGTCAATCGCCGCGTAGAGATCATGGTCCGCTCTGAGTTCAACGTTCCGCAGGATTACACGGTCACTCTTGGCGCCCGCACGCCCAGCAATATTCCCGGCTATGATGCCCTGCCCATCACGCTTTCCCGCGACAAAAAGTCCCAGGTTGTCCAGTTTCTCATCTCCACCGACAGCCAGACGCTGGGCCGCCTCGAGACCTACAACCTGGCCAAGGACCCCGTGTTCTCGATCGACATTGCAGGACGTCCCATCCGAGGAAATCCCAATGCCAAAGTCACGGTCGTCAATTTCGACGACCTCGAATGCCCCTATTGTGCCCGCATGCACCTGTCGCTCTTCCCCTCCACTCTTGCCCGCTACAAAGACAACGTCCGCTTCATCTACAAAGACTTCCCACTCACCGAACTGCATCCCTGGGCCATGCATGCCGCGGTGGACGCCAATTGTCTTGCGGCACAGAGCAGCGATGTCTATTGGACCTATGTGGATTACCTTCACGCCCACGGCCAGGACATCAGCGGCGAGGACCGCAACCCGGCAAAGAGCTTTGATGCGCTGAATCGCATCGCCCGCCAGGAAGCCACGCTGGCCAAACTCGACCTCAAAAAACTGGACTCCTGCCTTGCCGCGCAGGACGAATCCCAAGTGCTCGCCTCGGCCAAGGAGGGCGAGTTGCTCAAGATTGATGGGGCCCCCGCGGTCTTTGTCGACGGCGAGCGTATCGACGGCGCTGTTCCCGAAGAGCTCGTCTGGCAGGTGATCGACCGCGCCCTGCGCGCCGCCGGGATCAATCCTCCGCCGCCTCCAAATGCTCCGGCTGCGCTTTCACAACCCGCGGGAGGTGGCAAATAGACTCCCGTGCTGCTTTCGCCGCACCGGCTTGTGGATTTATCCTTGAATGCTGGGGCTTTGTTAGACCCATAGGAGACACCAGGTTGCAAGTTGAATCCTTTTTCCCGCCCCGTTCCCGTTGCGCTGTTCTTATTTTCTGTGGCGGAGCCCTCTTGGCAGCCGTGGCCGGTTGCCACCGCCCGCCCGCTCCAGATGTGGTTGCCACCGTGAACGGCAAGGATATTCTGCACGCGGAACTGGAGAGATATTACAAGGCGAGCGTCGGAGACAATCCGGAGCAACCCTCGGTCGATCAAGCAGACATTGTTCGACTCACCCTTCTGGATCGCCTGATCGACGACGAGATCCTGCAACAAGAGGCGGCCAAGGCGAGCCTGGTGGCGAGCGACGACGAGGTCAACACTAAACTCACTGAGATGAGGGCGCTCTCAACACAGGAAGAATTCGATAAGACTCTAAAATCCAAGAACGAGACATTGGACGACTTGAAAAGAGAGATCAGGCGCAACCTGACCGCTACCAAGCTCCTCAACAAGGAGATCGAGTCCAAGGTCAACATCACCGACGCTGAGATTGGCGACTATTATTCGGCCCACAAGGCAGACTTCAATCTGATTGAGCCGCGCTACGGGCTGGCACAGATCGTGGTCACTAGCGCCCCCTCTTCGCAGACAAGCAACTTGCAAAACAACAAGGCATCTGGCGATGCGGACGCGAAAAAGAAGATTCAGACCTTGCACAACCGATTGGAAAGTGGCGACGATTTCAGCACCCTCGCCATGCAATTCTCAGAGAACAGCACCGCCGCAAACGGCGGCGACATGGGCTTTGTGCTTGAATCGCAGCTTCGTTCCGACCAGCAAGCCTACGACGCAATCAGCAAGCTCAAGCCTGGTCAATTTACCGACGTTCTTCCTGTCGTCGACAGTTCGGCGCACAGGACCGCCGGATACGCTATTTACAAGCTGATCTCCAGGGAACCTGCAGGGCAGCGCGATTTGACCGATCCGCGCGTTCAGCAACTCATCCGCCAGGGCCTTCGTGAAGGCCATGCGCAACTGCTCAAGAACGCCTACTTTGAAAAGCTCCACGACGATGCCAAGGTGCACAACTACCTCGCTGACCAGATTTTGAGCAAGAGCGCGCATTAGCACGCACGGCTTCTGTCGCATCCAGAGTCAGCCAACCAAAGCCGGCTCACTGACTCCGGTACATCGCAAATAGGCGATGACTCTGGGTGCCTTTGAGCTTTGCCCGCATCTTGCTCCGGCGTCGGGAGCATTCGCTGGAACAGGACTGACATTCATCTTGAAAAGAGAACACACACAAAATGGCCTCCGCGCCTAGCGGAGGCCATTTCCAACTGCCGGCGACTGACTGAATTTACTTCAGGTTGCCGTTTGAATCCATCGTGATGCCGCCAGGTCCAGCGTTCTTCTTGGCTTCGTTGGCCTTGCGCGTGCCCATCGCCTTTTGGCGCCAATCCTCTGCCGCTGCAACATCGGCCTTCCGGGCGGTCTCATCGCCGTAATCCACGTCTGCCTTGCGCCGGTAGATGAGGTTCAGGTAGGCCATGGCATCGTCATAGTTTGGCCGGTTGTCCACCGCCTGGAGAAGATAGTGAAGGCCCTCTTCGACCAGGGCGCCGTTCTCCGCCTTGAGCGGCTCCATCACCTTCTTCGGTGCCTTGGCGTTCCCCTCACCATCGTCAGTTACGCCGGCCGGCGCCAACTCGGCAAGCATGTGCTCGTGCGCCAGAGTCCAGTCGATCGAACCAATCGTGTAGGCAGCCTCGGGATCCTTCGGATCCACCGCCAAAACCTTCATCTGCCACTTCTTGGCTTCATCCAACTTCTTGATGTTGTAATAAATGCCTGCGATCTGCTTCATGCTGTTCACATCGCTCGGGTCCTTGTCCAGGACCTCCTGAAACATGCTGATCGCCTGCTGTGCAGTATTCAGGTTGTCAGGCGTGTCCAGGCCCGGAACTACGTTCTGCGCAAGCGCGGTTGCCAAATAGCTCTTCGCCATTGGCAGTCCCGGATCCAGTTGAGTGGCTTTCTGGAAATGTCCAATTGCCTCTTCATACCGTGCGCCCTTATAAGCATCCACGCCCTTGTTCAACTGGTCACGGGCTGCAAGCTTGTCGCACCCGCTCATGGAAATTACCATGCCGGCCAAGCCAACCGCGAGCGCCAAAATTCGTGCGGGTCCATTCATTTTCGTTTCCTTCTCCTTCAGGTCGTCTCTATCGATTGCACGCCTGGATTCTTATGCAGCTGGCCGCGGGTGAGGGTTCCGAAACCGCGATGAAAAAATTGTACTCCTGCTTGCCGCCCAAAAGAACCGCCCCTGAAAAGGGTCATCAACCCTAAAATGAACCGGGGCTTTGCAACTGCCCCTGCCTCAAGTTGTCAGCCTGAGTTTTGGACTTCATCAGGCTCTGCGGATTGACCCAATCGGCTTGCTGGTGTCGATTTGCCGCAAGCTTCCTCCCGGAAGATTACGCCTCAGCTGCCGACTACTGCCCGGCCATGATCTTCGGCGTCATCAACCCGATATGATCCACGTTGGCCGCGCGGCCAATATCGATGATCTCGGCAACGTAGGCGAAGTTCACGTCATCGTCGCCTTTGACGAACATGACGCGCTCTGCGCGGTTGGCATAGATCTCAGTGAGCTTGGGCAGCAAATCGACCTTTGCGTAGTCAGTCTCGTTGATCTTGTACGCTGGAGCCGCTCCAGGGCGGTAAAGAACCTGCACCACAATGGTGCGGTCAGTCGGCGGCGGCTGCTTGGTCGGGTCCTTAGGCGGCTGAGGAACCAGCGCATCCAGGCCCTTCGGCACCGTCGGCACGATGACCATGAAGATGATCAGCAGCACCAGAAGAATGTCGATCATCGGCGTTACATTGATGTCTGACGAGTAACCGCCCCCGCCTCCACCGGTTGTCATTGACATGGCTCAAAACTCCTTATTCTCTGCAAATCGTTGATGAGACAACCCACAGGCAATCTTACTGACCAGCTTGACCGGGGCCTTCGCGCTTCTGCGTCAGCAAGCCCACGTCGTCCACGCCGGCGGTGCGCACTGCGTCGATGGCGTCTTCAACCGCCCGGAATTGCGCCCGCGCGTCTGCGCGTACAAAGATTGTCTTCCCTGGTTTGTCGGCTAGCTTGTCCCGAACCAGGCCGCCAAGCTCGCTCACGGCAACCTTGTTTTGCCCCAGAAAAACACCACCGTCGCGCGTAACCGCGACGACAATAGCATCTTCCTTGTCCGCGTCCGGCATGTTGGTCGGATTATCGACCTTCGCCATGTCGACGGACACCTTGTTCTGTAGCATTGGCGTGATGACCATGAAGATGATCAGAAGCACTAGCATCACGTCAACCATGGGGGTAACGTTGATATTCGAGTTGACCTTACTGCCTTCGTTGCGAACCGCGATTCCCATGTTTGGGCTCCGTGCCTAAAAGTTTTTATTCCGGATGGCTTCCGGCGTTGCTGCGAACCAAATGGCCGGCGTGAGCGTCAAAGCGGCGGGCAGAAGAGAATTGACTCTACTGCCCCCAAAAAACTCTCGCTCGAACCGACAGCCGCCTCGCTTAGCGCTTGTGGCTCTGCTTGATGAAGTAGTCGATCAGTTCGCTCGAGGAGTTATCCATCTCCACGTCGAAATTCTCGACACGCCCGGTGAAATAGTTGAACGTCATCACGGCGGGAATGGCCACCAAAAGGCCGAACGCCGTGGTCACAAGGGCTTCGGAAATACCACCGGCGACTGCGCCGATGCCCGAAGTCTTCTGTGTGGCGATCTGCTGGAAGGCGTGCAGAATGCCGATGACGGTGCCGAGCAATCCAACGAAGGGAGCCGTGGCGCCGATGGTGGCCAGAACGGAAAGGCCCCTCTTCAGTTTGGCGTGAACGATGGCCTCAGCCCTCTCCAGCGCGCGTCCTGAACTCTGGATGGTCTCCTCGGTCGCCGCGCCGCCAGATGCGCGGAACTCCTGCAAGCCAGCCGTGACAACCTCGGCCAGATGAGACTTCTTGTTCCGGTCGGCAATCTTGATGGCTTCTTCCAATTTGCTGTCCTTCAACGCACCGGCAACCTTGGGCGCGAACTCGCGCGACTGCTTCCGGGCTGCTGCGAAGTACAGGTAACGGTCGATCATCACGGCCAGCGACCAGATCGACTCAATGAAAAGAACAATGGCGATGGCGCGTACAGCCCATCCCATGTGGTCCCAAAGCTGCATGGGACTGAAGCCGACCGCCTGATCTTCCTGGAAGAGTGCAAGGCTGCTGACTGTGTGCGACGCGAAATGTGCGAACTGAGCGAGAATCACTGAATCGTTCCTCCTAAGGAGTTTCTTGTGAATTGCAATCCGCCGCGGCGGACAGTTGCTTCGAATGCGCGTCTTTCCGGATTCGCATTCAGGTAAAAAGCAAGACCTCTGCCTGAACTGCGGGCAGAGGCCAAAGATTCGTCAACCACCAAGTGTGAAGACTACGTTCACTGTTGTTTCCACTTCCACCGGCTCGCTGTTCAGCAGGTAGGGCCTGTACCGCCAGGACCTCACGGCATCCATGGCAGCCGACTGCAACATCACGGGCCCGCTGATCACGTGCAGCCCCTCGATGGTTCCTGTCTTCGAGATCGTGGCCTGCAGCACAACCGTTCCCTGAACACGAGCGGCCTTGGCAATCGGCGGATACATCGGCATCGTCCTCTGCAGCAACAGCCCTGAGGACACCCCGGCGGAAATGTTCACCTTTACAGGAGGCGCGGCCTTCACCTTCGGACCGCCCTGTCCCTTGAATAGGCTGTCAGTCATTGCATTCGAACTGCCGCCCAATCCTTCCATGCCCGTCACACCAAACGACGACGGCGGCGCTTCCTTCTCGGCGACAATCTTGATGTCGTGGGGAATCTTGGTCGGTGCGGTCAGCTGATTGTTCATCATCTCCGACTGCACATGCACCACGCGGACAACCTCTGGCGGCGGCGGCGGCGGCGGCGGCGGCGGCGGCGGCGGAGGCGCCGTCAGTTGCGTGATCATCATCGCCTTCGGCAGTGCCTCGGGATAGATCAGCGGGATCAGGATCAGCAGAACAAGGATGGAGAAATTGATCGTGCCTGTCACAATCATCCAAAGTCCGCTTTTACTCTTGATCCGGTTTCCGGATGCAAACGTGGAATCTTCAAACATGGCCAGCCTCGAATCGGGTGTTGGTTACTTCTA
>OBLU010003591.1_pt1 | contig 14053 bp, 11 predicted proteins | sample 1518681 | NCBI WGS metagenome assembly OBLU01 (sample SAMEA3539304, study PRJEB22396) | soil metagenome | biome: tundra; feature: field; material: soil | place: USA | collected 2010-05 | depth 0.15 m
AACGGTTCCGGCTCCTCCAGATGCGATAACCGGGATGCCGACTGCCTCGCTTACCGCCGCAGTCAGTTCGCAATCGAAGCCGGTACGCATGCCGTCGGAGTCCATGGAGGTGAGGAGGATTTCGCCTGCGCCGCGGGCTTCGGCCTCGCGTGCCCACTCCACAACACGACGGCCAGACGGCTTGCGGCCACCTTGCACGAATACCTGCGCATCTCGAACGGGATCGGCGGCATGCGGATCGCGACGCGCGTCGATGGCAACCACAACCGCCTGCGCGCCAAAGCTGCGGCCTATAGCGTCAATGAGCGTGGGATCTGCGAGAGCGGCGGAGTTGACGCTGACCTTGTCTGCACCTGCCTCAAAGACCTGCGCCGCATCGGCGGCGCTGCGAATGCCGCCGCCAACGCAGAAGGGGACGAATAACTCGCGCGCTGTGCGGCGGACGGTGTCGAGAAGAGTGGCACGGCCTTCGTGCGTGGCGGTGATATCGAGCAGCACGATTTCGTCCGCGCCATCACGGGCGTGGCGCGCGGCTTGTGTGGCCGGGTCGCCGGCATCGATGATGTCGACAAATTGAACGCCTTTGACAACGCGGCCGGCGTGGACGTCGAGACAGGCGATGATACGCTTGGTTATCATTTGGTCCCTTCCGCTTGCCAGCCGAGAAAATTGCGCAGAATCTTCAGGCCGGTTGCGCCGGATTTTTCGGGGTGGAACTGGACGCCCATGACATTGCCGCGTTCAACAGCAGCGGCGAATGGTTCGATGTAGCGCGTGACGGCGGCGGTGTCGGCTGTGACGGGAGCTTTGTAGGAGTGGGTGAAGTAAACAAATTCGCCCGGGCCGACGCCGGCGAGGAGGCGTGAAACGGGACGCACTTCGAGGGAATTCCAACCGACGTGCGGGACCTTTTCCTTGCTTTCTGCGAAGCGCGTGCATTGCTCGGCAAAGGATCCAAGCCCTGGTTGTGCGGGTGCTTCGCTCGATCCAGTATAGAGCCACTGCATGCCTACGCAGATGCCGAGGAACGGGACACCGCGCGCTATCGCTGCGCGAATCGCAGGGGTGAGGCCGGTTGCGTCAAGGCGCTGAGTGGCTGCAAAGTGGCCTACGCCGGGGAGTACTATCCGGTCTGCGGTATGTATGAGCGATAGGTCACTGTCGGTGACAGAAGGCTCCGCGCCGAGATGGCGAAGGGCTTTCAGCACCGAGGTGAGATTGCCCGCCTTGTAATCGACTACTGTTACACGCATCACAAGAGTCCTTTGGTTGAGGGGAGCATTTCGCCGAGTTGTTTGTCGCGCGAGCAGGCTACGCGCATGGCTCGCGCAAAGGCTTTGAAGATGGCCTCGATCTTGTGATGGTTCGAGCGGCCGTACATGGTCTTGACGTGGACGTTGGCGCGCGCGCCGCGTGCGAATGCTTCAAAGAAATCGGTGACCAATTCGGATTGAAGGTCGCCGACTAATCGAGTGCGCACCTTGGTGTCGACGGCGAAGGCTGCGCGTCCGCCGAGGTCGATGGCGGCAATGGCCAACGTCTCATCCATCGGCATTAGAAAATATCCGGCACGAAGAATGCCGCGCTTGTCGCCGAGTGCGCGATCGAATGCCTCGCCAAGCGCAATGCCAACGTCCTCGACAGTGTGGTGCTGATCAACATCGAGATCGCCATCGCACTTGAGTTCAAGATTGAAGGCGCCGTGCCGAGTGAACAATTCCAACATGTGATCGAAGAAACGAATGCCGGTTGCGATTTTGTACTGGCCATTGCCTTCAATCGTAAGTTGGATCGCGATGCGCGTCTCCGTGGTGTTGCGCTCGAAGGTTGCAGTGCGCGCGACCGCAATCGACGGTGATTTCTTGCCTGTCATTACCTTTCTCCTTAAGAGATCCTCCACATCCGATGGCAAAAGAAGGATTCTCTCAGGGGCTAAAGCCCCGTTGATTGTTCTGTCTAGATGTACGGGCTAAAGCCCGTACCCTTCAAAGCATCTACGCCTTATAACTGCGCTTTCATGGCGGCCAGTACCTGGTTGAGAGTTGCTGAGGCTTGCTGCATCTGCTGCCGCGTACCTATGGTGATGCGCACTCGGCCGTCGCAGCCGGGATCGCTGGAGCGGTCGCGCACCAATACTCCAGCGGAGCGCATAAGGCGCACAAACTCCGCATGCCTGGCGCCGATTTCTACCAGCACAAAGTTGGCTCGGCTCGGCCAGCGGCGAAGCTTGCATGCATCGAGTGCGGTCTCAAAGTCCGCGCGGGCTTGCAGGACTTCGCCCACGTACCAATCGAGATATGCCGTATCTTCAAGCGCCGGCGGCAGGCAAGCAAGCGCGAGTGAGTTCACGCTGTAGGGCGAAAGTACGCGGCGCACCCAGCGCATAAGTTCCACTGGGCCGGCAAGAAGACCCAAACGCAGGCCCGCAAGTCCATAGGCCTTGGAGAAGGTGCGCGCAACAATCAGATTGGGCACGATGCCGACAAGATCGATGACTGTCTCACCGCAGAAATGAAAGTACGCTTCATCCACAAGGAGGACGGCGTGCGGCGCGCGGCGCGCGATCTCGACAATCTGCGCGCGTGTGGCCATGCTACCGGAAGGGCTGTTTGGATTGGCGATGGCGATGATTTTGGTGTGCGGCGTGATGGCGGCTAAAAGCGACTCGAAGGGAAATTGCAGATCGTCCGCGGCTTGTACTGGGACTATCCGCGCGTCCGTTGCGGATGCGTAGACCTCATACATGGTGTATGTGGGGACAGGGAGAAGGACTTCATCACTACTTTCAAGAAAGGCCTCGAAGAGTACGTGAATGGCCTCGTCTACGCCATTTGTGAGTGCGACTTGTGACTGTGCAAGGTGGAGATGCGCGGCGACCAAGAGTTCCAGAGGCTCGCGCTCCGGATAGCGAGTGAGGGCACCAGTTGAGATAGCCGACAGCGCCTCGCGCACCTTCGGTGAACAGGCCTGCGTGTTTTCGTTGAAGTCGAGGCGCAGAGAATCGCGGCATCCAAGCGGGGGATGATACTCCTTCATGGCCTGCACGCGAGCGCGCGGAGTTGGGGCAGTTTCAATCACGGGATCTCCTTTTGCGCAGCCGGGTGCGAATGGCTTCAGCATGACCGGTGAGTCCTTCAGCCTCGGCAAGCAATGCGGCTTGCGGACCGAGGGTACGCATGGCCTGCGCCGAATACTCCTGCACGGTGATGAGCTTGACGAAGTCGTTGACGCTTAGGCCGCCGCGAACACGCGCCATGCCGCCTGTTGGCAGCGTGTGATTGGGGCCGGAGATGTAATCGCCCATGGGCTGCGCGGACCAGCGGCCGACGAAGACGGAGCCAGCGTTCTGAATCCATTTGAGATCGCTCGGCGCATCCACGGTGAGGTGCTCGGGGGCGAGACGATTGGTAATTTGCCGCGCCTCCTCGATCGAGGAGGGGATGATGATGAGACCGCTGCGATCGAGAGCTTCGCGGGCCACGGGATTGTTGCGACTGCGCACCTTTGTTTCGGCACTTACTTCCCTGGCCAAGTCGGCGCGTGTGGTGATAAAGATGGCCAGCGCTTCAGGATCGTGCTCGGCTTGCGCTACAAGGTCAGCGGCGATGTCGGCGGGGTTGCCGCGCTCGCTGGTAACTGCAATCTCAGTGGGCCCGGCCAGCATGTCAATGGCGCAATCGAAGGCTACGAGGCGCTTGGCCGCGGTCACATAGAGATTGCCTGGACCTACGATTTTGTCCACTCGCTTGAAGCTTGCGGTTCCGTAGGCGAGCGCGGCAACTGCGTGCGCGCCGCCCAAGCGATAGAACTCCGTGAGGCCGAGCAAGTGGGCAGCGGCAAGAGTCTCCAACGCCGGCTTGGGCGAGACGACTAAGATGCGCTCGACACCTGCGACCTGTGCGGGGATGGCGGTCATGAGTAGAGTGGAAGGCAGGGGATGGCGGCCGCTGGGCACGTAACAACCGACCGAGCCGAGTGGCCGAACAAGCTGGCCGGTGGTGAGTCCGGCGATGGGAGAGGCGGACCAGGAGGCGGGTAACTGTTTTTCGGCGAACTTGCGAATCTGATTGGCTGCCGTGGATAAAGCATGCTGCATTGGAAGATCGATTGCTTCCCACGCGGCGGACATTTCTTCCGGCGTGACGCGGAGGGCGGTTGCATTGGCAAGGCCATCGAATTGCGCCGCATAGCGCATCAGGGCGCGGTCGCCACGTTTGCGCACATCGGCCACTATGCGTTTGACGGCGGGAAGGACGCTGTCGAGGGCCGCACTGCCGCGTTGTTCGAGCGCGGCTAGTGTTTGTTCCGCCTGCTGGGCTCCTCGTCCTTTGGTCCAGATTGTCTTCATCTTCTTTCTCCGGTGTTCAACGTTTCTGTAAGCAAGGCTGGTCAAATGGTTCGGTTTATTGCAGCAAGTTAGCGCCCCGCTGCGCCGGCATTGCGAGTTGGCGAGTTTGATTTGCCTGGTCTTTGACTCCGTTACGAATAACCCGTTCTGGTTGAGATTCGTGGTTTCCCACCCTTGCCGCAAAAACAAGAACGCGGCAAGGATGGGGCACCCGAGTTGGTGGTGGATCCCATTTTCAAAGCATGCTGCGGTGTTACAGCACAACTTTATTGAGCGGGTACTCGACGATCCCGGTTGCCTTTGCGGCTTTGAGTTTGGGAATCACATCGCGTGCGATGCGTTCTTCGACAATGGTGTTTACGGCAACCCACTCCGAGTTACTCAACTGCGAGATAGTGGGCGAATTGAGTGCGGGTAGTACCGCCAGCACTGCTTCGAGGTCTGCGCGCTGCACATTGAGCATGAGGCCTACTTGCGATTGCGCATCGATTGCGCCGCGAAGCATGAGGGCAATCTGGTCGAGCTTTTCGCGCTTCCACGGATCGGCCAGGGTGGCTTTGCCGGCGATTAAATGGGTTTCGCTTTCCATTACCGTGTCAATGATCTTGAGGTGGTTGGCCTTGAGCGAACTGCCAGTCTCAGTAACCTCGACTATGGCGTCGGCAAGCATGGGCGGCTTGACTTCGGTTGCGCCCCAACTGAATTCCACTTTGACGCTTACACCTTTGGCCGCGAAGTATCGCTTGGTTACTTCAACCAATTCGGTGGCGACGATCATGCCTTCAAGATCTTCAGCCTTCTCAAAGCCGCTGCCTTCAGGAACGGCCAGCACCCAGCGCACCTTGCGGCGGCTTTGTTTGGCATAAGTCAACGTTGTGACGCTGGTAACTTCGAGACCGCTTTCGACGACCCAGTCGATACCGGTGAGGCCGGCGTCGAGAACGCCGTGATCGACGTAACGCGCCATCTCCTGCGCGCGAATCAACATGCACTCGATCTCGCTGTCGTCGATGGAGGGGAAGTAGGAGCGGCCGTCAGCGTAGATGTTCCAGCCAGCGCGCTTGAAGAGAGCAATGGTTGCATCCTGCAGACTGCCTTTGGGGATGCCGAGTCTTAATTTGTTAGCCACGATTTTCCTCTTTCCTATTATTGGCGGACAGCAGGGGCCTGGTGAAGCAGCTCACTGTTCCCTCATGGCATACAAGGCCATCGCCCTCTACCACTACGCGGAAGAGCAGCGTGTCGTTGTCGCAGTCGGTGAAGGCCGAAACGACGCGCAGGCGGTTGCCGCTGGTTTCGCCTTTCATCCACAGTTTCTGGCGAGTGCGGCTCCAAAAGGTGACGAAGCCGGTCTCCAGCGTTTTTGCATAGCTCACGGGGTTCAGAAAGCCAAGCATCAGCACCTGGCCTGTGCCCGCATCCTGAACAATGCCGGCTACCAGGCCGTCCATTTTGTCGAAATCGATTGTTGTGATTGCGTCGCTCATTCTTTTCCTGATTCTGTTTGAGATTTTGGGTTGAAGCACGAAAAAGCCCGCCGGCTTGAGTTGCCGGCGGGCTTGGGTGTTTCTTAGATCTCTCTGGCCTTCTGGATCAGGCCATGGCAGTCCGCCGGCATGAGGTCCCGTGATGGTGGTGGTGGCCGTGATGGCGGTGGCTCTGCATCTAATTAGAACTTTAGGGCAAACGCTCTGCGGTGTCAACCAAGGCTTCCTCTCGGGCTCCTGATGAACGGGGCGTTAGTTTAGGTTGGTGGTTTCCCAGGTCTCAAAATCGAGACTTGGGAAACCCAGTATTTGTGGATGGCCCGAGCCGGGTTCATCTCTGGGTGTAACTCGCCGCCGCGAGTTGAGCTGCTGTAAGCGAAACCAGCGGCTCCTATGGTTTTCCCGGCTGGGGGGCAGACTCCGCAGCGGTGGGCTGACCCTTCTGATGGAGCAAATCGATGACATGATGATACAAGCGGTTGCGCATTTCGAAGCGCCCGGATGCGCGCGTCACGTAGCGGACCTGGATGTCGATTCCGGATTTCGATGGGCGCAAATTCACCACTGGCGTCGCGCTGAACTGGCTTAGACCATCTCCGCGTTCTCCACGCTTCCACTCCTGCTCCGCGGCACGAGCATTCTCCGCGGTTTCCTCCTGCACCGCCTTTTGAATGTGATCGACAATCGCATCCGTATCATTGGATTCGGCTATGCTGACTGTGATTTCGTCCCACATCCACTGGCCGGCGGTGGAGAAGTTGAAGTACTGGCCGCGAATTGCAAAGCTGTTGACGAATGTAATGCGGCGGCCTGTGGGATGGCCCTTGTCCTCGAGCGTCCCGGTTTCAAGAAGGGTGGTGTAGAAGAGGCCTATCTCGGTAACTTCGCCACCCACGCCGTTGATCTCAACCCAATCGCCGACGCGAATTCCGTTCTTGCCCATGAGGGCGAACCAGCCGAAAAACGCGAGGATGAAGTCCTGCAGAGCGATGGTGAGGCCCGCGGTGGCAAGACCGAGGATGGTGGAGGTCTGTCGTGGCGATCCGAAGATTACAAGCAGTATGAGGATGACGCCACAAACCTGTATGCCCACTTCAAGGATCGTACGCAGTGTTCGCATCTGGCTCCGGTCCGCGGACCGATGGCCCAGGAACCGCCGAACAAGTCCATCGCCGAGAACCATGCAGAATAGGATGAAAACGATAAGCTCGACAGAATTCAGAATCAGGTGCAACAGGATGCGGTGTTGCAGAAGTACCTGGGCGGACCACTTGCCGTAAACGGTGGCAAGCTCTTTTTCGGTTTGAATGCGGTCGTCGTAGATGCTTAGAAGCTGGCGTTGCGCGCTCCTGGTTCTTATGTCGGCTAGTCTGGCGGCATGGCCCGGTGCATCGCCGGCCCCGGCGGTCGCGCCTGCATTGGCCTTGGCCTCAAGAGCGTTGTGCGCGGTGGTCAGGCTTGCAATATCGTCTTGAGTTTGTTGCAGCGCCTGCTGGATGAGGCGATTGCGGTCGCGCTGGGTATTCCATGCGGCCAGCCGTCCTGCCAACGTTCCATGCTGACCAGCCGAGATGACGGCGATCTGGCCGTCGCCATGCGACTGGCTGTCGTACTTCTTCATCGTTGCTTCATGCGCGGAGAGTTCAGCTTGAATCTGGGCGCGATCGTCGCCCGATGCCCGATCAAGATCCTGTTGCGCTTCGGCAAGTTGATCGGAGTCTAGGCCTAACTGCGCCTTGGCAATATCAAGATCGTCCTCGTCGGTAACAGGCTGCCCAGCATCCTTAGCCGCGCCGGCGTGGACGCTTGCTGCAGTCGTCAGACGCTTCAACTGCTCCTGATCTTCGTTTACAAGTTCTTGAAGTTGCGCGACCCTTTGGGAAAGCGCTAGCGCCTCACCCGTGAAAGCAAGATGCTGTACCTGGAGACCAGCCAGACGCAGCGCCGAAGTGAAGGCCTGATCGACTTCGTGATCGGCCAGACGCTGGGCGTCGCGCGCATATTCAGACTCCTCGGCTGTGACCGCCAGTGGCGCCAGAGCCTGGGCAGTTAGCCATGGGCGCAAATCGACATGGGTCTTTGCGCCAGACTGGCCGTTTGTATTACTACCCTGCCCACTTAGAAATTGAAGATGCTCCATGGCGCGGCGAGTGGTCCACGAGAAGATGGCGCAAAGAATGAGCAACGCGAACAATGCAAGAAGGACGCCGAGCCTGGCGCGGCCAAGAACGCGCGACATTGGGGTCCCGGCTGGAGTGGAAACAGGTGAGGAGAGTGCCATGAATTCATTGTTACAGGAAATGCAGGGCCGGTCTGCTGAGTCGCCGCATTTGCGCAAGCTTCTAGGCAAAGAGGAGAATGGTTGCGTGCGAGATTTGGTGAGATTTGCGGTGTTGGCGTTTGCTCTTCTTGGCGTTTGCCAGGTCGGGCTGGCGCAGTACCAGGACCGGGATCCCAACAAAACGCACACAACTTCGCCAACCGCACCTCCGCAGGAAGCGCGCATCGACATCAATCACGGTACGGTCGATGAACTAATGAAGATTCCCGGGATGACGCGTAGTTGGGCCGGACGCATTGTTCGCTTCCGGCCCTACTGGACCAAACACGACCTTCTGGACGATGGGGTAGTTCCAAGCCAGGTCTACGACCGCATAAAAGACTATGTGATCGCCCGCCGTAACAAGCAGTGACGATCAAGGTTAGCTAGACGTGTGCCGCTTCTGCCGGTTCCACCAGCTTTACGCTTCCGCGCCTCAGCAACCTGCTGAGGATCACATAGAGCACGGGAATGAAGAACAGGTTAAGGACCGTGGAGAGCAACATGCCGCCCACGATGGTGGTTCCCACGGAGCGCCTGCCCAAAGCGCCTGCGCCGGTGGCGAACACCAACGGCAGAACGCCGAGGATGAAGGCGAACGAGGTCATCAGAATGGGCCGCAAACGCAATTCCGCGGCTTCGATGGCAGCATCGGAGATGGATCGCCCCTTGCGGCGTAGTTGTTCGGCAAACTCGACGATCAGAATCGAGTTCTTTGCTGAAAGGCCGATCAGCATTACCAGGCCGATCTGACAGTAGACGTCGTTGGAGAGGCCGCGCAAGGAAACCAGGCCGAGTGCACCGAGCACTGCCATGGGCACAGCCAACAGGATGATGAAGGGCAGAGCAAAGCTTTCGTATTGCGCTGAGAGGGTGAGATAAACGACCAGGATTCCCAGGCCGAAGATGATGAGCGCGCGACCGCTGGATTCGATTTCATCGAGGGTCAGTCCGGTCCACTGATAGGTCATTCCCGGCATCATAACTTGCTTTGCCAGTTCCTCCATTCCCGCAATGCCTTGCCCAGAACTGTAGCCTGGCGCGGGAGAGCCGTTGATTTCCACGGCACGGAAGAGGTTGTAGTGGGAGATGACGGGGGGGCCGGAGCTTTCCGCCACCGTTACCAGGTTGTCCAGCGGGACCATCATGCCGCCATTGGATCGCACGTAGTAGTTGTGCAGATCCTTGCCTGTCATGCGGAATGCCTGGTCGGCCTGCACAAATACGCGATAAGTCCGGTTGTTGAAATCGAAGTCGTTGATGTATTGCGAACCCATGAAAACGCCGAGCGTGGTGGTGATCTGTGAAAGCGGAATGTCCATGGCCTTGGCTTTTTCGCGATCGATGGTGACCAGCACCTGGGGATCGTTTGCGGAGAAGGTGGTAAGCAGTCCTGTCATGTCCTTGCGGGCTCGGCTTGCGCCCACAATCTGGTGTGCCACGCGGTCGAGATCGCCCAGGGTATTTTTGCCCTGATCCTGCAACATGAATTGGAAGCCGCCGAAACTGCCCACGCCAGAAACAGCCGGGGGCTGAATCATGGCCACGAGACCGCCGTTGGGCGAGAACATGAGCATCATGAGCTTAGGCGAGAGTCGAGCAACGATGTCCGCCGCGGAGTGGCCCTTCTCGCGCCGCTGATCCGCAGGCCTGGTCGAAACAAACATCATGCCAGCGTTGGATGCGGCGCCGGAAAAGCTGAAGCCCATGACCGAGAAAGCGCCAGCAATGTCAGGATCCTGCGCGATGATGGCTTGCCCACGATCAGCTAATGCCGTGGTGTATGCCAGCGAAGAGCCCGGCGGAGCCTGCACAATTACCATGAGGAAGCTTTGGTCTTCCTGGGGAATAAAGCCGGTTGGGACTCGCTGATAAACCCAGACCGTGGCGCCCAATCCGGCGAAGAAGACTATCAGGAGCAGGTACCGCAATTTCAGCGCGACATGAATCGACTTGGCATAGGATCGGCCCATCCAGGAGACTGTCGCGTCGGCTCCATGAACAAACGCTGCGAATGCGCGCGATATCGGGCGGATGTGGAGGAAGTCCATCTGGTGCGGACGATCTTCCTCACCGCGCAGGAACAATGCCGAAAGCGCCGGTGAAAGGGTAAGGGCGTTGAAGGCCGAGATGGCAATCGCGAATGCGATGGTGAGCGAAAACTGGCGGTAAAGGATACCGGTAGTACCGGGGAAGAACGACACCGGCACAAACACTGCGATCAGCACCAAGGAAGTTGCGATCACGGCACTGGTGACCTCGCCCATGGCCCGCGAAGTTGCCTCGTGCGGATCGGAGTGCTCCATGGCGATGTGGCGCTGCACATTTTCGATGACGACAATGGCATCGTCCACCACGAGTCCCGTGGCTAAAGTAATGCCGAAAAGCGTGAGCGAATTGATGGAGAAACCGAAGAGCTTGATGAAGGCGAAGGTGCCGATGAGTGAAACAGGAATGGTGACCGCGGGAATGATGGTGGCGCGCCAGTCCAGCAGGAAGAGGAAGATGACTACGATGACGATGACGATGGCTTCGGAGAGTGTGACGAGCACTTCGCGGATCGAGTCGCCAACCACTGTGGTGGCGTCGAACGCAATGGCATATTCCAGTCCCGGCGGAAAGCTCTTGGAAAGCTCCTTCAAGGCAGCCTTGGCGTTGGCGTCGACGTCGAGGGCGTTGGCGTTCGAAAGTTGCTCGACGCCTATGCCATTGGCATCGCGCCCCATGTACTTGAGGGTGGAGCTGTAGTCTTCAGCGCCTACTTGGGAGTGACCCACATCTTTGAGGAGAACGAGGCCGCTGGCATTGTTCTTGACGATGATCTTGTCGAACTCGGCGGGATCGGAGAGGCGGCCAACGACGCGAACCGGCACCTGGAAGGCCTGACTCTGATTGGAAGGAGGCTGTCCAAGCTGTCCGGCGGGGATCTCGACGTTCTGCTCGACGAGGGCACTCACCACATCCATGGCGGTGAGTCCGCGGGAGGCAAGACGGATGGGATCGAGCCAGATGCGCATGGCATACTTGCGCTCGCCGAAGATGATTACGTCGCCCACGCCGGGTACGCGCTTGATTGCGTCTTTCACATAGACGTCGAGATAGTTGGAAATGAACTCGGGGGAGTAACGGCCGTCGCGGGTAAAGAACCCGGCCCCGAAAACGAAGTTGAAGTTGGACTTGGTAATGCTGACACCGGTGGCATTCACGGCTGCGGGCAGTCGTCCGGTTACGCTGGCTACCCGGTTTTGCACGTCGACGGCGGCGATGTCGAGGTCGTAGCCGGTCCTGAATGTGGTGGTGATCATGCTCGTTCCGCTGTTGGTGCTCGACGAACTGATATAACGCATTCCCTCGACGCCGTTGATCGACTCCTCGATGGGAATGGTGACAGCTTTTTCAACCGTGTCGGCATTGGCGCCGACATAGTTGCAGGCCACCATCACTTCAGGAGGTGACAGCGTCGGGTACATGGCGACCGGGAGGTTGGGGATGCAGATGGCACCCGCCAGAATGATGAGCAGCGCGCATACGGTCGCGAATACAGGGCGATGAATAAAAAAATTGACGAACAATGAATGCCTTCCTTTTCACCTGCAATGGCCGCAAGTCACTGGATCCCTGCCTCTGAGAACCGCGGAAGGCCGGAATCCAACTGTCGTTTAAGCGCCGAGGGGAAGAACCGGCATGTCGTTCACGAGGAACTGGGTGCTTGACACGATGACACGGTCACCCGCATTCAATCCTGAAGTGACGGAGTAGCTATTTCCCACTGTATCGCCCAGCACGACTGAGGTTTGATGTGCCACAAAGTGACCGTCTTGCTGGCGCGCTACAAAGACGAAGCTTTGCCCGCCCTGGCGGATAACAGCAAGGACCGGAACTACCGCCATTGGGGACGTGCTCCAGATAACGCGCGCCTTGACCATTTGGGCATTGCGCAGAATCTCCGGCGAGGCGTGTACCGGGGCCTTCACCAGAATCCCCTGCAACGAGCTATCCACCTGCGGCGAGAGAAAATCGATCTTCGTTTTCTGGAGCAACTTGCCGCCAGTGTCCATCAAATCCACGCTCAGACCCTGCTTGACCTGGCTGGAGCGCTCGGTGGGAACGTAGATGTAGGCTTCAAGGTCTCTGTTCTCCTCCACCGTGGTCAGCATGGTGCTGGGTGAGACATAATCGCCGACATGCACCGGGATGTCTCCCACGACGCCGTCGGACGGAGCGCGGATGGTGTAGTAGGCCAGTTGCTCTTCCTGCGTCTTGCGCATGGCCATGGCAGACTCGTAATCCGCCTTCGAATTTTCAAAGGCCTGCTGTGCCTGCTCGTAGACATCGCGGCTGGTAATGCCTGCTTCAAAGAGCTTGCGCGCGCGCTCATTCTGCGCCACGTTGTAGTCGTAGAGCGCTTTCTTTTGCCGTTCCGTGGCCCGCTGCGATTCAACGGCGGCGGTTTGGTGCTGCGGATCGATGCTCATCAGCACCTGGCCAGGCTTCACGTGATCGCCTGAGCGCACGAGAATCTGCGTGAGACGACCGTCTACCTGCGGTTGCATGGTAGCAGAGCGCCGCGACTTGATGGTGGCCACATATTCGCTGCTTTGTGGCACCGGGGCCAGGGTCACCGTCGCCGTTTGGACGGGCATGGCCTGCATCCCGGCCCCCGCTGCTACAGGTGCCGGCTTCTTCTGGCATCCAGTGGCCGAAAGGCCTATCAGAATAAGAGAGCTCACTGCAAGACTGTGTTTCAAAGCGCTGTTTCTCACTCGATCTTTCCTTTTTCCGGGCCTATTCGGTCCGAGGCTCGGGTTTGTGCCGGATTGATTACGATGACAGAACTGCAAATCTGCTTTGCCTGACGCAATTTTCTTGGTGCCGCAGAAGAACCACGTTGAAGACTGCTCCGCCGACTCGCGGAAATGCATAGGATTGGACTTTCTCTATTTTGACGCCTGGAGCCGTGCCAATGACGCAAAAAACTGCTTGTGCAGTCTGTTTTGGTTACGTATTGATCATTCAGGCGGTTCCCCGCTGCCAGGCGAAAGGATTGAAGTTCGTACGTTCATCAAAAGCATCCACTCCTTCGACACGCTTGAGCCAGCCCACCACCCAATAGGTCACCGGGGTTGCCATCACCTCAAACGCCACTTTTACAGCATAAGAAGAGGCAATCATCCACGCCATCTGGCCTCCTGACTGTGTTCCCCAGAAGGCAATCAAGGTAAAAACAGCCGTATCCACCGCCTGGCCGGAGATGGTAGAGCCGACGGTGCGCGTCCAAAGCCAGCGCCCATGGGTGGCTACCTTCAGCTTGGCCATGGTGTAGCTGTTGGTAAATTCGCCGGCCCAATATGCGATGAGGCTACCCACCGCAAAGCGCGGCACCAGCCCGAAAACCGCCGCAAAGGCTGCCTGTCCGTTCCATCCCGGCGCCGGAGGCAGGGCAACCGCCAATTGTCCCACAACCGCCAGCAGACCCATGGCAAAGAAGCCCAGCCAAATGGCTCGCCTGGAAACTCCGAACCCATAGACCTCGGTGAACACATCGCCGCAAATGTAGGTCAAGGGAAACAGAAATTCGGCTCCGCTGACGCGCAACCAGCCGACCTGGCAAACCTTTTGCCCCACCAGGTTTGAAATGAGCAAAACCACGACGAAGCCGATGGTCAGCGTCTCCAAGTGCCTGTAATGCCTTGTCACCTTAAGAGGATACCGCAACCCAGCCCTGCGTCCCTGGGCGATCGGAAAGGCGGAGTCGCCGCCTCACCATCTTTGACATGGCCTGCCTGAGTTGGTAGCCTTCATAAGGGCGCATCCGGCCAACCGTGGCGGCTCTCGGCCCATAGAGCGTCCCCGTCGTCTAGCCTGGCCTAGGACACCGCCCTTTCACGGCGATAACAC
>OBLU010003592.1_pt1 | contig 14052 bp, 14 predicted proteins | sample 1518681 | NCBI WGS metagenome assembly OBLU01 (sample SAMEA3539304, study PRJEB22396) | soil metagenome | biome: tundra; feature: field; material: soil | place: USA | collected 2010-05 | depth 0.15 m
AGCGCGGCCGCTCAGAATCAGGGCGTGTGCGAGTTTCGCATTGTCGTAACTCAGTACGTGTTCAAACCACGGCCAATCCGGCGTGGCCGTTCGATCATACAGGTCCATCAAGCGGGCGATGAGCGTCTCGCGGGTCTGGGTCACCGAGCTGTCGCCACTCAACCGGCGCAAATAGTCGTGAATTCCAATCAAACTGAACGCCCAGGCCCGCGGTGATGAAAACCGCGCCACCACCGGCAGGGCCTCCACGAAGAGTTGGCCGGCCATCACCTGGAAACTGCGGTAAGAGGAAGTTCCCACCCCCACGCCGAGCGCCCAAAGGGCCCTGGCGTGACAGTCTTCCGAGCCTTGCTTGTCGAGCCAATGACGATCGAAACCCAGAAGATTGTGGAAACGGCCTGTCACGCGATCGAACGCATGGTACAAAAAGGCCGCATAGGTTGTGGCGAGTGAGCGTATGCGTTCCGGTTCTTCTCCCAGCTCTTCCAGCAGCACCGCCAGAATAAAGGCGCGGGCGTTGTCGTCCGTGCAGTACCCTTCGGAAAAGTTTGGCACGCTGAACACGGCGTGTTGAAATATACCCGTCGAATCCGTCATGCGCGAGAGATGATCCAGCTTCACCTCGGGTACTTCACGCGGCTTCTGGTCCAGCGTTTTCGTGGAAAGGGACTTCCGCAGCGTCGACAAGGCCTGCAGCCGCGAAAGCTCGAAGGAACGCATATACAGCCGCGCCACATTGCTCCAAACCATCTCCCGGCCCAGCTTGTAAGCACCCTCCCGCATGGCGTTCCGGCGGACATCGTCGCGCAGCAATGCGCTTACTTCCGTCGCAATGGCCTCGGCGCTCCCAAATGGAACCAACACTCCGCGTCCGTCCGCCAGCAGTTCGCCGGCGTGCCAGTACGGTGTCGACACAACCGCTTTGCCGGAACCGAAAGTGTAGGCGAGAGTGCCCGACGTACTCTGGGCTTCATTGAGATAGGGCGTAATGTATACGTCCGCCGCGCCGATCAAATCCTTCAGCGTGTCAAGCTCGACGAAGCTGTTGTAGAAAATGACATTCTTCTCCACTTTGTTCTTGGCCGCCAGGATCTCGAGACTAACCCGGTACGCTTCGCCCCGTTCGCGCAGCTCGTTCGGATGTGTGGCCCCTACCACCATGTACACCACGTTTGGAAACTCCGCCACAATCCGCGGCAGTGCGTTCAGCACCTGCTCGATGCCCTTATTGGGGGAGAGTAGCCCAAATGTGAATAACACGGTCCGCCCGGCTACGCCGAATTCCTCTTTCAGATCGTTCGGATCCACGAATGGTATGTCGGGGATGCCGTGATGGATCAGGTCGATCTTAGTCGGTGGCGCGTGGTAAACATCCTGCAACATCTGCCGTCCTCGCGCCGACATTACCACCAGGCGGGTCGAAAGCGCAATCAACTCCTGCATCACCAATCGCTGATCCATCCTCGGCTCACTCAGGACGGTGTGGAGCGTCACAACCACGGGCATTCGTAGCTCACGCAAGAGCGCCAGGATGTGGCTGCCGGCCGGACCACCAAATATTCCGAACTCGTGCTGCAGGCATACCACATCCACATTGCCAATGTTCAGGAAGTCCGCCGCGCGCAAATACGATGACAGGTCCTGTTCTTCAATTTCGAAACGAACTACATCCGGATAGTCATAGCCCTCTTTGATATCATTCACGGAGACCGAAAAGCACTCACTGGATGGGTGCTCGGCTGCTACGGCAGTAAGGAGGTCGGACGTAAATGTGGCAATACCGCACTTGCGCGGCACATAGTTGCCGAGAAACGCGATTCTGCCAACCTTAGAACCTTCGATCATGATTTACTGGCGAGCGTTCGGTGGTATAGAGGCCGCCAGCCATTCCACGGGGTGCGCTCGAATGCTCTCGTCCGGTTCGCGAATATCGGCCCATTTAGGGTCGCTTCTCAGATTGAGGAAGGTGCCGATGGTACCCTGATAGGAACCCTTCGCCAGATATACTGAATCACCCTGATGGAAGGAGCATGACGCCGCAGGGGCGGCAGGCTGTACGTCTACATTTGTTGGCATGTTTTAGTCCTTTCCCGGCAAAGGCCATCTGGGGCGGACGGTGAATTGGCCGGGGAACAGCTAGGCCGCTCGGCTCATGGTGGGAATGCCGATACTAGTATAGCAGGTTAAGCGGAGTGAAAATAGAGTCGCAGTTGCTTTCAGGTTACCCTTTCAGCCCGAACGATAAACCGGTCGGGGGCGGGGCCAACGAAGTAAAACGGATAACAGGTGACCAGGGTAAGGATCTCATTTTCGGTGGGATCCAACACGTCGACATCGGATGGACTCACTACCTTGGTGGACACCACGCGATAACGGTACTCGCCGAGCAAAGTGGTAAGCGTGATGATGTCGTCCTGCCGGATGTTTCGCAACGGCCGAAAGAATGTGTCGCGGTGCCCCGAAATACCCACGTTGCCCGGCTGTCCCGGCAGCGCCGTGCCGGGAATATGGCCCACCGAGCGGCGCAAGATGACCCTATCCACGCCTTCCACCACGATTACCGAGAGTCCAAGACGTGGAATTTCAATGCGGCCAATCAGGCCGCCGGCCGCGGCCGGCGGCCTGATTCCCGAAGAGGTGGAGGACGAGGCGTGAATTCTTGAGTCGCTGGTTTCCTGCCGGTCATGCAGCATTTGTTCGAGCTGGCGCCGCTCCGCCTTCTGGAAACGCCAACTATCCGCCAATACCAGCCCGCAATAACCCAGCATCAAGACGGCGGCGGCGCCGAGTACCCACTGGCCCGACCGCAGGGCCGACCTTAGCGCCCCTTTCTTGATCACAATTCTCATTTCGCAATTTCGCGCTTCTTGGGAGGCTGTTCGCCGCCGGCGATGTAGCCGGAGCGCGCCCGCACGAAAAGCTTTCCGGCGGTCCCATTGGCGACTACTCGAATCGCCCGATAGACGCCGGGCTGCGCCCGATTGGTCGGAAAATATCCGATGGTGTATTGGTTGCGAATGTCGCGCGCGATGCGTTCGCAGATCGATATAACCTCATCGAGTTGGTCCGGGAAGAAGGCCTCGCCACCGGTTGCCTGAGCGAGATGACGGAGCACGCCCGGATTCCGGTCCGGATCCTGTTCATCGAAGAGGCCGATGGTGTACACCAGAGCGCTCGATTGCTCGGCCATCTTCAAGACCTCGGCCAGGGTGTGCGTGCTTGCGTTGTCGCCGCCATCGCTCATGACGATCAGCACTTTCTTTTCCCGGGTGCCTGCCTGCAATCGCTCTAACGCCTTGCCCACCGCGTCGTAAAGCGCCGTCTGGCCCGTGGTGCTCGACCTCCAGATCGCGGACTCAAGTTCATCGGGACGATTGGTGAATCCAATCTCGCCGGGCAGTCCCAGGGTCACATGCTCATTGAAGTTGACGACGAACATCTGGTCCTCCTGGTTGCTGGACCGCGCGAACGTCTTGGCGGCGGCGACCACGTCGGGAAGCTTTCGGTGCATGCTTCCGCTGTGATCGATAACCAGTCCCACCGTGACCGGAATGTCTTCGTGCTTGAACAACCGGATGGATTGGCGGACGCCGTCCTCGTAAACTTCAAAATCCTGCTCACGCACATCGGAGGCGAAGCTACCCTTACGGTCGCGAACCGTAGGGTGCAACACTACGAGGTCAACGCTCACCGCGATTTTGAATGCTTCCGGGTCTTGACCGTGGATTGGCGCCGGAGCCTGAGATCTGGCATGGCCAACGAGACCGCTGAGGAGAAGCATGGCAAGCACGACGCAACCATCTCGTTCTCTCGCGGGCGTTTTCATGGTGTCCCTGTCACAGTCAGCACGCATGGATCCGGCGGTACTCCGGCTGCCACATCGCGTCTTGCACCTGTTGAACGATGTCGTCGAATTTGACCCTGGCCAAGCCCTCCGCATGCGCGGCCTCGGCGACTGCCACCGCTACCGTCACCGACACGCTGCGTAAGTCGTCGATATGCGGGAGCAGTGACGCACCGGGCTGGCGCACCGCCACCAAACTGGATACGGCGCTGGCCGCGGCCGCGAACATTCCGTCACTGATCCTGCTGGCTCGCGAGACGATCGCGCCCAAGCCCAAACCCGGGTACAGCATGGCATTGTTCACATGGGCGACGACGTATGTCACTCCCTTATAGGTGACTGGGGCGAACAGGCTGCCGGTCGCGATCAGCGCCCGCCCGTCAGTCCAGGCAATCAGATCGGCCGGGTTCGCCTCGGCCTGCGCCGGCGGCTTGGAGAGTGCGAAGATGATCGGCCTCTCGGTATGCGCCGCCATTTCCTTAACGATCGCTTCCGTGAAACTGCCGGAGGCGGTCGACGCGCCGATCAGCATGGTCGGTGTCACCCGGCGCACTACCTCGGCCAGGCTTACGCCGTTTCCATTCTCGTCGTGCTTCCAGCCCTTGCTCTCGGCGGCCGGCCGGGCGTACGACAATTGATAGTCGCGCAGTGGATCGGCCATGCTGGTTGTGAGTAGACCTTGCCGGTCCACGCACCAGAAGCGCCTGGCTGCATCCTCTTTGGAGAGCCCTTCGCGCACCATGGCGCCGCAAATCTGGTCGGCCGCTCCAATGCCTGCCGTACCGGCTCCAAAGATGACCACGCGCTGGTGGCGCAGCGGCGTCCCGCACACGCGGACGGCGGAGATCGCCGCCGCCAGCGCGATGGCGCCGGTGCCTTGAAGATCTTCATTGAAAGTGCAAATCTGGTCGCGGTACTTCTCGAGGATGCGCCGTCCGTTGCCCGGGGCGAAGTCCTCCCACTGTAACAGTGCATTCGGGAACCGCGTTGTCACGGCTTTGACGTAAGCGTCGATGAAGGCGTCGTAGCGCTCTCCGCGTATCCGGGCGTGGCGGTTCCCGATATACGTGGGATCATTCAGCAGACTTTCCCGGTTGGTGCCGACGTCGAGCATCACCGGGATCACACGGGTCGGGTCAACGCCGCCCGCCGCCGTGTAAATCGCCAGCTTGCCGATCGACACCTCGATGCCGCCTACACCCCAATCGCCGACTCCCGGGATTTGCTCGGCATCGGTCGCGAGGATCAGGTCGATATCGCCGGAGCCGAAGCCGAGGTTGGCAAACGCCTCATCGATGGATTCGGCATGGTCGATCGAAAGATACACGCCCCGCGGACGCCGGCACTCATGGTGATATTGCTTGATCGCCCTGCCGACGGTCAGATCGTTGACGATGGGGATCATTTCGCGCAGGTGCTCTGAAAACAGCCGGTAAAACAGCACCTCGTTGCGGTCGTGCAGGGCGGTCAAGTAGATGTTCTTGCTCAGCGCATCCGGGAGCCGCTCGTACTGGATGTAGGCGCTCTTGACCTGACTCCCCAGCGAGCTAATGTCCGGCGGGAGCAGACCCCTGAGACCCAGCGCTATTCGTTCATCCGCCGTGAAGGCCATCCCCTTGTTCAACAGCGGCGAATTGAGCACGGCCAGTCCGCGAGCCTTGGTCTCGTCGCAAGCCACCACACTCTGCCGCCGCATCGTGGCGGGCGCCAGCAGCGGAATCACTCTCTGTCGCATGCCGATTCCTCCCTTTGATCCATGCCCATCGCGCGGCGCCCTATGGGGTGGCGCGCCGCGCGATGGATCACGAACGCATTACTGAAGGCGTCTTGCGGCCGTACGGACAGCGAAAGCCCCGCCCAGGGCCATCAGTCCGAGCAGCCCGATCAGCGGCAGATTACTCGCCGTGGAGGGGAGCGCCGTCTCTGTTACAGTCGAGGCCGTTGTTACTTCAGCATCCGCCGGCGGCGGCGTAACCACCTCGGCGAGTTGCACTTCTTCTCCCGTAGGCTTGATAGCCATGATGGGCGCCTGCTGCATTTGCACTACAACCGCGGCATCGGCCAGCTTGGTCGGCTCGGCCACTTCGACCGGGATATCGACCGGCGTGAAGAGGACAGGTACGTTGGTTTCCTTGGCCAGCGCGATCGCTTGCGCCCTCGGATAGACGAATTCCTCGCCCCAGTTTCTGCCGGGATAGAACCAGGCGCGCAGGGCTTCCGGCTCGCCAGCCGGTCTTTCCCTGAAGGTCATCACGGTCTTGTCGGTCGCTTTCAGGCGATAGTTCGGAATGGCCAGAATCGTGGCGTAGACGGTTTTCTCGTCCTTACTGAAGATCTGGACGATGTGACGGTCGGACTGCGAATTCAGAATCTTGAACACATAGGTGCCGGCGGGCAACACACCAAACCCGACCAGGTGAACCCCGGGAATCTCCACGGGACCGCTGAAGGTGATTGTGGTCTTCTTGTTCCAATCATCGGCCTTGGCGCCTGGTGCGAGTACCGCACCCATTAGCGCCACAAAACATACTGTCGTCGCTGCTTTAAATCGCTTCATTTGTTTCTTTTCTCCCTTTGCTCCAGATTTTGTAGTCTGCCGTTCCCTTCGGTTCGGCGTGATGCAGATCTCGGCGGGCGTGTCCCGCATTCTTCACATAGGCATTTCAGGGCCCGTACGCTCCCAATCCTTGTTAGGTCCTATATGCCCGCGTTCGGCGCCTCATGCAACTTACACAGTCGAATGAGGAACTGACCGCACGGGGTCATGTGACCGAATGTGGTCAACGACCGGCCACCGCCTAGTGACGGTCGTGGTCGCGGCCGTAATCGCGATCGTGGTCACGATCCCAGCGATGGTCGTGGGAGACTCGACCGCGATCGCCATCCCAATAGCCTTCATAGAAAAGCGTTCCATCATGATGAGGTTCCACCCAGTGTGCGCCGACGTATGCTGGACGGGTCCAGTATCCATCGTGCCACTTGTAATGGTGGCCCACAGGGTACCAGTAGCCCCCCACAAAGGAATAGCCGGCGCCGGGACTTCGCGGCTGAACCCGGACTACCCGCGCCCGCGGCGGCGGCCCGATTCTCACTCCGACGGAAAGCTGCGCGAACACAGCTCCCGCCGCTAACAACATCAACACAAGCAACTTAATTTTCACGACTCGACTCCTCATTTTCTTTGTCGGGCACGTTGTTAGCCAAAAGCCCATCGAGCCTATAAAAACCGGCCGGGGAATCGCCTCCGCATTGACCAAATGCGGCCACATGACCCCGCGCGGTCAGTTCTCCGGCCCGCCCGCGCAGCCCCCATGGGACCACCACGCAGGCACACATGGCTTACGCGGATTCGGTGTGGATGGACCCCGGAATGCCTTGTATAGAGCGCGGGACCCGCCCTGGCAGTGCCTGCGGAAGGGAACACGATGTTTCAAATGGTTGCGAAAATCATCAAATGGGCTTCGATTCCAATCCTACTGCTTGCCGCTATGTTTTCGTGTCTCGCCGCGAGTTACGAACCTCTGATGGATTTCGTGATTTGTCTAGGCGCCATCTTCTTCGTAAGTCGCGCGGTTTGGTTAAAGGAGTACTTTTGGGCCGCCGGATTTGTTGCGATTGTAGTGGTTTTCAGCCCACTCTTTCTCGCCGTTAAGATTTTTCTCCTGATGGGCTTCACCTGCATTGCAGCCTTAATCACCTTGTTCGCGGCATTCCGCACGCAACCATTACCGGTCGAGTGAACTCTTATGAAGAAATCACTGATAGTCGCGCTCCTGGTAGCGATTCCCGCTGCCGGGGTTGCTCAAACCGTTACAATGCTTCCTCAGACCCCCGATTCGTTCGATTGGAAAGCCAAGCTGCAGTTTCATTCCAAAAAAGCCTACGGCCCGATGGCCATCGTGGGCTTCGCCGCATACGCCGCAGCCCTCCAGGAATTTGACTCTCCGAGAGAGTGGGGACAGGGCGGCGCCGCCTACGGCAAGCGCTTCGCCTCCGTACTCGGCTGGGCGGGGATCCACGGCACTCTCGCATTCGGCCTGGATTCCACGCTGCACCAGGACCCGCGTTACTATCGATCGGAAAGCACGGGATTCTGGCGCCGGGCTGGGCATGCGATTCGGGGAACCATCCTCACGCGGACCGACGCAGGCGGCGAGACCCTGTCCACCTGGCGTCTCGGCAGCGACTACGGCGCGGCTTTTCTTTCCAACATGTGGTATCCGGACCGTCTCAATACCCCGCGCGAAGGATTCATCCGCGGTTCCGTGACACTCGGGTTCGATCTGGCCAGCAATCTGGGAGCGGAGTTCTGGCCGGATATCAAGAGAGTAGTACTCCGCCGGAAAGTGGCGCCATGATTCAGCACAAAGAATCGCGCCGGCTTTGGAAGCTGCGATCCTCCGCCGCCTTGGGGTTGTTGCTCTTATTCTCAGCTCAAAGCGCCTCTTCGTATTCCGTTCTCACCCACGAAGCTATTATCGATTCCACTTGGGATAGTGCGATTAAGCCCCTGCTCCTGAAACGCTTCCCCGCTTCTACAGTGGATGAGTTGACGCAGGCACACGGTTACGCCTATGGTGGCAGCATCATCCAGGATTTGGGTTATTACCCGTTCGGGAGTAAGTTTTACAGCGATTTAGCGCACTATGTCCGGAGCGGCGACTTCATCCTCAACCTGATTCGCGACTCACAGGACCTGGACGAGTATGCATTCGCGTTGGGCGCGCTGGCGCATTACGCCGCCGACAACGATGGCCACCGTATGGCCGTGAACGTCTCGGTGCCGCTGCTCTATCCGAAGCTGGACTTGAAATTCGGAAAGTCGGTAACGTATGCGGACGATCCCTTCTCGCACCTGAAAACAGAGTTTGCATTCGATGTGTTTCAGGCCGCCAAGAACCACTACGCCCCGGATGCCTACAAGAGCTTTATCGGCTTTCAAGTCGCCAAACCGGTGCTCTCCCGGGCCTTTCAGGACACCTATGGACTGAGGATCGAGCAGGTATTCTTCGACCTCGACTTGGCGATCGGATCGTACCGGCGGGCGGTCGGGACTGTCCTTCCGGCCCTGACCAAAGTCGCGTGGCAAATCAAGAGTCAGGAGATCAGGAAGGATGTTCCCAATCTCACCCGCAAGAAATTCCTCTACAATCTGTCTCGCTCCAGTTACGAAAAGTACTGGGGCGCCACATATCAACGGCCGGGTATCCGGTCAAGAATGCTGGCGGCCTTCTTTCGCATCGTTCCCCGAGTAGGCCCATTCAAGGCGCTGGCATTTAAGAAGATGACACCCGAGATCGAACAGTTGTATATGCTCAGCTTCAACGCGTCGATCGACCGGTATCGCGGGTTGCTTGCCGACGTGGGTAGCGGCCGGCTTCGCCTGCCCAACGACAATTTTGACGTGGGAGCAGCCACAAAGGCGGGCCAATACAAACTGGCTGACGCCGCGTACGCGAAACTACTGAACAAGTTGGACGGTCACTACGCAGATCTGCCGCAAGACCTCAGGAGCGAGATTCTGGCTTTCTACCAGGACCTGAGCCTGCCTATCGCGACCAAAGCCAACGAAGGCGACTGGGCAAGGCTGCAGAGCGAACTCGGTAACCTGGAGGCCATCGACCGGGACCTTTCGGCAACGAGCCCTAAAGTGTCCGACGCACCTGGCGTCCCGGTTACCAAATGACCGGCCCATCGAGCCTCTCCTGGCGAGTCCGCTGGCGGCGACTTCGCGTACCTGGGTATTTGATCATTATCGGTGGACTGTTCGGTACTGTCACGGCCGACACCGTGGCGCCCTCCAGCAATGAGATCCTTGCCAGGATCGAGAGCGAAACCAATAGACGCCATGTCCAATTGAAGGAGTACTCGGGTTCGCGCCAATACACGTTACACAACACGCGGTTTGGCAAACGCGCGGCGGTCGACGTCCTGATGAATTACCGCCAGGTGGATGGCGAGCGCTACACCGTATTGACGCGATCCGGCTCCGACAGCCTCAATGGCGTAATCGATAAAGTGCTCGCGTCCCAGGCAGGCGCTAGCGTACCGCCGGAGAATGCCCTCCACCAGATTAGTTCCGCCAACTATCGGGTTCGACTGCTCGGAACCGAAGTCGCGGCGGGGCGAAGTTGCTATGTCCTGGAGTTGTCGCCAAAGATCAAGAGCAAGTTCCTGATCGTAGGGAAAGCCTGGGTGGATGCCGACAGTTACGGCGTGGTGCGGCTAGAGGGCCAGTTCGCGGCCAGCAGTTCCCCATTGATCGGGGCGCCCAGCATCAGCGAGGAATTCATCGAAGTGCAGGGTTTCTGGCTGCCTGGGCACGTGCGGTCCATCACAGCCAGTCTCCTGCTTGGCCCGACCGAAATGGACATTCTTTTTTCGAACTACCAGCTCGATCGGAATCCTCAGGTCCCGGTTGCGGCGGTTCCGAACAGGGCCCCGACGCCCGCCGTCAGCGCCATGGCTAGAGCACCCCAAAACGTGACGCGGAATGCGCCCAGCTTCACGCTTGCGCCCCCAGCGTGCGCCGCCAGGCCTCCCAGAAGCGCCAGGAACAACAGCGAAGTTCCAGAGACAAGGGGAATCAGGGTCGCCACCGGGGCTATGGCCGTGACCGCCAGAGGCATGGCCGCTCCGACGGCGAAGCTGGCGGCCGACGCCAACGCGGCCTGAATCGGACGCGGTTTGAGAGCCGGGGAGATGCCGAGTTCATCGCGGGCGTGCGCGCCTAAAGCGTCATGCGCCATCAGTTGCCGGGCGACCTGTTTGGCGAGAGTGGCATCGAGCCCGCGAGCGACATAGATCGCTGCCAGTTCCTTGTGCTCGCCCACGTTGTCGTTTTTCAGTTCCGCGCGCTCCAGCTTGAGGTCGGCCTTTTCGGTATCCGCCTGCGAGTGCACAGACACGTATTCGCCCGCGGCCATCGACATCGACCCGGCGACCAGGGCAGCGACCCCCGCAACCACTATGTTCCCGTGAGTCGCATGCGCCGCCGCGACACCCAGCACCAGACTCGCCGTCGAAAGGATCCCATCGTTCGCGCCCAATACCGCCGCGCGCAACCAGCCGACGCGCGCGGTGCGGTGCCGTTCCGTTTGGGGTGCAGGCATTCTTCCTCGTGCGCTCTCAGCGGATGGTTATCGGTGAAGCCGGAAACTGGTTACACTGCTCCACAATCCGACGGCTTGTAAGAGCCACACGCAGACGACAACCACGACCACGACATTCAGAATCGATTTGATGCTGGAGGCCATGGGAATGTACCGGTTGATCAGGTACAGCCCCACCCCGACTACGATCAACAGAACGACAATGTTTAGCAATGGCACTTTTCTGGTGCTCCTCGAATCTGGCTATAGCAATCGGTTGCCCGTTTCCTTGGGCGTCGGCCAAGCTTGTCCTGCAAGGCTTTGGAACTATGTGCACCGGGTTGCTGCCCCACCTGTGCGTCAGGTGACCGGATGCGGTCAAATTTGTTTCGCCGCCCCGGCTGCCCCGTGACCGAATATGATCGAAGTGTGTGATGTAATACTTTTTGCCAGTGGTAAAATAACTATGGCTGCCGTTCTCAAGCCTCATTGCTTGCTGGATACATTCGGCGTGAGCCGATTTCGTCTTTCAGGCGGCCTTGAGGTTCTCGGATCGACGGCGGAAAGGTGAAAACGCGATGTCCTCCGCTAGCTCACAGTCAACGGCCTCCCGCTGGCTTGTGGAGAACGGGCCTAAGGAGCTTGAGCTGCTGTTCCGGGCGATTGTCTATCACCCTTCCGCACCCATCCTGATCACCGATAACGATGGCAATTCCAGGGACGCCAGCGTCGGCGTCGGCAAACTATTAGGCTTGCCGCGCGAGAAGATCATCGGCCGCCGGGTGGATGACTTTGCGCAGCCCGGCTTCAAGCCTCAGATTTCGCAGCTTTGGAGAGCCTTGCAGGAGCAGGGTGAACAGGAAGGTACGCTCCGGCTGGTGGGTACGGATGGAACTCCGCGGGAGGTTGAATACACGGCCAAAAGCAACGTCTTGCCCGTGCGCCACGTGCTCGTGCTGCGCGACAAGAATGAACCTGAGGAAGCCGAGTCTGCCTCCACTCAGGGCATTCCGTCATGGGTGCAGGACTACGCGCTCTACTTACTGGATATCGAGGGACGTATTGCGGCTTGGTATTCGGGAGCAGCGCGCATATACGGCTATGCGGCCGATGAGGCCATGGGCCAGGACATATCTTTTCTCTATCCCGGCGAAGAGACTCTCCGCGCCAAGCTGCAGCATGAGTTCAAGCGGGCCGTGGCCGAAGGCCATCTGGGGACTGAAGGCTGGCAGGCCAGAAAAGATAGGGCGCGATTCTGGGCCAATGTCATTACCATGGCGCTCAAAGATGAAAGCGGGGCATTGCAGGGTTATGCGAGAGTGGTGCGCGACTTTAGCGATCGTCACGACAGGGACGAAAAGTTGCGGCGCAGCCGCGCGCGCATCCGGCCCATCTCAACGCAATCCACTATCGCCGGGGTCGCTTCCGGTGAGTTTGACCGTGTTCCCGAGGTGAATGATGCGCTTCTCGACCTGCTTGGATACAGCCGCGAAGATTTGCTGGCGGGCCGGCTAAACTGGCCCGATCTCACTCCGCCGGAATACGCTTCACTGGATGAGTTGGCGCATGAAGAAGGTCTGAGGTTCGGAGCCTGCACGCCTTTTGAAAAGGAATTGATTCGCAAGGATGGGACCCGGGTCCCGGTCCTGGTTGTCACGGCAGTGTTGAAGCTCTCTCCTTTCCGATGGATTACGTTTGTGCAGGACCTCCGGGAACGGGATCGGATCGAGAGCGTTGAGGAAGACGAGGGCGCGGTCAAACACGACTTCGAGGAGATGGTGGGCAGCAGCGCGGCTCTGAAACGCGTGCTGCGGCAAGCTGAGGTGGTTGCGCCTACCGATGCGACCGTATTGATCCTGGGGGAAACCGGCACCGGGAAGGAACTGGTCGCGCGCGCCGTCCATCGCATGAGCCCGCGCAAGAATCTTCCTTTCATCACATTGAACTGTGCGGCCATCCCCACCGGGCTTCTCGAAAGCGAGCTGTTCGGCTATGAGAGAGGCGCCTTTACGGGCGCCTTGTCGCAAAAGATCGGACGTTTCGAGATGGCCCACCGGGGCACCTTGTTTCTGGATGAGGTGGGCGATATCCCGTTGGATCTGCAACCGAAATTACTCCGCGCTTTACAGGAGAAGCAGTTTGAGCGCTTGGGCGGCACTAAGACCATTCCCATTGACGTCCGCCTGGTGGCGGCAACCAACCGGAATCTCGCGCAGATGATGGGGGATAAACTCTTCCGAAGCGATCTCTACTATCGGCTGAAAGTCTTTCCGATCACGACCCCTCCGTTGCGCGATCGGCCTGAGGACATACCCATACTCGCCCGGCATTTCACGAAGAAATATGCCGCAAAGATGGACCGCCAGATCGATAAGATTCCGTCCGACACGATGCGCGCTCTGGTAAGCTGGCATTGGCCGGGAAACGTACGGGAGCTCGAGAACTTCATTGAACGCGCGGTGATCCTTTCCACGGGAGCCAGCCTGCGTGCTCCGTTGGCCGAAATACGGCACGATTCCCTGGAATCCGCCGGCACCGCCACGCTCGAGCAAGTGGAGCGGGAACATATCGTCCGGGTGCTTCGGGAGAGCGGCAGTGTGGTCAGCACCGCGGCCACCCGTCTCGGATTGCACCGGACCACCCTGAACGCCATCATGCGAAAGCTCGGCATCTCTCGCAAGGATCTCTAGCTCCACGAGCCGCGACCGTAAGGGAGCGCAGAACCGCTAGTAGGAAAACCTCAGGGTCCGGGAGCCGCTCCACGCGCGGCCACTGGCGTGCACTTGTCTACTACCACATAAGCACGATGGCGCTATATGAGTCTGCGTTTCGACCAGCGAAAACGGACCACCGGCTCGCGAGCCCCCCAATAGAGTCTGACCGCGCCTCGTCACTTGACCATTGGTGGTCACTCGGTCGACACGATTGTTCCCTCCAAACCAACGCCGCGACGCGTCCTTGGCGAATCGGCTCAACAAAACACCAGGATTGGTGCGACTCGTGCACGGGGAATATCGTCGCCCAAAGCCCCAGAGGGGCTCACCGGGCCGACAGAAGAGGTTAATATGCGAATGATTCTGGTGGCTACTCTGGCGCTTGTGCCCCTGCTGGCCAAAG
>OBLU010003593.1_pt1 | contig 14046 bp, 8 predicted proteins | sample 1518681 | NCBI WGS metagenome assembly OBLU01 (sample SAMEA3539304, study PRJEB22396) | soil metagenome | biome: tundra; feature: field; material: soil | place: USA | collected 2010-05 | depth 0.15 m
CCGTCACCATCCGCAGGAGGTCCGGGATGCTTTTGGATTCGGTGCCCTTATTTCTCGGTTTCATAGGTTGTGGCGTTATTTTGAATTATGGCTGGTAGCGGGACTGGAGGGTTTTGGCGGTTTCGAGGAGGCGGTTGGCGAGAGCTTGGGGGCGGACGACGGTGGCGTGCTGGCCCCAGCTCAACACCCAGCGTTCGGCTTCCTCGATGCTGTTCAATCGCAACCGCAAGCGGAGCTGACGCCGGGGCAACTCGGTGATTTCCTGGCTGGTGTGCCACTTACGGCCCCGGATCAGGTCGGCGCCCCACGAGTCGAAATCCACCACCACTTCATAATCGTCCGTGCCCTTGAATACGGTCAGGCTCCCCTTCAGGTATTCGGCCAGATTGAATTTCTTGGGGATGGTGAAGCGTTCGGGCGTGATTTCCGGGGATTTCAGCCGAGGCAGGGCAAACGTGCGCATGGCATCGCGCTTCACGTCGAACACGAAGAGATACCAGTGGTTGTCCACGCACGCGAGGTGATACGGATGCACCAGCCGACTCTGGGCTTTGTCCGCGCTCAGATTCCGGTATCGGAATTTTAGCACGCGATGTTCCTTCAGGGCGCGGGTGAGGATTTCAAAGGATTCGAGGTCGGTGTCCTCGGGCGCGAATGGCCGGAACGACAGGGCGTCATCCAGGTTGCCGAGGGAATACTTGGTGGACGAATCCAACTGGCCGGTCAATCTGCGGAAGGCGAGTGCCAGCGGATGTTCGAACGGTGTGCCGCGATATTGGGCGATGGCCTTGTGGGCGACCAGCATGGCGAACACCTCGGCCTCGGTGAAGGGCATTTGCGGGAACTGGTCCACCGGCTTGGTGTAAAAATAGCCGTTTTGCTGGGCATCAAACTCCAAGGGAAGTTTCAGTCGGCACTTCATGAAATCCACGTCGCGCATAATGGTGCGCCACGATACTTCAAACTCCCTGGCCACTTTGTTGCAATTGGGATAGGACTTTTCCTTGGTCAGGTTATGAAAGCGCATCATCCGCTCCCACGGCGGGCGGCTGAAGGCTTGGGTTTTGGTTTTGGACATATCGCCTATCAACGAGGTGGATTTTGCGGTCTTTTCCCCCGGAATGTTTCTTCACGGCGGGTAAGTTCAATTCCGTGCGTCTTTAGTTTGGTCAAGACCGCGGAAATTATTGTCGGCGTGCATCGCGGCACTTTGTAAAAAATCGATGGAGTTATGGTTTTGAGTGCTTCCGGTCGCAGCCATTCCCGGAATGTCAACCCATCGCGATACACATGACGTGCAAAATATCTATGGAGCACTTCCAGTTCCTGTTCGCTGAACCACCCCTCGCAGCGACCATCCGAATCAAGATCACGAATTCCGCGTTTGATTGATTGAGAAACCGGATATTTGCCGGGCTTTTTCAAAACAGGCGGCTTCGCCACACCAGAATTTAACAATGTTGTTTTGATTTTTTCATAGGGCTTGAGAACCGGCTCCTCCCGGTAAACCACAGTATTTTCAAAAACCGAGATAAACTCGGAGCGCTTCTCCCCATGCATCAGGTAAACTTGATCTTGTCCACGAGTCATGGCCACGTATAGGCGTAATGCGTCACGCCATACTTCATCATGAGGCACTCCTGTTTCGGGAAATTTGCCTTCATCGCAACCAATGATTAGAACCAAGCGGAACTCAAACCCTTTCAATTGGCTGATGGTTCCCACCACCACTTCTTCAGGATGCAGAATGCAGTCACCGGAAAGCGAACGGGCGGCCAGCGTAACCGGGCGCTGAGACAGAATAGCAGGAATGGAAAATTTCTGAGGCGAAGCGGTCGCAATACAAACCGTCCATGGCTCGGTCTTGTTTCCCTGGGTGCATTCCAACGCGATCTCCCACGCCTTGGTGATTTGATCGTCAGTTTTGAGCACAATCGGCGGGTTAGAGTCCCGCTGAGCGAGTTCTGGATCCAACACTTCGATTTCCTCGTCTTGAGAGTTCGCCAGGGCCCCGTAGTAATTTGCGAGGCAACTGGCAGCCCGAAGAACTTGTTTACTATTGCGGTAATTTTTGAGAATCGATTTTTTAATCGCTGGTCCCTGCACCAGCGCTGCGTCCTGCAACGACTGGCGTTTCACTAGAATCTTCTGCACCATGTCGCCACAAACAAAGAGGGCATCCGGCTCGTTTATTGGAACTATCCGCCTGAACAATTGCAGGTCGAGGGTTGAGAAATCTTGAAACTCGTCTGCCAGCAGGCACCGGAATTTTAATTCGTCGGGCAGTTGCTGCATTTCAATGTGTAATGGCATCAAGGCTTGGGTAAGCCCCAAATCGTCGATCATTCCGCCGGCGAGAAGCCATTCCTCCCAGAACAAAAGCAGACGGAGAACGTCCTGCCGCATCTCCTTTCGGAAAGGAATCACTCTGCCTGCACGGATCTTTCTATCCTCTGTATTCAGGTAGTTTACCCGGCTGGGAACGACGAATTGACTGCGGATTAGTGTAAATTCTTCCTCCAAATAACGTGACGCATCCACTGTGCTGTCTTCAAGATCCTTGACGATGCCATTCATGCAGTCGCGCATGCCAGGGTTGCGGGACATATAGAATTCCTCCCACTCATCCTCGACCCGAACATTACCGATGGGTTCGCAATTCCAGACCATGCGGTCGGGCCATTTTTCTTCCGCCTGAGCCAGCACTGTATGGAGATGGCTACCGGCATCCACTTGATCGCCGAGTTGGGTGAAATATTTGTCAGGCCCCAGATGTTTCAGGCAAGCCCGAAACACATCGTAAAAAGTGTGGACCGTCACAACCCGGCGCTCTTCCTCGGTAAGAAGGATGTTCACCAAATTTTGCAACAGACCAGCTAGGTCACGGCTCAATGTTAGAATTCCGATTTTCTGACCGGGATATTTGCGGGCGAGATGCCGCGCCCGGTGAACCAGAACGCAGGTTTTGCCGCTGCCGGAAACGCCGGTGAGCACGACCGGGCGGTCGAACTCAGTTTCAGCCAGACTTTTCTGATCGGGATGCAGAAAGAGCATCCAATCTTTAAAATGTTTTGGATCCAAAAGCCGATCCAATTCTTCTTTGGACAGCTCGTTAATCACTTTCGCCTGGTCAGAATTGGCGCCCGATCCGGCAGCGTCCTGAGCAAATCCGCCCGCGTCATCCACCGGCACCACCTTGCCCAGGCGCAGACTCAAGCGCGCCTCCGCGCCGCGGTGATCGCCGCTGCGGATGAGGTTGATGAGGTCGAACAGGAAAGTGCGGATATCATTGTCTGCGATCATTTCCAATGTATCGCGGATTTCGTCTTCGGTGGAACCCTCATCTATTTGCAAAAGGATTTCCCTCAGTTTCCGAGCCGGCACAAGATTTTCCAGTTCAAGACCGGCGATCTGCGTGAGCAGCGGCTTAATTTCCGTGGTCAGCGCCGGCGGTTGCATCTTTTTCGTATCGGACTCGCCCATGTTCCGTGTTACAGCGTATCGTCCCGTCGCTGTATCTACCGTAACCACCAAGCCCTCATGGGCAGCGAGCCATCCTTGAACTTCCGTCTCGCTCCCCATAAATGCAGGAAAGACACTCGCTTCGTTCTCGATAAAAAGCAGGTCACAGGAAGCATTGATCGAATAAAGCGTCGCCCCTTTGATTCGGGAATCTTTCCGTGAAGCCATGGTTGTGAATGGATTTAGACCCTGCCGGACCAGTTCCAACAACTCTCGCACCGTTTGTGCGGCTTGCGATTGGGCGCCCCCCCGGTTGCTCACCAATTCCCTGCGTTGCGAAAAGGCGAACTCCTTCAAATACACCAACTGTAACGGCTTCAACACGCGAGGAGGTGAAGCTTGAAGCGGAGTGCCAGCGCCAACAACGGATGTTTTGTAGAGATACCGTTGATCCAAACCAACCAAGTCAAGAACTGCTCGAATCTCAGTCCAATCCAACCCGAAAGTTTCTTGGTGGATATTTGCCAGATGGTCAGCCACGCGTGATTGGTCGGTGATGCCAAACCATGTCCGCAGACCGCCTAATACCCGATCATCAAATTGAATGGAATTTCCAAACAAAACCACGCCGGAAACGTGATCCCATCTGACTAGCCGATCCCGCTTCAGAATTTCTTTTCCCCGGTTGCGAAAAAAATTGATGAGACCAAGCCGATATGCCCGCACCTGGAGAAATGGGTTCATCCTGCCTCCCCCCCTCACCTCGCTGGTCCCGACAATCCACGGTGTGCTCTCGGTAAAGTTGACCTTTCCGCCATGGGCTTTCATTTCTATGATGCAGATGCCATCCGGTTTCATGTAAAGCACGTCAAGATCATTACCCTCAAACATGATGTTCCCGACCAAGACATGAGGTGCCGTGTCGCTGGCAAACTTCGCCATGAGGTTCTTCACCAGCGCCGCAAACATATCGTTCTCGTGCCGATGCTGGAATGCTGCTGTCAGGTAGGCTTCAAATGGCATAAATGTATCCTTCCGTCATTCCATGTCGTAGTCCCGACCATGTTTCTATTGGGGTAACACCAATATGCCGCGCCTTCAAATACTGGTAATTTGAAACGTTCCTGGAAACCCATCAAATACACTGGCGAGCGGTTCATCGCCTTATGGATGTTGCCGAACGTGTGCATCGCAATGAGGATGCGCCCAAGCAAATCTTGCGGCAAGCCGGAATCAGATCAACATTTTCACTCTTCAATCGGATTCGGGTTCGTGGCAGGATTGGGGCATGACAAGAGATGCGAAATTCAAAAAGAATCCGGCGGCGGTGGCGCTGGGGCGGCTGGGCGGGTTGAAAGGCGGTCCGGCTCGGACGGCCAGCATGACGCCGGCGCAACGCAAGGCCGCTGCCCGCAAAGCTGCGCAGGCACGGTGGTCAAAAACAAGAAATTAGGCCTAAATGTAGTTGATTATACAAGAGCGGTCTGGCATAATATAATCATGAAACTGCGGAGCACATTGGACCAAATCAAAAAGGGCGGTAGGATCATCTACAATGACGGTCGGCCCGGGCACAAGGGCGTGTCGGCGACAGTGCTGGCCGTTGATAAAAAGGGAATGACTGTCCAGTTCGATGACCGGGCGGACACCAGCCATATTGCCTTCTCGGACAGGGGTTGGATGGATTTTATCGAGGTGGCTAAATGAAACGTGAGGAGCCAATAAAGAAAACGCCTAAAGATTTGAGCGGATGCCGCATCCTGATTGTTAGCGGTTCACATGCAGGCCAGGAAGGAATCTGTTTGGGGCGGGCGGCGGACGGGAAAAAATGGTCGGTCTCCCCTGACGACTCCAACGAGATTTTGAGTCTGACTTTTGAAAAAGAGTTCGGGTTGCTGCTGGATATGTCCGGAGAAGCGCGAAAGAATTGACCGGGGGGTTGTGGTAAGGATGCATCAAGGCGACCGTTGGACGTTCCAGAGTTTTTTAAACAGACCGGATCCCCGGTTCAGGAAAAACGTGAAGTGGTTCGCCGATTCGGATTATCTTGACGCGGAGTGGGATGAGTTTGTTGCCAACAAAAGCTGATTTTTACACGATGACGATATCCGTCACGCCTTCAATTGATACCTGTATTGAGTCGGTTGGAGAAGATGATCGTTAATGATCCATGGGTCGAAATGCGAACAAATTGCGCCACCCGTGGCCGTCCATTTTTCAACTTGTTTTTCAAGCTGGATGTTCGCTACCACAACCAAGGCTGATTCTTTACGATGATTCTTTGCATGGACAATTTCCGCATGGGTTAAAATAACTGATAAGCCCTCACCCGTAGTTCCCTTAACTTCAACGAAACGTTGTTGTCCTTGCTTGGAAACTAAAAAGTCGTATGGATGCGAACGCGAAGTATCAACAACCATCCATCCCTCGTCCTCGTAATGCTTCCGCACTAACGACATTGCAAACAACTCAACTGCCTTGCGTTCCTCCTGAGACAGGCCGAGACCTTGCCCCGACAACGCGCCTGCTGCCCCTTTCGGAGACGGGCTGACATCAACTCCCTCTAGGATGGAACTCAATTTCTTTGGATCCAGATTGAGGATCGACAACTGGGATGCCTGACCATCACCTTTTGTCGCGCACGATTTAACTTCCTGAACCGACGGCGGGTTTTTAAGGCCAGCAAACCCCTCGATTTTTGCTGAATATGACCGAACTTTGACGTTTGATTCCAACGGCTCTGAAAACTCGTCGCCACATTTTCCGCATTTCCACCTTGGCGACTTTGTCTTCCTTTCCCGAATATCTGTCGCTTCACACGCAGGGCACCGCCTGTGTTGCTTGGAAGCATCTTTTTCGGTGATTGCACCGATTTTCCCAATTCCCAGAATTTCTTCCTCCTTGCGTATTACGACAGCGTCTCCGGTCTTCAAATTCCGGTAATTTGGAACAAGACTGTCGTAATGATATGAATCGCCGGTTATATCCTGGTATCCATCAATCCCCTTTGACACTCTTGTTTCATCTGATTTTTCCAACAGAAGCCAGCAGTTGTTTTTCATAATTAATTAACATACATCGTAATTGGGTGATTCAAGACCGGCTGGTTTCGGCGGTTAAAGTTTTCATTTTCCGGACCACGCGACAAGGATAACTCAGTTCGTGTTCCCATATTCTCAGAACGCGCCAGCCGAGTTGTCGCAATTCACGAGATACTAGGTGGTCCCGGTTTCGATTCCGACACATTTTTGCATTCCAGAATTTCCGGTTGGATTTCGGGCAACGGAAGCAACGAGGGCAACCGTGCCAGAAACATCCGTCGACAAAAACAGCCAAACGGCTTTTCCTAAAAAGGAAATCCGGTTTGCCGAAAACATCTTGGTGCCTGCGCCAGCCAGTGATGCGGTGCTCGCGGAATAATTTAATTAAGGCAAGTTCGGTGTCCTTGTTGCCACGGCTGCGAATTTTTGACATCACCTCTGACCGCTTACGCCTGGAAAAAACATCAGACATCTCTACAGTCAGACCCGGCTGGCCATTGGTTGCATCAAAACCGGTAAACGCGCGACACCATTCAGCCGATGATTTTGGCGCGCGCTCACGTCTATGAAATGGCGGATAGATTCTGCGATTTTCTGCGCCAACTGACACGGGACGCCATTCCCAATGACCTTGAATTTGGCGCTTAGCGGAATCTTTTCCGGCATGACATAAGAATCCGGGACGGTCTGAAGCCGCAACGCTTCCCGCACCGACAGGCGGCGTTTTTTCCAAGGGTGCAGGTGAACCTCGTTGTGTCCATACCAAGCGGTTGGACTGTAGCGGTAGCGATGCAGCCGCTTAAATGATTTACCCGACACATCCCCCTCCTTAATCGTGCCGAACTTGGCGGAATACGGTATGAAGAAATCTTTCCCGTTGGGCAGTGTTTCCGGATTAGGAGCCAGGCTGACCGCCCGGTGCACGCACAAGTCAAGCGGCACCGATTCGGGACGAGCCGGAATGTGACCAAACGGATATGTGGTTGGCCACTGGTGTTTGGTCTTGGCATCCGCATGCGTTTTTTCCGGCCACTTGAATGCCGCTTCCAGCACCTTTTTGGGGAATGGTTCCCCCGGATACCACTTCGAGATCAAATCACGCCGGAACCCGACCACAAAAAGACGCAAACGGTCCTGGGGCACCCCGTATTCCAAGGCGTTCAATTTGGTCACCAAACAAGAATAGCCACCGACATTCAGGCGCTTAAGCAGGGAAAGGAATTTTTTGCGATGTTTCGGGTTCGTCTCCAGTTGAGGGACATTTTCCAGGAGGAAAAATCCCGGTTGCAGCCCCAAGAGCATTTTAACGTAGACACCGGTGAGTTTTCCAGCGTCCCCCTCATGGCTTGCGTGCAAACCTCCAACGCTAAAATCCGTGCACGGCGGGCCGCCGACAACGCCAAAAAGCTCAGGACATTTTTTGCCGAATGCCTGGTTCAGCACCATTTCCGGAGTCAGGTCCCTAATGCTGTCGGTGCAGCTAATCGCGGCCCGGGCCACCGCCGCCTGGGTTTTTGAGCGCCGCCATGACGTTATGCCAGAAGAATAAACATCCGCGAAAACCTGGTTGAATTCGTTGGTCCAACAAACATCAAATCCGCCTTCTTCAAAACCAATGTCGAGGAAGCCCCCACCGCTAAAAAAACTGATGATCGGAATTTTCACACTCGCCCCCCCGCCACAACCCGGCAATGCCACAAAACCGTTCCGATTCTGAAGCGGAGTCAAGGTTTCGTTGGTGAAAATTTTGAGCACGGCCGTCAAAATAAAGAAATCAATCCAGCCTGTAAATGACCGTCGTAGGCGATTCCGAATAGGTTTCAGAACTGCCCTCTTTTCGCAGGCCGAACGCGGCGATTTTCGCACCATGGCCGGCGTCTTGCAATTGGGGATGCCGCGCCCCACCCGTGAGCCTCCGAATCACCGCCTTCTGTCCAGGAACACTGCTGTCGGCGAGGCACACCGCCCACAAGCCGAGCGACGAGGCGGTTTTGGTCTCGATGCCGCCCCAAACATCATGCGGCCATTCCGCCTCCGGCTGCGCAAGTCTTGCCCCGCAATATGCCTGGCAGCCGGGCCGGAGAGCGCAGAAACGGCAGGTCGTCGGCGCCGGGCTGGCGAGTGACAACGCGTCCGCCTGTTGAAGCGCCGCCTGGATCCGGTTGTTGGTGTTCTTAAGCGTTACCCTGGCGGTTTCCAGCAGAGCCTCGCATTCCGCGCGATTAAAAATGATTTCAAAATCCCGCCCTTGAAGATTCAACAGCAACAGCCGGTCGGGCCAGCGGCCGTAGGTCTCGAAATAGATTGCGGCATACAATTTCAATTGCGCCTCGTATTCGGGCTTGATCTGGGAAACGCCGCCTTCCTCCAGCAAGATCGCGCCGGTCTTGTAGTCGCTGATGGTAATCACACCGTCCGCAGCCGTGACCGCATCGATCCTTCCTTTCACCGCGCCATCCTTGGATGAAACACCCACTTCGTATCCAAGTCCCGCGACCGGCTGACCGCCCCGACCGGCCGACAATGACGCAGAGTCCGCAAGCCGGGTGGCGGCCCGGATCGCCCGTGAACGCATGAGAAAATACTCCGCGCAACTCCGTTTCAACGGAACCAGGTGGCTTTCAATGGCGCTTTCCGCCAACTTTGATTCCTGCACGGCAACCAGATCATCCCACACGGAGGCGGGGTCTCGTTGCTCCCCGGTCAACTGGCCCTTTGCGCCCATCTCAACCAACTTGTGCGCAATCGAACCCAAGAATCCCTTGGGGTATCGGGGAAGCAAGCTGGCGTTCCCGCCAATCGCCTCCTTGAGAACACACGCCCCGACGGTGGTGAACCGACTCGGTGACAGCGAACCCAAGAGTCCTGGTTTTGGAAGCGGGGCAACAGTCTGCGGATTCATTTTCAATTACCCCCACTGCATGTAGGTCCAGCTCATGCGCCTGGAAACATTGAAGGTGTCAGCGAGTATCAGATCATTGCCCGTCTGCTCGGCCTCGGCGATGGCCTCCGCCAAAATGCCGGAGGGCGAACCCTTGCTCCACAATGGGTGGATCATCAAACCAGGCCGAGACCCCGCAATCAAGAAGCCGGGAAGCCGGCCAAACTGCACCGGCTGCCAGGGAGCGGCGGGAGAACCAAAACTGGAACAAAGCCGGTCACGCTCCCGCGCCGCAATTGCCCGCCAATCGGCGAGTTCGGGGAAATGATCAAATTCATCATCAAGTCCGCAGGAAAAATTGCCGCCCTCAAGCAGAAGCCGCAGCATGGCCACCCCCAAACGCCAATCCAAAAGGCCGTGGTATTGCATGTTCCTGAACTGCCGCAGACAGCTGGGACAGGAGGTATCGCATCCGGCACGGTGGAATTTCCCCACCAAATCCATGAACGCCTTGTGCGATGTTTTTCCACTTCCGGTGCATTCCTCCAACAACGCCTGAAAGTGTTGATGCATCTCGGCAACAAATCCGGCCCCGTTAGGCAGGTTGTCGCTCAGGACGATTTCGCCCACGTGTCCCGTTGCGTGCTCAATGGCACGCAGGCTGTTTAGAACGATTTCATCCGGGTCGATGTCAAAATTGATCGCGGCAATTTTGCGCAACAAAAACGCCCCCGAGTAATAGGCCGCCTTGGCACACGCGGCGGACTGCCGGTCCTCCCCCCGGGGGCCGTTTTCCAGCGGACTGAGACAAAGGCCGTCGGGAACCGTCTGCGGCGAAATACCAATCAAATCGGTGGTCTTGGGAGCCACAATCGCTACCCGCTCCTGTGAAGACGATTCGAACGGCAACTGGGTGGCGGGATTGATCAATTGAACACCGGGTTGTTGGTCCTCCGCAATCCACTGGTGCTCAAGCACCCTCCCGCCCACGCGGCGGGTGTTCCCCGCCGCGCCATTGAAGCAATCCCCGCGATTTGAATTCAGACGAAAAACCCGTCCGGTCGTAAACACCGACCGAGTATTCCCAATATCCCGGATGTCAACGCCCCCTCCCGTTTTTGAATCGGCCAGCGAGCTCAACCCCGAGGGCAAAAATTCGCTGTCGTCCCGCGCATCCTTGCCACGACCGAAGTCCGTGCGAAAAGCCGCCGGGACGGCAATCTGAAAAATATTCATCCCGTTGGCTCCCTGCGGAGCGAGACAATTCGGACATTCGGTCCGCACAATTTGTGCATCGGACGTCTCGGTGTGCTGACACCGCTCGCACCGCAGCATGAATTTTCTACCAGGCAGAGGATCGTGCGGATTGCAGGTCAAAATCTGCGTGCCGGTCTTATTGAGAACAGGAGTGAAACCGATGGAGGTGTAAACGCGCTTATCCTTTGTCTTTTGGGCTCCCGGGGCAAACTCCGAGATGGCCAGGTCCAAATCCCGACCGATGGTCTGAAAATCACCGCGCAGCCCGTGATAAAGGACGCGGTTACGCGACGGCATGCCAAACATCGGCAGCAGGCCCCCCTCAGCCAACCTGCCAGCGGTTCCCTCGCCAGAGATCTCCGGGTCAGCCATCACCCGGGATACCTCGGCAAACAGCCGCGTGCGTGCGAAGTCAGCCAGCTCCTGACTGTTTATTTTGCCGCGCATCCCGCGGGTGATGGCATCGGCCACTTCGCCAACCTCAGGACTCTGAGCGAGCCAGATGTCCACCGCATCCCGGAGGCTGGCATCCTGGGTCCACATGTCCGCCGGACCAAACTCACCATGACTGTCCGGCGGATGAGTCGGTCCATTCCAGTAGGTCACGCCAGCATTCAGGAATGCCCGGCGCAAGCACTCCTTGGCCATCACTCGCTCCGCAATTTCCTTGCGCGAAGCCGACAGGAAAGGTTCCGGCGGCTTTTCATTGGTGATTTTCTCCGGGTGACTGAAATAGAAATCGTCATGGCTCCGTCCGCGACAAAGCGTGAGAGTCACGGCAAAAGCCTGCTTGCGCCGACCCGCGCGCCCCACGCGTTGCTGATAGTTGAAACGCATCGGCGGCATATTCGCCAGCATCACGGCCTGCAATCCGCCAATGTCCACGCCCACCTCCATGGTGGTGGTGACGCTCAAGATATCTATGGAGTCCACGGCACCCACCAGTTTGCGCTCAAGACCGCCCGCCACATTGATTATGACGTCCCGAAAAAGACGCTGGCGTTCAGGCTGGTTGTCCGTCTGGGCGGTTAATTCCTCGCAGTGCAATCGAAGCGGCTCACGCCTTTCGGCGGCTTCGCTGGCGTAATAATGTTTCTCGTAAATCCGCCCACAGGTTGAATTGGGCGCGTCAGGGAGATCGTCCAGGCAGCTGGTGCACACACCCGACCCCCGGTGCAAATGCGGCCGACGGCAATTCCGGCACACCCACACCGGATCTTTCGGGCCAGAAACGAGTTTGATATCAACATACCTGACATCAAGGGCATAATTGACGTGTCTTCCGTGCGTTGCAATCAACTCCCAGAGAGCCTGGCGCAAGTCCGACTCGACCAACTTCGCCTGCCTGGCGGATTCAGCCACGAAATCACGGAAGAACCTCGGCATTTGTTCTGGGCTTGTGACCAGTGTCGGCGGTTGCAGGACCAACCGGCCGGGCATGCTGGGCGGGGGCAGCCTCGGGTAGCGACGCAAATCCCCCATCACCCGCATGGTTGCCATGACGATTCCCTTCAGCCGGTCGCAATCAATCCCGAGCCGAGCCGCATACTCATTCCAGGTGCCTGCCAGAATCTGTGGAACGCTGTAGCCGAGACCGGCGGATTCAAAGCCGAAATAGCTTTGGTCCCACAAAATACCCATGACCTCAGATTTCACCTTGTCCAAAAGAACATTCCTGGCGGTCAGAAGTTCCTGTGAAGGCGCCGACTCCGGCCGCCAACCCGGTGCTGGTGGATTGCCAAAGTAATCAAACATCGTGGTCCAATGTTCATAGCGGTTCTGGGCCTGCCTGAAATCCTGATAATCCAAATCGTTTCCCGCCGGGTTCACGCCAATCTGCTTGAGTCGCATGATGAGATGCCCCGGTTGGGCCGGGTCGTTTTCGGCCTCGAAAAGGATGCGCGCCGGAACCAGCCGTTCCGAATTGCGTTTTTTAGCCTCATCCAAAACCGCCTGGGCATCCGACTTGGTTTTTCCCACCAAGGCCTTGACAGCCTCGGGAAAATTGTCAGCGACAGGAAGGGCGGCGTCTTGAATCGCCTTTCGAAGAATGGCCGACCGCGCGGGATTAGACTGTTCAAACTGCCTGGCATCCCGGTTTTCGGGCGAACCACCGGCGACCACATCATTGATGAAAGCCAGCTCCCTTTCCGCCGCTGAAAAGAGCTCGTCATACAACGCCTCACGCACGAGGTCGTTGTAGTGATTGCGCTCGATGCCGTTTGAGATGGCGGCCGCGTCCTCACGACTGTCGGAAAAGACAACCAGTTTTCGCGCCGCGGTATTGGGTAAAAGGTAAAACAGCTCCTTTGAGAGTATTTGGGCAACTTTCGAAAAGCCGGTGCGAAACGACCGGATGGGGGACTGCCGGAAAGCCCTCCGTGAATAATCCTCCGCGCAACATGGGCAGACGGCAGGCAACGCCTTCATTTCCTTCTGCTTATCCGCAGGCAGACCGGGAAGCCGATAAAGGTATCCTCGGACACTGGTCGGGGGAGCGGCTTGCGAGGGCAGGCCATCGGTAACCCGCGCGCTCAGAACATCGAGAGTGGCGCCAATCCAACGCGCCCGCCGTTCCTGGCCGGGAATGGTTTTACCCGGGGGTTCGGGCTGCGTCCAATTCGCCGAGTCATTATGCAATGGGGCGCCACCGGCCGGCCAGAAGACGGCGTATTCCTCGTAAGAGCGGCGGTCCACGAATCTTGCGGCCTGCCGGTCCGGGATTCCCTCGATATCCGGATCCGTGTTCAGCAATTCAATACCGGCGTTGTTTTCCAAAGTGAAACGGCTGCCGCCAAAAAAGGTGGTGCCACACTGCTCGCAATACAACAATTCCAAGACGCGGACTGACCGGCCCAAATTATCAATGTGCTGGAGTCGGCTGCCCGAGAAAAGTTTGCCGGCGGTCCGGCCCTCCGTCTGGCCCTCCTCCGGCATGGCCGAAGCCCAGAGGCCTTCAAGGTTTCTAAAGAACCAGTGGAGCCTGAAGGCCGGTATTTTTCTCGCCGGCCGAGCCAGGTCGCAAATTGACCGCGCAGCGAGAAGCCCCCGGCAAGCCTCCATCCGTTCTTCCGCGCTTATGGCCGAGCCAAAAGTATTCTCCGCAAATTTCCCCATCGGAACCGCGATGGGTTCCCCGTCTTTGGCGCAACTGTTGAGCATGATTGCCGACGGATTCGGCTTTCCAATTTCAAATGCCTCGGCGACCGCCTGTGAAAAATCCTTTTCCTTTTTATCGGACACGCCCAATGTCCGGGCAATTTCCAGACATGCGCGGGCGATTTCAGGGCAATCCCGCTGGCCGTCCTCCTGAAAACGTTCGCCTTCCAAATCGAGAGCCTTGGAAAGGCCGATAAACGCCGCATGCGGCAGCCGGTCCTCCGGGTTTGACGGCGGCCTTAGATC
>OBLU010003594.1_pt1 | contig 14045 bp, 15 predicted proteins | sample 1518681 | NCBI WGS metagenome assembly OBLU01 (sample SAMEA3539304, study PRJEB22396) | soil metagenome | biome: tundra; feature: field; material: soil | place: USA | collected 2010-05 | depth 0.15 m
CCTCATGATCGCCAATATGTTCAAACAACTCGCATGAACTTCATAACAGGCTCTAAGCACGGAGCACCCTTTGTCTTAGGTCGGAGCCAAAGTTCTCTCATCCACAATGCAGGAACGGAGAGGTTGGTGAAGGTGTGGGGTGCAGGCGGCAACTCGCCATACATGTCTCTGACTGAGGCTTGCTCGGCGATCTCAGCGACCTGCTTGGAAAGACCCCGTCGTTCAAGTTCATCACGAAGAGGATGACAAATCACGTGCTCTCCAAAGCTGGAGAAAGTTTTCATTGCTTCTTCTGCTAAACCTGCCACAGGATTCAGCCATTAGTTTTTCCTGCTACCGAGTTATATTTGCTCGAACCCCGTTTTGAGTTCTGTGGATTGCGATGACTCGTCGGCAACTTCTTAGCATGCCTCGAAAATTCTCGATTTGAGTCTCGGCGATATTGACCAGGCCAAGTCCAATCTTGGTGAATCATGGTCTGATGGAGGCCTGGTAGCCCCAAATCCCCTCGAAGTCCGCCGAAGGTCGACTACGTTCATAAGATCGTGTGCACTCCTCAAAGCGAAGGCGGCTTCACCAGATCTGGAAGGGTTATTCGTGTCGAAGGAAATCGTTTTGCCGATTGATGGTGATAGCCTATAGAGCAACGCAAAGTTGGATTCATCGATTCTCTTTAAGGATGGGCCCCATGAAAGGAAATCTGAAGGTTCTTGAGCAGCTGAATCAAGCCCTCCGCGACGAATTGACGGCGATCAACCAATACTTCCTGCACGCAGAAATGTCCGAAAATTGGGGTTACAAAAAATATTCGAAGTATATCAAGAAGCAATCAATTGACGAGATGAAGCATGCCGAGATGCTAATGGAGCGCATCTTGTTCCTCGATGGAATACCGAAGATGGAGCCAATGTCGCTGACCATAGGCAAGTCTGTGAAGGAGATGATCGAGTCTGATCTACAACTCGAACATGATGCTGTGGCTTCCTACAACGAATCGATAAGAGTCTGTGTGGAAAACAGCGACAACGGCTCTCGTGACCTGTTTGTGAAACTGCTGAGGGATGAAGAGGGCCACGTCGATTGGTTGGAAGCGCAGGTTCACCAGATCGAGGAAATCGGGTACCAGCGCTATTTAATCACCCAGACGGAAGAGGATTAAGCTTCCGCGGGCCTGATCTTGTCGGATTCGATTCTCTGACGAACAGCATACCGTGCGCGACCGAACCCAATACGCTTATTAAGCCAAGAATTAAAGAACTTTTTCGAGTTCCGGACGGATCGTGACCCAACCGTACATAACGCGATTTTGAGTTCTGTCTGGATCGGCAGTCATCCGACCGCGACCAAGTCCTTGACACGAAAACATGCCACAAGCCGACTTGAGGACTGATGAAAACGGATACGGAGCTTTGCGTCCCGTTTCAGAGCGCGCAGTGATCGAATTCTGCTATTACGAACTCGCTATCGTCAGCCCTTCGTGAGCGATCTCGAGGGTATCAACGGCGACCTAGTTGCCGTCAGCCTTCAGATCGGTGCTCGTTATCTTGGCGGCCCACGCATTCATCAGCGTCCACACCATCGTCGCCGAGCCTTGCTCGTCGAGCAGGCTGATCGTCACTGGAACCCGCTTGATCGTGTTCATCGCGATCTCATTAAACGAAGCCCAGCCCTGGTTGTCTGACTCGAAGACGCCTCTTTTCATCGTGACGTTTCCGAGCGTCTGAATGCCCGGCATCTTGACCACGCTGAGCTTCGGATTATCTCCATAACGGTACTCGATGGGCTGGACCTCCGTATCAAGCCCTGCCGCTTCTTGGAAGAGCATTACAGCAAGAAGCTTCGTCGGCTTCCACCATCCGCGCTGGCCATGGTGCAGGAAGAAGCATTAGTTCCCGAACGCCCTTGCCGTCACTTGGCCGAATAGTCGCTATTCGGACAAGTGCGTGTCTGTAAATTGCTCGCCACGCATCACATCAACTTATTGCACTAGAGCGTGCTTCTAGGCGCGATAGGCGTGGACGCGGTCGCAAACCAAGCGAAGCCTATCTTCGAGGTTGCCCGAAGCCGTCTTGAACGCGTTGGCGTCGATGGTGAGGGGGGCGCCCAGCACGACCAGGGGCGCTCCGAATTCGGGCGTGCGGATCGCGTCTTCGATGGAAAGACCGCCAACTGCCTGGACCGGCACCTTGACCGCCGCGACGACCTCTCGCAATTGATCGAGCGGGCTGGGATAGGGTTTGCCCATCGCTGCAAGGCCGCGGCGTTCATCGAAGCCGACGTGATGAATTACGAAATCGCAGCCAAAATCCTCTAGCCTTCTTGCGGCTGCGACCATGTCCTCGGCCGCCAGATTGTCACCCATGACCTTTACGCCAAAATCTTTTCCCGCCTGCACCACTACTTTGATAGTCTCCGGGTGAGCACGCTCCATGACCACGACGTGCGTTGCCCCCGCTTTGGCCATCATCTCGGCCTCAAGCCAACCGCCGTCCATCGTCTTTAGGTCGGCGACGATGGGAATGCCGGGAAACTCGGCACGCAGGGCACGGACCCCGTTCATGCCCTCGGCGATGATTAACGGAGTGCCCGCCTCCAGCCAGTCAACCCCTGCGCGGAGGGCGAGACGCGCGGTTTCGAGTGCTTCGGGAATCGAGATGAGGTCTAACGAGATTTGTACGATGGTTTCCATGGTCAATCCTTGAAATGGCAATCTATCTTGGCCCGAAGAAAACGGACCGACTCCCGCAGCTCTTCCATCCCGTCCAAACCATCTTCGATGGAAACCCAGGAGTGAAACCCAACCGAATGAAGTATGGAAAAAATCTTGTCGTAGTCGTTCATGCCTTTACCGATTACTCCATGGGAGAGGCGGCTAGCGTAGCCGACTGAGTTCTCCTCTTTGCGCAGATCTTCGATCGTTCCGCTCTTGAGGTAGCGGTCACTGGCATGCATGGTGACGACGCGATGCTTCACCCGTTCCAGCAAAACCAGAGGGTCCTCTCCGGCCAGGATGGTGTTCGAGGGATCGTAGTTGACGCCGAACCAGGGTGAATCGATCTGGTCGACAATTTCGACGAAGACATCCATCTTCTGAGCAAATTCCGGGTACTGCCAATAATTGTCCTTGTAGTGGTTCTCCATGGTCATGAAGACGCCGTGTTTTTCCGCAAACGGCAACAGGCCCTTGAGCACCTGGACGACCTGTGCCACGCCCTTTTCCCGCGTGAGTTCGGGCCGGCGCTGCCCCGAGAGGACACGGCAAAACCGGCCGCCGAAAAAAGCAGTCATCTCAATCATCCGCTTTTCGCGCTCGATCTCTGCCTGCAATAGAAGAGGATCGGGCTGAGTGAAGTCGGGAGAGCAGCAGAGCATCGGCATGGCAAGATCGTGCTTCTCGAGCACGGCTTTGACCTTTTTGAGAAAGGTCGCATCGTCCTCCAGGAAGCCCGAGTAGAATTCGAGTCCGTCGACCCCAAGCGTTGCGGCAAGCTCAATCCATTCGAACACAGTCATGGTGCGATGGACGCACAGCTCATCCATGTAGCACTTCGGGAATGCGGCAAGTCTGGGCTTCATGAAAGGGTTCCGTCAGCGCTTTCCTTTACCGGATTCCGCCCAATGACGGGGTATTGCTCGACATCGAGGACCGCCCCGTTAATGAGTGCGGCCTCGTCGGAAAGAAAATAAACCGCAGCCCAGGCAATGTCCTCCGGCGAGAGCAGCCGGCCTGAGGGAGCGAAGGTCCTCGATACCCGGGTGGGCCAATCCTCGGGCAAGCCCTCTTTCATTTTCAAGGCAAATTCATTCGGGGTGAGCGTCCATCCGACGTTCAACTGGTTGACCCGGATACCTTCAGCTCCATGTGCGTCGGCGAGGTTGCGCGTCAGGGTCATTAAGCCGCCCTTGCAGATGGAGTAGATAAATTGATTCCGCTCTCCACAATAGGCATTGATCGAGCCGATATTCAGCACGCGGCCTTCGCCCTGTTTGCGGAAGTGGGGCAGCACGGCCTGAATGAGAAGAAAGGGCGCCTTGAGGTCGACAGCGACTGTTCGGTCGAATAATTCTGCATCGGTCTTCTCGATATTTCCCCGCGTGATTGCGGCGGCGTTATTTACCAGGCCATCGATTCGTCCAAAATGACCGACCGTTTCCGCAATGAGCCTCGCGGGCACTTGCGGATCGTCGAGGGCTCCGATGCAGAAAAAGGACGCTGCTTCTCCGAGTTCAGCAGCCAATGCTTGCGCTGCATCTTTCCGCCTTCCATGGATCATGACCTTCGCGCCTTCGCGAGCAAAGACCCTGACCATGCCCTCTCCGATCCCGGTGGTCGAGCCGGTCACCAGGATCACTTTGTTTTTCAGGCGCATACTTGCTCTCGGTGGGTCATGGCTGGAGAACTCCTTTGACGATTACGCCGGAATGCATCTCCTCAAACGCTTCGTGCCACTGGTTGAGCGGGGAGATGCGATTGAGTATCGGACCGAGATCGATCTTGCCACTCGCCAGCAGGGAAATGACTTTCTCCCAGATGGGCCAGTTGTGAGAAAAGCTGCCCTGCAGTGTGGCCGCTTTCTGGACCAGTGGATCGAGCGAAAAATTGAGCGGCTGTGGTCCCCACCCAACTTTGGTGATTTGTCCTGCGGGACGCACAATATCGAGCGCCAGTTTCAGCGACGCGGAAACGCCGGCAGCATCGATGACCAGGTCGAGACCATAGCTGTCGCCGAAATTCCTGACCCACTCGGCAACATCTTCGCCTTGCGCGCCCAGAACCGTATCTGCCCCGATTCGTTTCGCGACATTGAGGCGCTTGGCGTCGACGGGAATGCCGATGACGATGAGGTGTCCGGCCCCGGAGAGCTTGGCCATCATCGCGCACAGCAGTCCGATCGGCCCTGGTCCAATCACTGCGACCGTATCCCCTGGCCGCAACCGGGAATTGACGCACACTGCGTTGTAGGCAACGCAGCATGGCTCGGTGAGCGACGCCTTCTCCAGGGCCAACGAGGCAGGAACCCGGTGCAGACAGCGCGCAGGCACTCTGACAAAGGGCGCCATTGCCCCATCGACGCCGTATCCGAAACCGAGCCGCTTCGGATCCAGGTTGTAAAGTCCCTGACGAATAAACGCCGAGTCGGGCGGCAGCAACGCGGCAGTTTCGCTCACCACGCGGTCACCCTCTTTAAAGCCGTTTACGCGGTTGCCGGCTTGGGCAACGTAACCAGCGAATTCATGCCCGAGGACGACGGGGTAATTGACCGGCCAACTCTGCTTGCCGGTGTATTGATGGAGATCGCTGCCGCAGATGCCCACGGCCTCCACCTTGAAAAGAACGTCTTCTTCACCAATTTCTGGAACCGGGAGTTCGCGAAGCTCGACCGAGTGCGGATCCTTTGCGTAATTGACCAAACCGACCATAGTGACCCATTTTCCGTAATCGGCAACGCAAAAAGCAAGGCGGGGAAGATTCCTTCTTGCTCTTAATCGGGAGAGACCGCCAGCCTTCTCTTGCTGTAGCCCGCCATGTAGCGTGAGTAGGCGGCGATTCCCAGGTTTCCGTAGAGTGGAATCTGGTAGGCCGACGCGGTGCTGCGAATGAACTCGGCGAGCAGACCCATCAGGGGCGTCGACACCGCTCCGCCAACGATGGCCATCACCAGAAAAGAACCAGCGATGTTGGTGTTGGCGCCGAGGTCCTTCAGGCCCATGGCGAAGATGGTGGGAAACATCAGGGACATGAAGAAGCTGGTCAGGAGAATCGCCATGAGCCCCATCCAACTCGGCGAGAAGATTCCAATCAGCAGCAGAACACCATTGAGCAGGCCATAGGTGGTCATGATCTCGCTGGGTGAAAAGCGGCGCATCAAAGCGGTGGCTACGAAGCGGCCGATGCCGAAGAGACCGATGGAGCAGGCCAATAGGATTCCACCGATGCGGTCGGTCGTATGGGCATATTCTTTCGCGTACGGAATAAAGTAACTCCAGGTGCAGACCGATGCTCCCACGTATAGGAACTGCGCGACAACGGCGAAGAGAAAGTGGGGTTTGTGCAGCAACACGCGCCAATTTCCGCTGACCTCAGCTGCGTGGGTTCTCGCTTCAAGAAAAGCAGGGAAGCGCGTGAGACCGATCATGACTGCCCACAACAACGCGACGCCGCCTAATACAAGATAGGGCACAACCACGCGCATGGTCTCCCTATGCAGATAAGCGGTATACGTTCCGGCGGCCTGCATCGCGGCGACCTGCGTGCGTGAGAGTTCCACGCCGGAAAAAATGAAGGCGGTTCCGACTAGGATACCGGTGATGCAACCGAGTGGATTGAACGCTTGCGCCAGGTTCAGTCTTTGCTCCGAACTCGCCGTGGGGCCAAGCTGAGCAACGAATGGATTGGAGGCCGTTTCGAGAAAAGCGAGTCCGCTCGCCATGACAAATAGCGCCGCCAGGAAGAACGCATATTTTCCAGAGTTTGCCGCAGGAAGGAAGAGAAAGCACCCGGACGCAAACAAGAACAAGCCGGTCAGGAACCCCGATTTATAGCCGCGGCGTTTCATGAGCAGACCCGCCGGTAGGGCGAGCAGGAAATAGCCGAGGTAGAAGGCCGACTGCACCAATCCAGCCTGGAACCGGCTGATCTCGAAAGACTTCATGAACTGCCGGATGAGCACGTCGTTCAAGTTATTGGGAATGCCCCAGAGAAAGAATAGCCCGGTAATGAGCACGAAGGGACGCATAACGCCGGGCGGCAGCCATGCTGTCGAATACGCGGCGGACGGCGCATCCGCATCTAGAGGCCGTTCATCGAGTTTGGTAGGGATGGGCAATGAGTCTCCGGCCGAGTATGTTAGGGAATCTATAACCTCTGCTTCGCAAGAGGCAATTACATATTCGACACACAATGGGCATGGTGTGGACAGCCGACCGTTCGGGTTACGGCGGACACATTTTTCAGGACTGATTCCGCCAGAGCTGACCCCAACGATTGCTCCCGGTCCAGTTGCGATCTCAGATGACCGCTGAAACACGTTGATTCGATCAATTCGTTCGATTCCGTTAATGCCTGCCCAATGCTCAGTTGCTTTCTTCCTCAGAGTCGCGAAGGTGCGTTTGCTGTTAAACCTCCCGTCCGGCGAAGACCAATTGATTCCGCCAGGGCCTATCATCCAGCGATGGCGGAATCCGAATTGGCTTGAATTCCCGGTTCAGCAGAATTTCGTTCGTTTCCTTGACCCCACCTACTGAATTCTCGCGAACATTCCGCTACTCGTGGGGCACTCCTCCTGCTTGAGGGCTCCAGGTCGCTCACTGCGGTGGCCCGAGTTCGTTTGTGGGGACTTGACGGCAATTCCTGAACTTGCTCGCGCAGTCGCGTTGGAATCGCTGCTCGGTGCCAAATTGAACCTGGTGCCGTTGGCCTGCATCGTCCTGATAGATGTTGACACCGTTGATGGTGTTAATGAAATCTGTGGTTTGGTTGTCAAGGGCGTGCCCGGCGCTTCTCGCGTCTCGCGTCGCCATCTCACGCGTTTGAGCCTGGATCTCTGCTGCCCGGTGCTGGCCGTCGTTGACATAGCTGCCGCTGAGCTTCCAGCTCTCCCAGATAGCCTTCATGGTGGGGGCCGCGGCGTCGAACTGGTCTACGGGCGCGACGATGTACGAGATGTGAAACTGCCATGCATCCATCTGCATCTGGTTGGTCAAGACCAACGCCAGCGCCTTACAGACGGAGCCATCCTGTTGCCTTGTTACCACGAGGAAGAACTCAGCCTCTCCGGATGGATTCATTTCGCCGGCGGGCGCACGGTCGAGGAGGCGCACCAACTGGACACCCTGATTCCGCGAGAACCAGTTCAGCGCTTGTTCGGGCCCCATGTAGGGCGCGTAGGTGGGCGAACCGGGGGTGACAAAGATCTGGTAGCCAAGTACAACTTCCTGCCTGTTGGGGCCAGCCACGCTTGCAGCGCCGTCGGCGACCGCCGTCAGTCTCCAGCCGGGCGGGAGCGTTACGGTGGCGGAGCTATCGCCTGCTGTCTGCGGTGTCCAGGAGGCGGGGTCGAGTCTGGCTGGGTTGGATGTGCCTTGGCCGTCCATGTCTTGGCCTTCAGAGTCTGGGTCTTCCGCGTCAGAGCCAGCCATGGCATGGGAGTCTTCACCGGCCTGGTCGAGCTGATCCGCTGCGTAGCTCGATTGGCGCGGCGACGGACGACCGGTGTCGTTGGATTCGCCACGCGAAGTCTGCATTTCGGCGAATTGCATGTCTGTCTGGTGTCTATGGCTCTTGCAGGAAGCTAATGCTGACGCTAATGCTCCGGCGGCGATGATGAGCAGGATTGTTGCGACGTGACGACGATTCATGAACTGCCTCCGTTTTTCAGCCAACTGGCGATGTTGGGACCGGATGACTGCGATCATCAACACGGTCAAAGGTTATTGGTTGGACCGGCCTTTTTTAACGGCACAGGCCAAAAAGGTAGGGGATGGGGGCGGGCGATTCACTCGTGGTTGGGTCGCTGATCACGGACCGGCGTCGAAGACCTGGTGGAGCCGTTGCCCGGGTTAACGTTGGAGTTGACCCTGTCGCCTTTGCCGTTGACGTAGTAGTTGGCCAAATTGAGGCCAAAGCCGGCGAGCATGACTGCGACCCTGAGAATGGCGATCCGTTTCGGTTGCATGGTTTTTCTCCTTTGGGTGAGGCTTTCGAACCTCCCGTGTCGGGATTGCTGTTTCAGCGCTTTGCCTCTGGGCGCGGGATGCGTCAGTTGCCTCCGAGAGTTCGCTGATCCCAAAGTGGCATCGTATCGACGGCGGCGCTTATCACAGCTGTCAGGAAGGCTTTGACCTTGGCCTCGGACATATCGCTGTTGGGAACCGGATAGGAGAGACGCAACCGGTGTCCATCGAGGGAGAAGAACATGGGACCAAGTTCCAGGTTCTTCTTGAGGATGCTGGTGAGCGCGGCAGCCGTAGTTCTATCGGGCATTTGCGCCGGCTCAATATCCATCCAGATGACTTTGCCGTTGGGAGACAAGCTGATGGTCACGCTGCTTTTCCACTGGCCCTTCTCGCACCGGACGGTGTATTCGGTCTGGCCGTTGTCAGTGACGGTGTTCTTTCCGTAACTGGTCAGGGCGTCGCCGAGTTGCTGGGTGTTGAAAGCACCACCTTGAGCATTAGCGGGAACCGTGGCAGACGCCAGAACCAGGGCTATTGCCAGAGCCAGCATTGAGAACAAGCCGCGCTGGCGCGATGGGTGAAGGGTGGACAGTGAGAACTTCGACGAGTTGGACTCAAGTGAGATCACGGCTTCCTCCTTTGGATATGACCTTTCGGTCGGTTTCGGTTGAATTGCATGGGCTTCCATGCCATTGCCTTCGAGTCAGCTGGAGGTTCTGATAATCGGACCGCATGCTATACTTCGCTCACTCATTCGGTGCGTGGTCCCGATTTCCCGGCTCCCCCTGACCTCTGATCAACATGGAAGCGCCACCGCTCTCTTAATGTCCTTAAGCAACCCTTAATTAGCTCTAAATCCGCATTTCAGCCCATGAATCGACCAGAAGACATTCGGTGGGAATTCGGACCCTTTCGGCTGCGCACTTCGCAGCGTCTCCTTTTTCGGGATGGAGAAATGGTTCCGATGTCCCGCAAGGCCATCGATATTCTGCTGATCTTGATCGAGAGCCATGGACAGCTCGTTGAAAAAGATGACCTTATGCACCGGGTATGGCCGGATTCCTTCGTCGAGGAATCGAATCTCGCGGTACACATCTCGCAACTTCGCAAGACGCTCGGTGAAGGTGCGGGCTGACGAAAAAGAGACGGCAGCCGGCTACGAGTTGGACGAAGCGCAGCGCGAGGCCGAATTTGGAAACGAAGCCGAAGCCAGGCGAAGCGCAGAAATTGCTCTCTCTTGGGCCAAAGACCGCGACACAGAATACGGAGCGGCTGTTGCGCTGGCCCTCAGCGGCGCAGCAGACCGCGCCCAATCCCTCGCCGGTCAACTCGATAAAGACTTCCCCGACGACACTGTTGTGCAGTACCTTCATCTGCCCACCATCCGCGGCGCGATCGCTGTAAAACAAAAGGACCCTGTACGCTCGCTGCAGGTTCTTGAAGCAGCTCGTCCGTATGAACTTGGACTTGCGGCAGGATTGCTGCCGGCATACGTCAGGGGGCTCGCCTACCTGGAGGCTAGAGACGGAGAGAAAGCCGGGTTCGAATTTCAGAAGATCATTGACCATCCCGGTGTTGTCGTGAATTTGCCGATTGGCACGCTGGCGCGTCTGCAGATGGCACGCGCGTACCTGATGCAGGAAAGACCTTCGCAGGCCAAAACGGCATACGAGGATTTCCTGAATCGATGGAAGAACGCCGATCAGGATATTCCGATTTTGCGAAACGCAAAGGCGGAATATGCAAAGCAATGGACGCCTCTTTTCGCGCAACACTAAGTCTTATTCAGCACCGAAGAGGGTGGGGATGACAGACAATTCGACGACGTTCCCGGGCTGCGAGATTCGTACTCATAAACACCGTAGCGTCCGGGATGGATCGAAGATTGGATAGGGCCATGGGATCGGTTGCCGACCTGGCCGAACTCGTAGCTGGCATACTGACTGCCGCGGTCACCCTTGGAACGCGCTGGCATGTCGACGCTGCGGAGGGTCGGCTGGACCCGCCCATAGGCTGTGTAGCGACCGTTCTGACGCGCAACCTGCGCACGGCTCAATCCCGTCATCTAATCGATGTAGCGCCGCACCAGGCCCCGCGCCGCTTTGCCCTGTGCGCCGTATTCCTGTCCCACCAGTAATCGTTCTACCCAGCCGTAGACCTGACTACGATCGGCGCTCTCCAACCGGATTTCCTCGCTGGCCCTCGGCGAACCGGCCAATCGCTTCCAAGCTCAACTTCTCTGCTTCGTGCACGCTGATGTTCAATCTCCAGCATGCCTAACCCTTCAGGCTCCTTTGAAAATGCCTCCTCTTCCATTGAGGGTGTGTTCAGGCAACTTCAAGTGACGGTTCCACTGTGACCTTGAATCCGAGTTTTTGCAGGCGCTTCACAAAATGGCGCTGGAGTTGGTCTTTATTGATCTGCTCCAGGTAATTGCCTCCCAGTTCGTGGTAGCCTTGGCCGGTCTTCAACATGTGGTGGCCGATCACGAGCATCGTATGAGCGACGGCCATCAATGCCCGCTTTGGGCCACGTCGAGCAGCTATACGCTTGAACTGCGATGAGAGGTAACAATTCTTCTTCCGGCTCACGGCCCAGGCGGCCTGACATAGCGTGCGCCGCAGCCACTTGTTGCCATCGCGGGTTTTTCCTGACTTTCGCTTGCCGGCGCTCTCATGGTTGCCCGGACATATTGCCGCCCATGAGGCCAGCTGCTGCGCTTTCGGAAACTGATTCATGTCGACTCCGATTTCCGCCACCAGACAGCAAGCGGTTACGTGGTCCACGCCGGGCATGGTTTGCCACAGCGCGATAGCCTGCTCAAAAGGGCGAATCTGCTTGTCAATCTCCTCCTCCAAACGTACGATCCTCTGCTCGAACAAGTCCCATTCCTCCAGAAATTCGGTAAGCAGGAAGCGATGATGAGATCGGACCCGTCCTTCCAGTGCCTGTACCAGTTGCGGAATCTTGTTCTTTAACTTTCCTCGTGCCAATTGCGCCAATTGCTCCGGGCTGTCTTGTCCCTTGATGATCGCATCCAGCATGTGGCGCCCTGATACGCCCAACGTATTCGCCGCTACCGAACCGAGCTTGAGATTGGCCTGTTCCAGAAGTTTCTGGATGCGGTTGGCCACCCGGCTCTGACTCTGGCGTAGTTCCACACGGTATCGGGTCAGATCGCGCAGATCCTGTATAGGGGTTGGAGGTACGAAGCTTCCCTTGAGCAGTCCGTGCTGCAGCAGGTCAGCGATCCATTCACAATCCTTCGCGTCGGTCTTGCGTCCAGGAACTGCCTTGATATGCTGCGGGTTGACCAGCAACTGCTCAAACTGCCCCTCCAGCACTGCCCACACCGGCCGCCAATATACGCCTGTAGCTTCCATCGCCACATGAGTGACGTCTTGCTCGCGCAACCAGTCCGCCAGCAACATCAGGTCGCCCGTAAAACTGCCGAACACCCGGACCTGCCTGCGCTTCTTGCCATCCGGTTCACAAACAATCACGCAGGCGCTCACCGTCTTCTGGTGTACGTCCAATCCAGCACAGCGTGCATAAACCACTTGCATGGCTTCACCTCCTGGACTGCCTCCGGAGGAAGCCTTCTCATCTGAGAGTCTCCTTTGCGTGCTCACTGCCTCGGCAGCGGCGACAATTCCTTGTTCCTCCAGGCTTCCAGGCCAGACTCATCTGCGGGCTTATCAGCACCACTGCCTGAAACGACCTTCGGTCCAGATGCAGTCCAAATCTACGCTACTCCGAGGCGGCCTCAATTTTCATCCCCCCTTGTGACCGACACGGTCATGAACGACTCATCTTGCATTGGAAGAGAGTGGCCATTGACATCCGCAAAATTATGCGGTAGGTTTTGTGGGCCCCTTTCCGACGCTTGTCGGAAAACGCGACACACCAATTTTCCAATCCCAAAAAGTAAAAGCAACGCATTGCGACGAACCAACTGGTAATGCGAGCCGGATTCACAATTCTGATGTTGGCGGATGGGCGATTCTCCCAAGCAGTCGATCTGTGATCAAAACAAAGGAGGGAATGATGCTCAGAAAAAAGTACTGTCTCGTCGATCTGGCCATTCTGGTGGTTGCTGCATCTGCGCTGACCGCCTCGGCCCAAACAGCGATTGCGAATAGACAACTGCCGGCCACCACTCTGCGGACGATGAAGCCCCAACACCCCAGCCAGAATATGAAGAGATATGGCGCCTCGAAAAACGGCGGAATCCAATCCGCCGTATCTTCCGGGATCCAAGGCATTGACAGCATCGTCAACTGGACCGGTGAATTCTATTCTCCTGGGTATGACGGGAACGGCAATCCGCAGTCGTTCTGGCCGTACACGATGGTCGGGAACTCGCCGCAATCCGGACAGAGCGCTTCGATTACGGCTCCGGTTGTGCCAGTTACGGTAGAACTGCTGGGGCCCGATGGCAGTGTGGCGTTAACCTTCGGTCCCGACGGGAAAGTCATCGACGCTGCTCTGAAGTCTCCCGAGTTTGTCCCGAATGTCTATACCAATGGTCAGGGTCAGTTTAATGACCAGATGATGCGGGCGGAGTTCGCCAACTACCTTCATGACGAGGACGGGTCAGACTGGCACACCATTCTGCATCCCAGGCTCCGGACGGCGAGAACCATCAAGGTTCCGTACCTTACTGCCGGCGGGACAGAGGCCTGGTATTACTTTGTAAATGCTGCAGGGAAGCCTGTGTTGGCCGCAATCGATGCCGATACCTTTGGGAACCTGCTCTTCCCCGCGACCTACCCGTTCGACAGCAGCACCCCGGTCGGAGCCGCTGAGCTGGCGGGCGATATCACTACCCACGATATGTCCACCTTCCTCTTCAACAACACCGTGTTGTTCTCTGGGGGAAACATTAACAATTGCTGCATCATCGGCTACCACACCTATGACCTCGAACCCGGAATTCCAAAGAACGGAAATCTTCCGCGGCTCTACGTGCTGAACTACGCCAGTTGGCTCTCGCCTGGGCTTTTTCTCTTCGGGTTCGGGGACATGACTGCCTGGAGCCATGAGATGGCCGAGACCTTCAATGATCCTTTCGGAAACAATGTGACACCCTGGTGGTTGAGTGTCGATCCCTTCACCGGCGCTGGAAATTGCCAAAATGACCTCGAAGTGGGCGATGTGGTTGAGGTCCTTGATTCGTTGAACCCGGTCTCTACGATTCCGGGCGATGGGTTGACCTATCACCCGCAAAATGTCGCTCTGTTTCCGTGGTTCGCGTTCGAGTCGCCTTCGCCGGCAAATCTGGGGGCTTACAGCTTCCCGGACGAAACGACGCTGATGTCGCTTTCTCCCGGGCCGCTGCTTCCTAATTGCGTAGCTGCGCCTTAGGA
>OBLU010003595.1_pt1 | contig 14042 bp, 10 predicted proteins | sample 1518681 | NCBI WGS metagenome assembly OBLU01 (sample SAMEA3539304, study PRJEB22396) | soil metagenome | biome: tundra; feature: field; material: soil | place: USA | collected 2010-05 | depth 0.15 m
ATCGCGTGCGCTCCGCGCGCCAGCGGGCCCGCAGGGCGCCCTTGGAGGAGCTGATTCCCGGGACGTGGCGGGCGTAGCGGGCCAGCGACCTGTGGTGCTCGCCCGAAGAAGAACCACGGTCCGTTCGGGAGAATCTGAATTTCTTCTGAACGGATCGTCGTCCCCCCAAGCCTGCTCTGATCAAATCCAGGGAAGGGGTCGCATGAACGAGCTCGATGAGCTGAACCGGGGCGTCATCGCCGAGTTCCGCGCCAACGGCGGCAAGGTAGGCGGTCAGTTCGCCTCGAACGACATCCTGCTGCTGCACAGCGTGGGAGCCCGCTCCCGGACCGAGCGGGTAAATCCGCTGGGCGACGTTCGCGACGGCGACGACATGCTGGTCGTCGGCTCACTCGGCGGGGCACCGGACCACCCGGCCTGGTACTGGAACCTCAAGGCCCACCCGCACACGGTGGTGGAAGTGGGCACCGAGACCGTTGCGGTGGTCGCGAGCGAGGTCGCGTACGAGGACTACGCCCGGCTCTGGGCCGTCGTCACCGAGGCCATGCCGGGCATGCTGGAGTACCAGAAGCTGCCGACGTGCCGGCTGCCGATCATCCGCCTTGCCCTGGCCTAACCGTTCCGGTCATCACTGGCATCGCGGATGCGCGACGCACCAACTCGAAAGGGTCAACATCACTTTCATGAAAGCGCTCTTCACTAGAGCCCCGACAGGCACCAACGGTCCCGGTGGTCAGCGACCACCGGGACCTTTCCCCAACCCTTGATCCGAGGCGATGGCCGATCCTCGTCGTGATCGGCCTGGCATCGCTAATAGTGGTGCTCGACTCCACCATCCTCAATATCACTCTGCCGTCGGCCAGAAGGCCCTGGACTTCTCAACCGACCGTGCCTCGCCGACGAGCGTGAGCCCGAGTCCGGGGTCGCCGCCCTCGATCTCGAACGCGGCCAGGCTGCCGAGCGTGTACCCGGCCAGCAAGTCCTGGCCGGCTTGGCGGGCGCGGCCGATCGCCATGCGGTAATAAGCCCGCGCACTGCCGATGTCGTAGATGTCGGCGTGCAGCCAGGCGGCGAACCCCCGCCGGCGTCGAGGTGGCTACGGCTTCTTGAACTGCTCGGTCACCGCTCCTATCTCGGAATGAAACCTGTCGAACCCGATGAATGATCCGAGATAGGTAAGGAGCACAACCCCGAGGACGTAGTAAAGAGCGGCATCCCCGTGGAGGTCGAGTACCGAAGCCGCGATCTGGGCTCCGACCAGTTGTCGGCCTGGGTGGTGGGTCAGCCTGAGGCCCAGCTGCCGGAAGGGCTCTGTCTTGTCGTCAGGGTCGGCGTCCTGCCAACTCGCGCGCCAGCCACCAGTCTGCGTGACCGATGACCAGGTCTTCGCGCCGGTTCGCGGTCAGCGAAGTTCCTGCCCTACCAATGGTGATCGCGGCGAGGCCGTAAGCTCGGCGGCGGGGATCGCAGATGGAGGAGCCGATCTGATGGCCGACGTGTTCCCTGACCTGATCCGCGCGATCGCGATGCATGAAGGCGACCGGATCGCGCTGGTGGTCGACGGGGCCGACCGCCTCACCTACCGGGAGCTGGACGAACGGGCGGCCACGGTGGCGACCGGGCTGCGGGCGCGCGGCGTGCGGCACGGCGACCTCGTCGCGCTGCTGTTCCCCAACGTGGCGTGGCTGGACTACGCCTGCGCGCTGCTCGGCGTGCTGAACGCGGGTGCCGCCGCGGTGGTGCTGGCCGACGGCACCACCGCCGACGAACTGCGCCACATCGCCGGGCACTGCGAGCTGCGGGCCGTGCTCACGGGGCGGCCGCGGCAGCTGCCGGTCATCGCGGACTGGCAGGACGAACTAGCGGCCGTCGAGGCCACGGGGGCCGCCTCGCCTTCCGTCGAGGTGGCCGTCGAGGTGCGCCCGGGCGACCTGGCCATGGTGCTGTACACCTCCGGCACGACCGGGCGGCCGAAGGGCGTGCCGCTCACCCATGCGCACCTGGCCACGCCCGCGCTACAGAGCCCGCCGAAGGCCGATCCCGGCGTGGCCGAGCGGGTGGTCGCGCCGTTCCCGATCGCCACCGCGGCCGGTCAGATGTACTTCACCAGGGAACTAGGCTGCGCCAACACGCTTTACCTGGTGCCGGAGTTCGAAGCCGGCCGGTTCTGCGCGCTCGTCGAGCGGGAGCATATCGAGCGGGTCAACCTGGCGCCGGCCATGGGGCACTGGCTGGTCCGGTCCGGCCAGCACCAGAAGACCACGCTAACCACGCCGTGGTCGGTAACATTCGGCAGCGCACCGCTACCGGTCACCGTGCTCGGCGAGATACGGACGCTGTTCCCCAACGCGCGCCTGGAGAACCTGTACAGCTCGACCGAGCTGATCCCGGGCGTCATGACGACCGTGGTCGATCCGGCCCGCCCGAACTCCGTGGGTAAGCCGTTCGACGTCTTCGAGCTGCGGATCACCGACAGCGCTGGCGCCCCCCTGCCCGCCTATGCTCGCGGCGAGGTGCGGATGCGAATCCCGGGCATCGCCGGGCGGCGTTACCTCGGCGACGACGCGGCCAGCGCGCGCACGTTCGACGGCGACTGGGTCCGCACCGGCGATCTCGGCTACCTGGACGGCGACGGATACCTGTACCTGGAGGGCCGGGTGTCCGACGTGCTCAATCCTGGCGGCCGCAAGGTAGCGCCGTCCGAGGTGGAGGCGGTGCTGGACACCCATCCCGCGGTGGTCGAGTGCGCGGTGTTCGGGCTGCGCCACGCGGTGCTGGACGAGCTCGTGGCGGCCGCGGTGGTGGCTCAGGCGCCGGTGACCGCGGGCGAGCTGAAGCGGTTCGCCCGCGAGCGGCTCAGCGACTACAAGGTGCCGGCCGTGATCGGTTTCGTGGCGTCCCTGCCGCGCACCGAAATCGGCAAAGTGCAGCGGCCTCAGCTCGAGAAGCTGCTGCTGGAGCCGGATGCGGCCGCCCCGGGGACGGCCTCGCGGGACAGTATGACCGGCCCGCACGGTGTCACTGAGCAGCGCCTGGCCTCGCTGTGGCGGTCGCTGCTGGACCTAGACGAGGAGCCAGCCGGGCCGGACAATTTCTTCGCCCTCGGCGGGCATTCCCTGGCCACCGCCCAGCTGGCCCTCGACATCGAGGGCACCTTCGGCGTTAGGCCGGCGATGCTGGACCTGTTCGATCAGTCGACGCTGGCCGAGCAGGCCGCCTACCTGGACGCGCTGGTGGCCGGCCCAGGCGCCCGCGCGGCGGATGGGCCGGAGCTGGAACGGCTGGCCGACGACACGATGGCGCCGTGGTCCTATCTGCAGGAGTACATGTGGGCGGCCAAGCAGCGCTGTCCCAACCCCAGCTGGAACGTCCTGCTCAGCATCTGGCTGCGCGGGCCCCTAGATGTGGCCGCCGTGCGGGACGCGATCGCGTTCCTGGTGCGGCGGCATGAGGTCCTGCGCACCCGGCTCGACGAGACCGGCCAGCAGGTAGACGAGGCGGCCCCGGCCGAGCTGCCGGTGACTGCGCTGTCCGCGGCCGACCCCCGGGACGAGCTGGCCGAGATAGGCCGGGCCCAGCACCGGATCTGTCTCGACCTGCGGCACGGGCCCGCGGTGGTACCGCGACTCGTGCGGGTCGCCGCCGACGAGCACGTCCTGCTACTGACCATGGACCACGCGAGCTGTGACGGCTGGTCGGCCGGCATCGTGCTGCGCGAGTTCGCCGCGGCCTACGATGCGCTGACGGCCGGCGACGTCCCCCACCTGCCGTCGCTGCCAGTGCGCTACCGGGACTTCGCGGCGTACCAGCGCAGGCTGGTCGCGGCCGGCGCGTTCGAGGCGCAGCTCAGCTACTGGCAGCGCCAGCTCGCCGAGCGGTCCGCCGAACCGGTGCTGCCGCGTCGCCCGGACGCGCCGGCGTCGCCTGGCTATCGCAGCGGCCTGCGCGAGCTCGACATCGAACCGAGGCTGGCCGACGCGGTGCGGAACCTGGCCGCCTCGGACGGCAGCACCATGTTCGTGGTCCTGCTCGGCGTGCTGATGGCGTCGATCGCCGAGGTGTCTGGCCGGACGGACATCGTGGTGGCCACGCTGTCGGCCGGGCGCCCTCACCCGGACCTGGCCGGCGTGGTCGGAATGTTCGCCAACCCGCTGCTGCTGCGCGCGGACGTCGCGGCGGCAGCCACCCACCGCGAGCTGTTCGCAGCCGTACGAGCGGCGGTGGCCGGCGCGCACGACCACGGCACCGTGCCGTTCCCGGTGGTGGCCAAGCGGGCCGGGCCGGGCGCAGACCGGCCCGAGGTGTGGTTCAACATGGCGCCGCCGATGATGTTTCCGCAGCCCAGGGGCGTGGCTATCGAGCCGGCCGAGCTGCCGCGCAACTACGTCATCGAGGTGCCCGCGGCCGGATGGCGCGGAGAGAACCTGCTGGTCAACGGCATCGACACCGGCAAGTCGATACAGCTGGAGTTCGACTACAACACCGCGCTGGTCGAGGGCGAGACGATCGAACGGCTGTGCGCCAGCTACCTGGGGCTGCTGCGCGCGGTAACCACCTGACGGGTGAGCCATGCCGCAGGGTCGCCCGCGGCGGCGATGGCGCGCAGTGCGCCGGCGCGCCGGGCCCGTTCGGCCGGCGGCATGGTCAGGGCCGCGTGCAGAGCGTCGGCGTGGGCGGCAGGATCGCCGGGGCGGACGCCAACCGCGTGCGGCCGCAGGAGCTCATGAGCTCCGGCCGCGGTGGAGAGCACCAGCGCACCTTCGTTCGGATTAACCAGCGGGCCCTCTAGCGCCACCAAATTCATGCCATCTGCCCACGGCACGATGTCCAGCACGTCATAGGCCAGGTAACCGGCCACGGCCCGGGGGAAATCGCGAGCGAACACCAGCTCGACCGGTTGCCATCCACCGGTGCCGTGGCGGGCGTTGACCTCACTGGCGATCTGCACGTCACGTTCCCGCTCGGCGGCGAACCGCGGGATGCTCTGCCGGGCCGGCACGAGCTGCGCGACATAGACCACGTGGCCCGCCACGCCAGGCCGGCGCAGCAGCAGGTCGTAGGCGCGCATGGCGTCAGGGAATGCCTTCACCGGGTCGACCCTCTCGGTGCGGTAGATCACCGCCCGGTCGCCGGCACGGCGACGCAGGTCGGCGGCCAGCGCGCGGGTCCCGGCGCGGCCCGCAGTGGCCGTCACATGGCCAGGAGCGGCCGGAATCGGGAAGCTCGCCACCTGGACCACGCGGCCGTCCGGTAGCGAGACCAGGCCGGCGTCCTCGTCGGCCGGCAGACTGAGGTACCGCCGGCAGCAGGCCAGGAAACGTCGCCCGTAGACCGGGAGCTGGAAGCCGATCACGTCGTTGCCGAGCAGCCCGCGCAGCAGTTCGGCGCCAATGTCGCCGGGTAGCCGCGACCAGTCGTCCGGCTCCGGGAACGGCGCGTGCAGGAAGTGCTGGAACAGCACCCGGTTCCGCGCGGCCGACGGCAGCATGCGCCGGGCCAGACCGGGCGCCAGGTAGAACTGGTAGTCCTGCCACAGCACGTGCACCGGGCCCGAGACGGCCTGGACCTCCTCGGCCAGCGCCCGTGCCATCGTCTCGTTGACCAGCCGGTAGCCAGACTGGTAAGCGGCGGTCTCGGCGGCCCCGAACTCATGGCGCCAGCGGCCGTGGTGCAGCAGCCACAGCAGGTCATTGGCGACCACGTCGTAGAACGCGCGGTAGGCACGCTCGGGCGAGGCCACAAGCCGGACCCGGAACCGCCGGTTCCCGGCTTCAAAGTCCGCCGCGCCCCGCCGCGCCAAGGCCCGCTGCGCCGGTCCGCGGGCCGAACTCAGGAACAGCTTGTCCGGGAAGTCGTCGCAGGTCAGTGCGGTGGCCAGGCCGCCGTCGTCGAGCGTCCCGCGGAAGGTCTCGCCATCGCCGGGCTCGAAGAAGCTGCGGTCGTTGACGATGATCAGCCGCAGGGCGCCCTCGGTCGCCGGGTGGATCACGGCCGGCCGAGCCGGTGCCCGATCAGCGCCGAGTAGTCCAGGTCGGCCAGGCCGGCCGCGACGGCGTCCTCGGCCAGCCTCAGCGCGGCCATCGCCATCGTCATCGGCGTGCCGGCGTCCTGGCCAGCCTGCCGTACCAGGCGCATGTCCTTGGCGAACAGGCCGAGCCGGGAATCGGCCGGATAGCGGCCGGCCTCGACCAGCGCCTGCTTGCGCCGGACCAGCGGGCCGATCCGGGACCGCTGGAGCTCGGCCAGCAGCAGGGCCCGGTCCAGGCCCAGCCCGTCGCCGAGCGCGAGCGCCTCGGCCAGCAGCGCCACCATCGGCGCGTTCGCCGCGTTGAGCACGTGTTTCAGCGCCGTACCGTGCGGGACTGGGCCGACGTGCACCGGTTCCCCGAGATAGGCGAGCACCGGCGACCAGCGCGCGAAGACGGCGTCGTCCGCGCCGACCAGCAGCCGGAGCTCGGCTCGTTCGGCCTGCGGCACGCTGCCCAGGACCGGCGCGTCGAGCAGGTCGCAGTCGGCCGGCAGCCGGCCGGCCAGGTCGGTCAGGTGGTCGCAGCCAACGGTTCCGGCCTGCGCGAGGGCCCGCGGCGCCCCGTTTGTGATCCCGTCGGGCCCGGACACCACCGCGAACAGCGCCTCGGGCGAGGCGAGCATGGTAATGACCAGGTCGGCGCGCGCGGCGGCCTCGGCAGGCGTCGGGGCCACCTCGGCCCCGCGCCCGACGGCCTGCTGAACGGCGCCCGGGCTGCGGTTCCAGACGATCGTGCGCAGACCCGCGGCCAGCAGGCGGTACGCCATCGGCAGGCCCATCAGGCCGAGCCCGCACACCGCCACCGAGACGTCAGGGCGGGACACGCTGCGGTCAGGAGTACTGGGCACAATGCTCCTCGAACCGGGCGACCTCGGCCGGGTCATGACCGGTCCCGAACAGCTCGGCCAGAGACGGCAGGGCGGTGTCTCTCCGCGGGGCGGCGCGGTGGACGACCGGGTCGGCGGCGCACTGGTACACAGCGATCCGGTCACCGTCCCGGTACAGCCCGCACCGGATGGTGGAGCGGCGGCTGAAGTACTTGCCGTCGTGGCGGCCGTCCGGGCCGGAGGTATAGGCGTTACTGACCGAGGCAGGTCCGGCCGGGGCGTAGGTCAGGTGCCAGATACCAGGCGGCAGCACCAGGACGGATCCGGCGGTGCAGTGCGTCAGCTCGACCGGCTGGCCGGGGCCCGGCATCCGGGACAGCATCACGATCTCGCCGCGCTCCACCTCGAACACCTCCCACTGGCCGGGCGGATTCCAGTGGCCGGTGGACCGGTCCAGCTCGGCGGACGGGAGGTCAGCGCCGGGATAGCGGACCCGGTCTACCCGCCAGCAGCCGCCGAACCGGGCGGAGCCGACCGGGGCCACGATGTCCCGGCACGCTTTGTACAAGACCAGGTCCCGGTCGACCAGGTAGTCCCTGATCACCGGCTCGCGGTAGAAGCAGGCGCGGAACTCGGGTGCGGCCCGGTCGCTGCCGGCCAGCACGCCGCGCAGTGTCTGCCGGACAGTGTCGCCGACACCGGTCTGCGGCATGGTCTCTCCTATCTGGTCGTGTCATCCACCACCGAGAAGCCCCCCTTCAGGTCTGCGAGCAGTTCGTCGAGCTGCCGGATGCCGAGCAGCAGCAGGCCGGCGGACAGCAGCACGCAGGCGTCCCAGCCGCGCACCGCGCCAAATTCGCGGTGCTTGCGGTCCGACAGGCGGCAGGCCGACTCGGCCAGGCAGTGGAAAGCGTGCGCGAACCGCAGCCTGATCCGCCAGTTCGGATCTACCCGGTCCAGGGTCCGGAAATATGGCAGATTACCCAGTACGTGGATGAATTGCTCAGCCGCGGTGAGATAGCCCTCCCGGTCGTCCGCGAACGACACGGTGTACCCTCCGACGTGCGGGCCAGACCGGATCGCGCGATCGATCACGAGGCCACCGGTGATCGCCCGCTCAAAACTGGTCAGGCTGAACAGTGATTTGGCGACGTCGTAGACCGGATCCCACGGCGCGAGGACGCCACGGGGATCGATCACGGTGAAGTCCGGATCCGGGGCGCCTCGCCGCACCAGCAGGTTGCCCAGGTTCAGGTCCCCGTGCACCGGGAACGCGAGCCGTCCCGGCTGCAGCGCGGCGAGCAGGGTGTTGTCGGCGCCGACCTCGGCCAGCAGCCGGGGCAGCGACCGGCAGCGTCGCCCGTTCACCACGATCGGCTCGGCAGCGAACAGCCGGGCCGGCAGGTGGCGGCGCAGCATCGGCAGCCTGCGCCGCACCCGGTCCAGGTGCATGACGGCGAAATTGCCGGGCGGCGCGGGCCAGGACCGCCGCGCGTAACCGGCGTCCGTGAGCACCCTCAGCACCGCGCCGACGTCGCATAGGAAGCCGTCCACGTCCGGCCGCGGCCCGTCCAGCTGGCGCGTGATCGCCTGCCCATCGTGGTGCGGCATCGCGTACGCGGCCCAGCCCGGTCCGCGCCAGCAGCCGACCACGGAAGTGTAGTACGGCGAAAGTCCCGGCAGTTCCCGGTGCACGGCCGCGATCTGACGCGGCTTGCGGACGAACGTCTCGAGGTCATGCCCGTCCACCAGGCCGTCACGTTCGGCGAGTGCCTTGACCACTAGGCGGGCGCCTGGCCCGGTGCGGGCCCGCCAGACGGTGGCCGAGCTGCCGCCGGCCGGGTCCACGACGGCGTCCGCAAGGTCCAGCGCCGCGACCACCGGCGCCGGGATGTCCGCGATCGCCCGCGCCGGGACCGGCGCGGGCGCAGATCCCGCCTTGTCAAGCCGCACGACTTCACGCTATCCCCGGCCGGGGCCCCTGAAGCCAGCCCGCCCGGGAAACACGTGCGCCGCCTGGCAGGACATGCAGACAAGTTGCTGCAACGCAGTATGCCCGCGTAACTGAGACCACGTCAGGCGAGCATCATCGCCCGCTACCGCGGCCGGCGGGTTGGAGTACCTTGGCGCGCCCGTCGCGTGGCGAGCGCGAGGCCTGGCGCAGCGGGCAGATCAGCCCGGGGCGGCGGCCGGCTCGTCGCCCACCTGTGCTTTCATGGCATCTCCGTTAGCTCACCGGGCGGCCGACGGGGATTTGCCTAACTTCCCGGCCGGGTTCTCACGGCAGTTCAGGCCGTTATCGTCATCGTCGGTGCGCCCGCATCTGCCGGATAGAAACGTTCGGCCTGATCTTCGGTGAATTCAGGCCCGCGGTCATGGCCGGCGATCGAGCGGAAACGGCCACCATCTGTCCCTCGATCTGGACGATCTCGCCGCGACGATCCTCCGCCTTCGTTCGGGGCGACTCGCGGCCGCTCAGTCCCACCTGGTGGAGTCATGCGTAACGATTGATATGTGCAGGCTGCAGGCCGTCGGCGCACGCGACTGGCTGGGCGCGGATGAACATTCCGTCGCATTGAGGTAAATGCATCCGCGAAACGGGCCACAGTCTGCGGCCTCGCGAAGTTCCTTGCTGAAGTGGTGTGGCAATTCGGCTGATGGCATCACCGAGGAGATACAAGATCATCAGGCGCGTTGCCAGCCGTACCTTCTCAGGCTGCGGATGCTCGCCCGGGCGATTCGTTCGGTCCAGCTCCCTCTCTCGCCTCGCAGACACCTTCGTGCTCCACTGCGTCCATGAGGCTGCCTAAGGGCGAAAGTTCCGCCTGCACGGGCCGGACGTCGGCTGTCGCCGCCCCGCTCCGTTCTCCTGCGGACATGGGGTCCCAACCCGCGTTGGCCTGCACCGGGCGGGGACGTTCGTCCGTCCGGTCTGTGGCCATGGACTCTGCCGCCGCCGCATGCTGGCGAGCTGTGCTAAAGGTGTGGCGTACGTTGCGAGCTTGGATCTGCACGCCGTCCTGGCGGCCCTGGACAGCTGCCCGGCGTGTGGCGGGGCCGGCCTTGTCACGGCCGCCGACTGCGGGCTGACGAGGTTCTGTGCACGTCGTGCTGACGGTGCTGGCGCGTCGAACTGGGCTGGATCTGGCGAGTTGACCCCCGTGGGGGTGTCGACTGCGTGTACCGCCATGAGTGTCTTGCACACACCACTGGCGGAGATCCATCGGCGGCCGGCGATTAACAAGGGGTGGCGAAGATGCGCGTTGGCCTGATCGCGCCGCCGTGGCTGCCGGTCCCGCCGCCCGCCTACGGCGGCACTGAGGCCGTAGTGGACAACCTCGCCCGTGGCTTGCGGGCACTCGGCCACGAGGTCGCGCCTTTCACGGTTGGCGAGTCTGCCCGCCGGGCGGAGGCAATGGTGCCCGGATGAGTTCGGTTGCCGCCCCGTCCAGGCCGGTGAGTTCCCACCGGTCGTCCTGGACGTCGATGGCCAGGCGTGACTTCCCGAGCCGCAGATTCCTCAGGTGCAGCGGCAGGTAGCGCTGCGGGACCGCCGGCGCGCACCAGATCCGCCCGGCGGGGAGTTCGGGCGTGAACCGCAGCAGGGTATGCAGCAGCTGCAGCGGGGCGGCCGCGGCCCACGCCTGCGGCGAGCAGGAGGTCGGGTACGGCACCGGAACGGGATAGTCCGTCCGTGAGAAACCGCAGAACAGTTCGGGCAGGCGGTGGCCGAAATGCCCGGCCGCGTCGAAGATCGCCTCGGCGATCCGCTGCGCGTGGCCGGTGAAGCCGTAACGCATCAGGCCGGCCGCGCACAGCGCGTTGTCGTGCGGCCACACCGACCCGTTGTGGTAGCTCATCGGGTTGTAAGCGGGCATGGACGCGGCCAGCGTCCGGATCCCCCATCCGCTGAACATGTCGTCGGACAGCAGCTGTTCTGCGACCAGGGCGGCTTTGCCCGGGTCCGCGATCCCGGTCCACAGGCAATGCCCCATGTTGGAGGTGTGCGAGTCGACTGGCCGCTTGTCGCGGTCCAGCGCGACCGCGAACCAGCCGCGGTCAGCCAGCCAGTAGGCATCGTTGAATGCCTCCTTGATCCGGTTGGCCTTGGCGTCCCAGTGGCCGGCGCCCGCTGAGTCACCCGCCGCCGCAGCGAGCCGGGCTCTGGCCCGGTAGGCCGCGTAGGTGTATCCCTGCACCTCGGCCAGGGCGATGGGTGGCTCGGCTATCCGCCCGTCGGCGAAGTTGACCCCGTCCCAGGAGTCCTTCCAGCCCTGGTTGATCAGGCCGCGGCTGGTCTTGCGGGAGTACTCGACGAACCCGTCGCCGTCAGCGTCTCCGTAGCGCTCGATCCACTCCAGCGCGCGGTCGGCGTGCGGCAGCAGTGCCTGGACCTCGGCGTCATGGCCGCCCCACCGCTGCAGTTCCCCGAGCAGCATGACGAACAGTGAGGTGGCGTCCGCGGTTCCGTAGTATGCGCTGCGTCCGCCGAGTGCGAGCGTGGCCGCCGGGCCGAACCTGACCTCGTGCAAGATCTTGCCCGGCTCCTCCTCCGACGCGGGGTCGATGGCGTTTCCTTGCCGGCCGGCCAGTGTCTGCAGCGTGCCGATGGCCAGCCCGGCGTCCCAGGGCAGCAGCATCCACGAGGTCAGCAGCGAGTCCCGGCCGAACAGGGCCATGAACCATGGCGCGCCTGCCGCCATCACCGGCCGTCCCGGGTGCTCGGAATCGAAGATGCGCAGCGCTCCCAGGTCCTCGACGCTGCGGTGCACCACCGCTGCGAGGTCCCGGTCAGCTGTGCGCAGCTGCGGAGCGCCCTGCCGCCACTCCCGCAGCCTGCGCGCGGGAACGGCATGCTCGACGGGCTCGCCCCGCGGGTGGCGCAGCGTCATCGGGACCCCGCCGGTGACCGGCACCACTTCTATGCTTGCCGTCCACTGGCCGCGGGCGGGGACCGCGACGTGCCACTCAAAGACGCCGTCGGTGATCGAGGGGCAGCCGTCGCTGCGCACGAGCAGCCCGCGCTGGGGTTCATCCTGGCGGCTGGCGAACCTCAGCGTCGAGTCTTCGGCGCTCGCGCTGACGGCTGCCTGCGGTCGCACCCGGCCGTCCTTGACCTCGAACAGGTCAGCGAAATCGGCGTCGACGGCGAGCGTCACAATGCCCGCGGCAGGCCGCGGCGCGGTATTCTGGATGGTGACGTCCTCGCGCATGCCATCGCCGACGTAACGGCGCCGCACCACCAGCAGCGTGCTGTCGGCGAGACCGGCCGGCGGCGGCATCTGGCCCAGGAATGCGGCGGCATACGGTTCGGCTTGCTGGACCGTCAAAGGCTCCGGCGCGCGGCCGTCCACGACGAGTTCCCAGCGCGACAGCACGCGTGTGTCCCGGACGAACAATCCCTGGGCATGCCCGGGCCGGATGTCGCCGCCGGGTTCGCTGATGCAAAATGTGGAACCTTCGACCAGCGTCACGCTGTGGCCTGCGAGTCCCTGGCTCACCGAAGGCCCGCCAGATGCCCATGGTTCCGTCACTGCTGCGCCCGTGATGCCATCTCGCGGTATTCGCGCCCGTCAGTCGGCAGTCGCGTGGCTGCGGACCGCCGGCCCAGCTGACCGGGGTCGCACAGGATGCGGCGGTAGAGCCGCTGGTGGTCGAGCGCCATTCGCATGAGGGAGAACCGCCGCTCCGCGGCGTCCCGGCACTGGCGACGCTCGACCTCGGGCACGCGGTCAACTGCGGTGACCATCTGCCTCTCGTCGCGGCACAGGTACCCCGTGCGGCCCTGGTCGACGATTTCGGGCGCCGCGCCGTTCGGGAAGGCTAGCACTGGGGTCGCCGACGCCAGCGCCTCGACCATCACCAGGCCGAACGGCTCGCGCCAGGTGATCGGATTGAGCAGGGCCGCCGCCCCGCGCATCAGTTCCAGCCGGAACGCCAGCGGCTGCTCGGCCGGCATCTCATCGCCGGGCTCGAGCAGCGGCCGCACCCGCTGCTCGAAGTAGGCCCGCTCGGCGGGCTCGCGCATCTTCGCCACGATCACCAGCCGCTGTCCGGCACGCCTGGCAATCCGCACCGCGAGGTGCACTCCCTTGTCGGCGCACATCCTGCCCACGAACAGCAGGTAGCCGCCGTCCCCGGGCCCGGGCTGGTACACCTCCAGGTCGATGCCGTGATGGATGACCGCAGCGATGGGGATCCCGCCTGAGGCGAGGGCCTGCGAGTGCGAGATCGCCACGATCGAGGCGTGCCGGGCGACCTCGGCGAAGATGCGGCGTGTCTGGGAGGTGAACAGCCCGTGGTTGGTGGTCACGACCGGTGGCTGGCGGATCCCGCGGCGCCCCGCCACCAGCGGGCCCAGGACGGTGTGGTCGTGGATGATGTCCACATCGGCCAGTGCATCGTAGGCGGCCAGGACATGAGCCGCTTCCGGAATGTCAGCATCCATCGGCTTGATCCCCGTCGGATACAGAAACTCGAGCGGTACCGGGCAGGTGGACTCACCGACCGTGAATAGCCGCACGTCGTGACCCAGTACCTTCAGGCCCCTGGCAAGGTTGTCGATGACGACCTCGGTACCGCCGTAACCGGGCGGCGGGACGGGCAGCCATGGCGGGGCAATCAAGCCGATACGCATAATTAACCTCCGGTCATGTGCGGGCGAACGGGTCAGCGGGTGCCGGCGTGGCGGGCACTCCGGCCCTGGCCATCGACCCTGTGGACCGATCCGAACTCCGCCCGCCAGCACAGCCCGCATGACTCGCACGAGAAACTGGTCCGCTCGCTGTCGGTCACCGCGGTCAGGCCCTCGGCGCCGCAGCCTGCGCAGCGGCTGGGCGGCGGCTGGGCGGCGCCAGCACCGACCCGGCGTCACGGCAAACGGCATAAACCCTCATACCGGTACGCGATCAAAGCGACCCGGCCTGCCGGTAGGGCCCAACGTCCCGTCATCCCGGGGCTAGCGGCACCAGCATCACCGGGACAACGGCATCCAGCACGGCCCGCCGGACCGTGCGTGCCGGACCGGGTCGAGTTGCTGCGACCAGCCCAGTGTGATCATGTCGGCCCGTTCGGGGCCTTTGTCCCGGCGGAACGGGAATTCCGTCTCTATGGAGACCAGAGCTGCCCAGTACGGCGTGGAGCATCTGGCTCCCGGGCACGCGCAATGGGCCGCGCGACACGGGCAG